>ERZ1740065.3107-NODE-3107-length-10378-cov-13.300107_pt1 | contig 10378 bp, 10 predicted proteins | sample MGYA00581738_ERZ1740065 | MGnify/ENA primary metagenome ERZ1740065 (study PRJEB43018, sample SAMN04849749) | marine metagenome | isolation source: floating plastic debris | place: Pacific Ocean | collected 2008-09-01 | study: EMG produced TPA metagenomics...
ACCTGCTGCATATAGCATAGACACCTGCTGCATATAGCATAGACACCTGCTGCATGTAGCATAGACACCGATGATTATTGTTGCAGTGATATTGATGTAAATTATATACCTATATGTCTATGGTCAGCGTTGGTGCCGATATCATGCTTTGTCTTGCAGCTCCAGAGGTGCTCGGACCAGAAAAATATGACATGTCATGTGACATGTGGTCTCTTGGTGTCATCATGTACATACTGTAAGTGTCGTTTGATTTACAGGGTATTACGTACAGCTTGCTGCCTGTTTGTCTGTAGTTGTTTGTTATCCAGTTAGTAATATAGTAAAACGAACGGTATGATAGCAAACTGCCACCTCAACTGCTGCTAGGAGACCTTGAATACATTAATCACTGATTGGCAGCATCCAGGCAGTGCCTGACGATAGGTTTACACCCAGCAGTTTATAGGCTTCACTTCTTTGGCTGTGAAATACTTACAGCGAGCCATTGTCAATCCCTGCTAGAGAGGGCACTGACCGCGGCAGCTGAACTAAAAACCTGGAAGATTTTAGTGGCAGTGCTAAGCTGCTGACTGGAATATAAGCAGTAATTTACCGTTGAGCGATTTGTTGCACTATTTTTAGATGCTGTATTGATCAGGTGGTTCAATGACCACAATTAACTTGAATATATAAAAATTACATAATATATATGAGTCATCATACTGCTTGCGTCACTGTGTTGCCTGGTATTGCATTGTCATTGTAATAGCTGATGAAAGAATCTTCCACTTCATTATCTCTGATCTGTGGACACACTTGTATGCGTCTCAGCGTAGTTTTATTGTCAGGACTGATTGAGAGCGTCTGCTGCTGCCTGTTTAAGATTGGTCTCCTCTTATCTTGCAGGCTGTGCGGCTATCCGCCATTCTATTCAAACCACGGTCTGCCCATATCGCCCGGTATGAAGAGCCGTATACGGAATGGTCAGTACGAATTCCCTGAAACTGAATGGTCTCGTGTATCTATGCAAGGTAGGGTAACTCCCACTATTCCAGTGCCACACACCTTCTGTGGTTGTCGCTAAGATCCAGGCTGAATGGTATTTAGCAGTCTGGATGGATTTAGTTGTGTTTTATGAGCGGCTAGTGACGGCTTACAATCAGCAGGTGTTTCCAGGTGCCTGTTGACTGTATAAATCACCTATTGGATACTTTGGCTACTGTCGCTGTAGTAGAGCATATAAAGTCAGTCAATGGTCGTTTATACGGCTACACTCTAGTGAAGAACCTCCATCCCACCTGTCTGCCCTCTGAACTTATCTGGCTGACTCCAGTTAGCTCGATGCCATCTTCACCGAAGTGATGTTGACTCTTAATTTCACAGCCAAAGACCTGATCAAAGGCCTTCTCAACACCGACCCTGACAAACGTCTGGCCATAGACCGAGTTCTCAAACATCCATGGATTTCACAGCACACTGCCGTCCCACAGACACCCCTTTGTACTCAGGGAATTCTCCGTGAGGAGACTGAGAACTGGGTTGATGTACAGGTAAACGCTGAGCTATTGATGGACTTTGGTGTTGCTGTTCTACTATGTTCTCTTACAGTTTGTGATGATTATGGCACTGAGACTGTAGCTGCTATATACTGGCAGTAGTCTTTAGTGTTGATGACTGAAATGTAAGTTTTTGACGTACACGTACGCGTTTGTAGGAGGAGATTGATAGAGCGTTGGCCGAGAGGCGGATCGATGAGGAGCAGGTGCAGTTGAAGAAAGTAGAAACATCATCCAACCCGCTACTAAGTCGTCGTCGGCAGAAGGCGAAGAAGAAGTAGTTCTAGCAGTTTGAGTCATTTTTAACGATATATTCATATTCAAACATGCTTCCGGGGCCCCTATTGGCTTCGCACTCAATAGTGGAGTGCCAATAGAATGAGGCCTGTGTCTCATCATCATCATCACTGCTGAATGAAGTGACTCGAGTTTTTATTGATCACATAGTCCGAGAGTTGAGGTACAGTCCTACCTGTGTGCTTGGGCTACACAACCCTCGTCACTACGGCATTATATTGCTGTTTGCAACCAGTCAATTGTGATTGTGCTATCTTTGAATAATAGTGAATTTTAATTATGAAAGTTTTTCACAATTTTAGTCGATTGATTTCTTGTTACCAAGTCTTCAATTGTTTTACTTCTCATACAAGCTACATATCTGCTATTTTATGTAGATATAAATGTGCCTGGAAATGATTACAAATGACACAAAGTTCTGATGATGATAATAGCGACAATCCCTCTGGAAAGTGCATCACAAAACTGGTGATTTACTATCCTACTCATCGATATATGATTAAGAGTGTTGGCGTGGAAAAGAGAGCTGATACTGACTTGGACTGCTATGTGCCATCGTCGCATACCGCTTGCAACTGGAATTAACTGCTCCTGCGTACTAGTGATCATTGTTCGCAGGAGAGAACAACTCTAAATTACTTGAGTAGCGGCCTAGCGAGTAACCCGATCTCAGACAGAATGTCTGGAGATATATAGGTCAATATAGACGCGCCCAAAATAGCTGTGTCCGAATCTATAGGTTAACAAAGATCAAGGCAACGATAATTTAATTATAGAACTTTAATTCAAATTAGGAGCTTTTTCTTTATGCTTTATTCGATAGTTGTTTCTAATAAATATGAAATTACGGCATATAAGCTAGATATATTGTGAATAATATATAGGTTGCATACCCATTCGATTTATTTTCAGTCCGTCTGTCGCCTCCGTTGTAAATCTTGCTGTATATCCCAGACATTGAGGCTCGCCGACGTCGTTCGATAGTGACAGGGTGACGGCGTGATGAATGGACGATGAGCTAGTAGAAGGTTCTCTATTCTAGCTGGTCAGTATCGGTGATGCTCTCTACAGTATGCTGTGTATAGCACTTATGCTTTTGTGATCCACCATTCTCGTTTTATCACCTTCGATGTACTATGAACGAGAGCCAAACATGGTCTCTAAGTCGCTCTATTGTCGAGTCTAGTCATCGTTAGTGCCTGCCATACTTAGGGATTGCACCGGGCGTCTTTAAGTCGTTCCTATAGATCTGATCGAGGCAGTATTTACTTATCAGCGCGTTCTCTATGAACTATCTTCGTTATTTGTTACAGTACTTACAACCTCTGACGTTTCACAGCTTCTTGTGTGTCCCACCATTTGCATTTACTTGTACTGAAGAGGTTCTTTATGTCCGTCTATGCCATTTAACATTGCATTGACCTTGGTTGCAGACAGTAATCTCTCTCCAAGGCATTTGCTGCCTCAGAAGCATGGAGTCTAAACACTACGTATATTGGCTACTTACAACCTTGGTAATTCTCATCTGCACTAGTGGTGAGTAACTATGGAACTATTTAATCAATCTCTGTAAGAATGCAATGCAAATGCATTGCCGGTGCTTTGATTTCATATCCGAATGCATGTCAACGCTGTTTTGATGCTTAGTGTGTGGCTACCTGCTATTGCTCCATCTGACTGACTGACAAGGTCTTATGAGAAAATCAGATTATTAGAAAGACTAGAAAGAAACCACAGCCTATCCTTGCTGTCAATAGCTGTGATAGACATTGGATAACTGAAACCCAGCTTCTCTAATATTTCCTCACTACCACCATAGTTCACAGACATGCTTCAATCTAGACACAGCAGGAAGGTGTCTGCTGTGAAATGTGGCATTTGACATTTCCAACTGTGGTAGCAACTGTTGGTAGAAGGTTACGCACTTACATCCACTGTCTACACCATTTTGGTGTTTTAGGAGCTGACAGCAAGCCGCAGGTTCTCCATTGCCACTATTTCAATGAGGAGGGCTATGAGACTGGTAATGGGTTTGGCGGTCACTTCCACGACTATGGGAATGGGTCTGCTAGATGTACTCTGGACAGCAGCGACAAGGAGCTGTCATGTATGGCTGTGTTCCAGCTCACCCAGGACGTAGACAGCTCTGGTAATATGACTGAGAGACTCGTCATCAGATCCACTGGTGAGTACCAGGTAGTAGTAGTAGCAGTAGTAGTAGTAATGGTAGTAGTGGTAGTAGTAGTGGAGGCAGTAGTAGCGGTAGTAGTAGTAGAAGTAGTAGTGGACATGTAATATAATCTATAACTGTGTCTCCCTAGGCTGCTGGTCAGACTCCTGGAACTCGCTGTCCGACTGTAACAACGGCAGCAAGTGTGTCGGCTCTGTCAGTGAGTCCAACTCCCTGGGCTTCTGCTGCTGCACCCAAAACAACTGCAATAGCAACGCCACCATACAGAATGTGCTACCGCCAGTAGTGGAGACCTCTCCCCTACCAAGTAATGGTTTCTCTCACCTCACTGTCTCACCTCCTCTGATTGGCTAGTCATGTCCTACAATTTCCAATCACATTATTTGTTACAGCGGTGGAGCCTCCAAACGCAGTCACAGCCTACATACTGCCGTTTGTCTTCACTATGGTCATACTGGTCGTGCTGGTCGTCGTTATATTCTACATCTGTCGTAAGCGGCGCATGCAGAAGGCTGAGCTCAAACTCAAGATGAAGCAGCAGTACGATTATGAGATGAGGCTGTGTATAGACGAGCCGCCCACCGTCAGCTATGATGACCTCAAGCTGGAAGTCTGCCTTCACAAGGGCAGATTTGGTGACGTAAGGACTTACCTGTCACATCTCCGCTGTCTGTCACATCTCTGCCATGTCTCTACCCGGCACGTCTCTCTACCTATCATGACTCTGTTGTCATCAGCTCTGTCTTTGTTTGACAGCACACCTGTACTCTGTCATATTCTACTAACGCACCCTACTGAGTTATGTCATAGCCCACTCTACTATACCCACCCTACCCCACCATACTACGCTCTATCATAGCCCACCATACCCTACTGCAGGAATACTGGGTTACACGCTGCATGGCATTGTTTTCTGCTGGCAGGTGTACAAGGCCAAGATGAATGATGAGGATGTGTGCGTCAAGTACTTCCACTCTCAGCAGAAGTCTCTGTTCACCAATGAGAGAGACATATATAGCGTACTCGACCCATCCGTCAGATCTATCGTCAGCACTCTCACGTGTGACGAACGGGTCTATCGCGACGGCACAGTGCAGGTATGTAGGCACTTCGGTTTCCATGAAGGCTCCATGTTGTGTTGACAGCGTTTCTCATGATATATCACATGTACTTTTGTGTGCTGCTGTCACAGCTGCGGTCAGGGGTACGCAGTAAACAGCCAGTAATTGGTATTGCAGTACATAGTTATCATGGAGTATATATCGATGGGCTCCCTGTCGGCCTACCTCAAGTGCCACACGATCAGCGGCAAGGAGCTGTGCAGTCTGGGACAGTCTGCTGCCGCTGGCCTTGGATACTTACACAGTGAGACTTACATCAACGGTACGTTGTGCCCATCTTAGACTCTCCTGTGTCGTTGTAATTCGTGCTGTTGATGATTTCATTGTTCTGTTCAGGCTGTCATAAGCACGCCATCGTACACAGAGATATCAACAGCAGGAACATACTGGTGAGGCCAGACATGACGTGCGCCATTGCAGACATGGGATTCGCCATGAAAATCAGAGGCTCTAAGATCATCAGGAATGGCGTGGAGGAACTGGCAGAGGACGGCTCTCTCCGAGACGTAAGACTCTCTCCCTCTCTCTCACCTTCCGCTTTCTCTCCCCCTCTTTCCCTCCCTCTCCCTCACTCTCCCTCTCTCTCTCTCTCCCTCTCTCTCTCCCCTCCTTCCCTCTCCCTCTCTCTCTCCCCTCCTTCCCTCTCCCTCTCTCTTCCTCCTTCTCCCTCCCTCCCTCCCTCCCTCTCTCTCTCTATCCCATATACATCATGCAGTGACTGTGCTAGGTTGGTACAGTGCGTTACATGGCCCCGGAGATACTGGACTGCGCTGTCAATCTGAAGGACTGTGAGTCGTCCCTCAAACAGATCGATGTGTACGCACTCTCGCTCGTCATCTGGGAACTTCTCTCCCGCTGCAGAGATCTTCTCTACGGTCTGTTTGCTTCCTGTCGTCGCATGCTGTCTATGAATGCTGTCTGTCGCTGCGTGCTGTCTGTCGCTGCGTGCTGCCTGTCGCTGCTGTCTGACGAGTAACTTTTCTATACAGAGAAAGGTGACAGTGAGCTGAAGCGATTTATGCTGCCATTTGAGGAGGACCTCGGCAGCCACCCCGACTTTGAGCGCATGAGGATCCACGTGGCCAAGGAGCACAAGCGGCCCGAGTTCCCAATAAACCTCAAAAAGAGTGAGGCGAGTCGGGTGCTCAAGGACACGATAGAGGAATGCTGGGATACGGACGCGGAGGCGAGGCTGACATCACTCTGCGTCGCAGAAAGATTCAAACAGCTTGAGAGCTTGATGGAGGCTAAAGGTCAGTACTGGCCAATGAGAGCAGTCCGTCTGCCAGATTCTGTGATAATAACAGATAATTTGCGATTGCAGTTCCTCCCACACTGGCCAAGAATGAAGTCAGTGATAAGCACAAATTAGGTCATGACCTAATTCCCATGGAGCCCCATGAGTTGTCTCCCCTGATTGGTATGTGATCTACATATCATAGCAGTGCTCAGCCAGCAGTGGGAGCCATGATGCAGTCTCACTTGATGGTGTCATGATGCTGGTCACTGTGCTTGTGAGAGGCACAGGTCTGATTGGCTAAGTGTCTAGGCTGTAGATGGCTAGTTGTGTTGCTTAGCAACAATTATAGAACCAGGCAGTTTGGCATGTTGGCAGTGTAACGTTGTTGTTCTTATAGAACAAGACACGCCTGCTTCAGATGGTGACGGCACTCCAGCCATGGCAGGCGATTCACTGAAGGCAGATGTCAATGTGGAGATGGAGCGAGACCGTCAGATGGCTCCTCTCTGTGGTAACTTTACTGTCTAACTCCATAATGATAGTGGAGTGCTAGACCAGACAACTTACGGTACGGCGGTTTTACAGGCCGCAATGTCGTAACGGAGAGGAACACTTGCCATCGCAGGTCAGATGACGATCTGGCCGTTCATGACAACACACTTATGCCGATGGAAGAGGCGAAGGCACGACAAGCCGCTGAGGAAGAACGATCCAAACGACAGTGGGAAGAGTCTCAGCTCTACACCCACCAGAGCGGTAAGTCCCCATGACACAACTCCACTTAGCCTAGCCTTGGGAACTGCTTGCATATATAGACTGTGATCTATTGTTTATCAGAGCCAGTGCGGGCACAGAGGGTGTCCAGGCCACCCACCCGTACAGTCCAGTTGGACGTTCACAATGATGTCCGTGACCCCAACAAGGTGAAGGAGAACAATCTCAACAGGCGGCGCCACAACAGCCAACATAATCTGAATGAATCGTCGACGTCGAGTAATGGAGGCGCTGGCAGTATGGTTACAGTGCCCGCCATCGCTGATCGCAGGAACCGACCCAAATCGCTTAACCTTAACATACAGCCGGAGAGGTCATAGAGGCTGCTGTCACCTCGGCAGTGTACTTAACTCCTGTGCCCTCCTGCTGCCACTTCTTCAGGCAGCATATGACTTATAAATTTGTAGAATTTTGTGCTATCAGTCTCACTTTCTCTTGATTGTACAATAGCTGTCGATTATCAGACTATTTGTCTGTGATTATTGATTATTGGTTATTCTACAGGCTTCTACTACATCAGATTTAGTCAGTATTTTACTTATTGCCATCTTTTCTATATTAATGTGTCTGTAACAATAGAGTATAAATAGTAAACATATAAACGTAGCACTGTATCAGTGCTTCATGGAGTTTCCATACATCTGTTCTTATGTGAATGTAAGAATAAATATACAGGTGAGAAATCAAGATTGTCTTAGCTGGGCTTTGAGCCTCTGTACGCGGTCGAACACAACTCGGTCAGATACCGTACACTGCTGTAGCACCATATTCAGCTCATCTTCATTTCTTCTCTCAAACGCCAGCTCAGCTGCCTGCTCCTTCTCCCTACAACAGCCAATCAGAGTGAGGCTCACAGCGAGCTGTACTCATTCATTTTTATGACATCAGTCACATACCCTATATTTATCAGGCATTTCACTTTCTCATCGGGTGCCACTTTGACCAGGTACTTGGAGCCCTCCAGTTTTTCTCTCTTATTATAACACGCTTCTACGAATGGTCTGTACCCAATAGGTGATACTTTCTTCTGTCTGCTGAATGACTCCAGCTCAGTCCACTTGAAAGATTCAGCCAGAGCTTTAACTTTGAGCCACCAGAACCTGGCAATCACAGCAAGTGTATACACCAATGGTCAGTACTAACCAATTAGAGCAGTCTGTCTGCCAGTCAACACGACAATCATTGCAGTTCCTCCCACCACTGGTCAGAAAAAAGTTGGTGAAAATGAAAGCACAAATATAGGTTGTGACCTAATTCCTAATTGAGAGCTGCAGATATTCCAGCATTGTTCATGAATGTGTCTGCCCCTTCAGCAGGAGCTGCTACTGCAATGCTTATGGTAAAGCTTTCAGCTATGATGGACAAATCTGTGGGGGGGGGGAACTGTTACAAGCAGAGAACAGAGTGAGTATCTCAAGGTCATTGATGTTGAGAGTCACCCATTAACCATGTAGCTATGGCAGATAGTACCGCTGAGATGATGAGAAAGATTGGATAGAAAACACATGATACATAGCCAGTGAAGAGACCAGTATATCTGGAGAGGGTGGTGAGTAGTAGATTTGTGGTTGTTTCCAGGGCGATAGACATTCTGTGATGTACATTATCATGTTATAGCAGGAACTTGACAGCCTGTGTTCTGATGATTGCCACAATTTCATAGTTACAGCTAATGCAGATAGCTGGCTGTCCTTAGCTTTTTGCATATTTGGTGAGGCTGAAGCGATAGCTGCATGGGGCTTGGTTGCTTGCTTTGGGGACACTTGCTGAGAGAGCCCTTCAGCGCTAGTATGACCATTGTTATGTGCAGCTTACCATTTGGAGGCAAAATAGTTTGCCAATTTTTCGTTGGTTTATGCTTGTTTCAGTTTCATGACTTCAATATAGACTGTGAATCACCTCCAACCCACACCGTTTCCATATAGTCATTTTGGCATTTTTTACTCTTATGCCGGTAGGCGTGGCTATTCATGCGGGCCTGTACTAATTCGGGACTAAATGCCGCATGAGTAGGCGCGCCTACTGACATAAGAGTAAAAAATGCCGACATTTCCTAGCACTTATAGTTACTGTAGACTGGAATAATTTTTGCTGAAAAATATTTGTGAAAATGCCAGGAAACTTAACTGGAAAAATTTTTGCGATCGAAAAATTTTAGTGAGAATTTATCACGACTATAACCATTGAAATTTTTTGCGACCGCATTTTTTGTGATTTCGAACATTCGCAAAAGATTCCCTTGCAAATAAATTCCAGTTTACAGTATACTAAAGGCTGAGCCAGACTAGCCGCATTTTATAATGCTTTATAATTACACTGCTCTGGGGGATGAGGGTAGGAGTTACCTTCTCTCTGGTACGTTAAACTCCTTTCTCAGGGCGTCGGCTTCTTTGATCCTTCCACTGACTATAAGTGTATGCAGCGTTTCATGAAGAGATTTGTTCAGACACGGAATGTCCATACTCTCAAACTGTCGCTGCTTATCCATCAGCTTCATCTCATCCTCCACCATCTGTATAGACAGACAGACAGATATAGGTCAGCCAAACAGATATAGGTCAGACAGAGAGATATAGGTCAGCTAGACATGCCGAGGTCAGCCAGAACCATCCAATGGTGTAGTGGTGAGTACAGGATACACAAACGCTGGTGGATTTGGTGGTGTTCAGATATTTGCAGATTAGAACAGCCACCCATTTGACAGTACACAAATCTGATCATCTTTGGCACTTTGCCAGGTGGTTGGATCATTCTTTCATTTGAAATGATCATCTGTCCAAAGGCAGGATAGCACTGATTTCCTAAATTCATTTTCTCTTACACAACAAATTCCGTTTATGCTATAATTCAGCAGCTAACTGTTGACAATTTTAAAGTTGTTAAGTATGCTGACGATACAACCTTTTACAAAACTGTCAAAGATCCTACCATTGACTCTGTTGCACCGGCTATCGTACAAATGCAGCTGTGGTCTGAAGCTAGATTCACACTGCGCCGATAGCTACCGGCCGATGAAAGGCCGCTATGGTCGAGGAATTCATTGTCAAGCACGCTACATTCACATTGTGGCGATGCTATCGCCCGGTAGAATTATGAATTGAGAGTTGTCTACTCTTCACCATAACAGCGACCTCAGTAGATCGGTTTGCAAGCAACTTCCTGTTAAGCTCGCTGGCGAGAAAAATATTGAATATATGAAGCTATCTTTTTCTGATCTTCA
>ERZ1740065.3108-NODE-3108-length-10378-cov-13.290613_pt1 | contig 10378 bp, 7 predicted proteins | sample MGYA00581738_ERZ1740065 | MGnify/ENA primary metagenome ERZ1740065 (study PRJEB43018, sample SAMN04849749) | marine metagenome | isolation source: floating plastic debris | place: Pacific Ocean | collected 2008-09-01 | study: EMG produced TPA metagenomics...
ATGGCGAGCAGACGATGGCGAGCAGACGATGGCGAGCAGACGATGGCGAGCAGACGATGGCGAGCAGACTTGTAAGAAATGTGTAGTGGCGTCAGACTGCGCAATTAAATTCCTCAGATTTTCCGTAAACAAAAACTCAACCATTTTCCAGATTTTTCATGCATACCGAAGAGAGTATTAAAAATTTTCAAAGACACCAAGAATATCATAACAACAGCTGCGGAGATGCATATAAAGGATGGCCGTGTGATTCTGTGGCTGATTATGCAGTGGTCTATGGAAGACACGCTGATATCAAAGAAATATCGTCTACACCCATAAATTCGTACTGGACAACGGCATCTAACGGCTCAGAGATAAATCAAATACTAATACGCCACAAGCATGCTAACCATGTCAACACGCGCTTAGATGTCCAAAAATCTCCTTCCAACTGGTGAAGTTAATACGGATAGGTTAATGAGGTAATGATTGAAAAATGAGAGGAGCAGAGAGAAGCAGTAATTTCCTAGCGGTTTCATAACAGGTAGCTACTACCGCTGATTACAGGGCTGAATAGTTGGTGATCTGGGTTTAAATGATCTGGGTTTTGTGACATTGACAACAGACTGGATGCTTGGAACTGTCAAACGCCTGATCCAGCTTCTTTTATGGGATGTTAGATTATTTACTGGAAATTTTTCCCACGTTTCAGCTTAAAAATATCTCTTACTACGGTATTCCCTCGACTATAAGACATATGTCTAAGGAAATGAGATCATCTTAAATTAGACTTCATTCTCTGGCTAATAGCTAATTTGAAAGCTTTTTTAATAGTTATAAATTGAGTCTCTCTTATGAAACTAAGATGGTTCCTTTACAATCATCCTACATGAAGTTATAGTGATGTCTATGTAGGATTTAGGCGTGTCTTATAGTCAAGGGAATACAGTAATTGCTATATGCATACTATTATTGCCATCGAGCTTTCTGTAACACGGAGTTTTACCTCACCTATTCTTGTTGTAGTATTCAATGGCAGTGCAGCTCAGTATAAGAGGAATCAAGGCCATGAACAAGAGGAACATCCAATCCTTTACAGCCAAGGCACCTTGGCATTCGCTGCACAATGTCTGGTTGTCAGGCTGATACCCCCATTGACAAGGCTAAAATTATCATAAGCCGAGTGTTTTTAGTTGACTGTACGTTGAGGTACCAATTTAGGTTTGAAATATTCTTACACCACACAGATCGGGGCTTGATACTTCTACAGTTAACTTGCCACAGTATTGCCCCGGGCATAGAAACACTTCATCCATCGTGATATGGGAGAAAACTTCTAGAAAACGCAGACATTAGGTTAAGTAAACAGGGACACAAGTGTACGATTACGAGAGATTACCGTGATACAAAGATGTGGAATACTAATAAAAACTGCTAGACGTACGATATTTGTCTATGTTATGCTAATATCAGTCTAGACTAGACGTTTTCGGGAGTTTCATACGATTCAAGAACTTTCCGATTCATTTCTCCTCCTCTTTCTAGTTCCTGTGCGACTATCATATGAACAGATTAGTTCCTACACAAACAAAAATAAAGGAGATTAGGCATAATAACTTACAGCAGGATGTATCACTCTAACGGCCACTTTTGCATCACAGATTAAACATAGAATTAGGTCTTTTCGTGTCTTACATTCTCATATCCTAGACTGCGGTGAATTCTTCAGAATATACCTTACACTGACTAATAAGGTATCAGAATCTGATATCTTTGTAGCTAATTTACCACTAAATAAGGTAATATCAGGTATGTTATAATAAAAACTGTAAGGCAACAGAAATATACAATGCCTTGTGAGAATTTGCTCCTACTTGATAACGGGTTTTAATGGCATCGCTACGACAGTCAAGCTGAGTTGTCTTCTCATCGTATTTTCTATAGCTACCGCATGTCGCTCAAAGAGGGTCGGGACCCTCCTTGTGTAGCTCCATCGGCTCAATGGGCACACCAGCCACAGAGAATGGGGTCTTCACTGTGATCATAGCAAAAGGTTGGAAAGTATGTTCTATTTATCTAGTCTAGTCTCTAATACACAAAGAGGCAACTGCATGCATACACACACACAAGCATGCTGAGGAACAAAAAGTGGTTGCTGTGCTACCGAAACCACATCATTCGGTCTGCTTGTGATCAGTGATCCTGGATCTCTGTTGTGATGCTGTTTTGTAGTGATGATGATGATGATGATTGTTGTGTAGTGTAAGCTGCTGTGGTGTAGTGGTTAGCATGCCTGTCTTGCAATTGCGGTTCGAATCCCGGTGGCAGCAGACTTTTACAATGATGATGTTGTTGTTCTAGTAGTAGGAGGTTTTCTCGAGATTTAAATATGTTGACCTCTTGTTACATAATAATGAATCACGTTGTATACCGTTGTAGATATTGATTACGCAAGGTGATTGGCTGAATTTTCATGTATGAGAAGCACTAAAGGTACTGGTATAGGTACAGGTACTGGTACGTAGCCAACAACACTGGACAGCTGGCGTATCATATCTTACAACTTGTCAAAGCCTCTGTCGACGCCATGTTGACAGCGACAAGTAGGGACGAGGAAGAACTTGAGGTGAGATTGACAGCTGCTATGAGGTTTTGATGAGGTCCACTACAGATGTAATTCATACCCGTTATACGGCAATACTAATCATTCTGCCAGAGACCTTTCTGCGGTGTATGAGTCAGATGGAATCATTCTACTGGGGTGTCATCGGTCCAAGCCGGAACTATGACTGAAGTTGATACCGATACCATGTGTGTGACAATGGCAACATGAAGATAATGTTTTGTTTTGTCTAGAGATGCACCGATTTCTGTACCCTTTCAATGCTACAGATATGAGTATGTGTTGGCGATATACCCCAATCTAATGATGGGTCATCAGATGCTTGTTCTGGAGACAGCATTGGATGCCATTGTTTCAGATCAATTTCAGCAGCATTTACATGTTTACACTTTGTTCAAAGCCCATCTAGATCTTTGATATCTATATATCACTGTGGTGGCAGCATTGGTGACAAGGCTGATTGAGCTGATGGCGCTTCCACATACCCGGAGGGGAAAGTGCCATGCTTCAGGAAGATAGGTGATGTGTTACGACATAGCCTCGTATTTCAGTACCCTGTGATTCACTAGTACTGCGAAAGGCAATTTCCTGATTCTCATCTATACACAACGCCATTCACTGCTAGTGCATCCATATTGTACTACAGTTATTTGCTCCCACACAACTAGTCTTACTGCTGATAGGCAGATGTAGAAGAGCTTTCATTTCGCCAGCCAACTAACACGTGTGTAGGAACGGACGGTGAGGATGATGACTACTATAAATTATAATCATGCGTGCTTAATGTTTGCGAGGGACTGGTGGGCGTGACCTAAGCCCTACCTGCCAGCGTCACACACTGATGTACTGCTAAAACACGTGAGCCTGCGTTAGGTGATAACACATGTATATATAAATATGGGCTAGAATTTACATGGATCATTCAAGCGTTGACAGTGAATCGGGCTCTACCTGACAGCTGAACCGACGCTCCAGACTTCAGCTGATTCCTCATATGGTTTCCAGAGGTTAGTGTCTCTTCATTGAAGGTATTCGCATGCTTAGCTAACACAGCAGGCATCAGTATACTGCGGCGTCTGTATTAGGAGCTAGTGTCGGCTGTAGGTTTATATCATACTTTGTCTCTGTAGATAAGCACTATGGCTAAGAGAATTGCGATTATTGGGGCCGGCTGCTCCGGCCTGACCTCTGTCAAGAGCTGCCTGGAGGAAGGACTAGAACCCATGTGTTTCGAGATGTCTAGTGATATCGGTGGCCTTTGGAACTTCAGTGAGAAGGTGCCTACAGAAGGAGACCGTATGCACGCCAGCGTGTACAAATCCTGCTCTATAAACACAAGCAAGGAGATGATGGCTTTCTCAGACTTTCCCATTCCAGCAGACTTTCCACCGTTCATGCCACACCACAAAGTCTTGGAATACTTTCGCTTGTATGCCAAGCATTTTAAGCTGCTTGATCGCATACAATTTGACACTAAAGTCATATCCGTCGAGCAGACAGACTGTCACGGAAGGACAGGTTGTTGGACAGTCTGCACACAGAATATGCTGACACAAGAGACTACGTGTCAAGTCTTTGATGGTGTCATGGTGTGCTCAGGGCACCACCGCTATCCCCACCGTCCCTTACTCGAGGGAATGTCCAGGTTCAAAGGCAAAGTGCTCCATTCATCAGAATATAAAAACCAGCGTGTTTTAGAAGACAAAAAGGTGCTCGTTGTAGGTGGGTATTTTATGTTGGAATTTATCAGCAAAACAATAGCAAACCAACTTGACAGCTGCTTGACAAATGAAAACAAAAAATCTCTCACAATCAGATGTTTCACCAGAAGTAGGCCTGGTCAATGGACCATGTGACTCTCACTGCGATGGTGTTGCTAAAATAGCTCTCACTCTCATTTCCAGGCATGGGCAACTCCGCAGCAGACATCGCCACGGATGCCAGCTATGTTGCCAAAAAGGTGAGTGTGACAAACGCACTGGTCGTCATATAACTGCATCTCAGCTCTTTGTCACGTTTTTTTGATGGTGGATTTCTGCTCCATATGCGAATTACTAATGCTACATTGAATTCTGCATCATCATTCGGCGTGATAGTACGGTCGATTATTGGGACTTGGATATTCAGTTGTATGGAGAGATGCCAAAAATTCTGTCAAATCACACGTCACTGTTTTATCAACCACAGGTGGACGTGAGCACGAGGAGAGGCTCCTGGATATTCAGTCGGTTCTTTCCCGGTGGTCTACCAGCTGACTTCCTGGCAAACAGCAGGATCATGATGGGGATGCCCCGTCATATCTTGCAATGGATGGTGGAACTGATGGTCAACTTCAAGTACAACTCTGAGAACTATGGATTGAAGGCATTTCACAGGTAACTGCTCAGCCTTATCCGTCTGTTTATTCCTATCAAATTCTTTAGGTCGTAGTTCCACTCGCTGTGATTACAAAACCAGTTTTGCAAAACTTATCATTCATCCAGTGAATAACATGTCAAACGATCACAAAGAGCTGTTGAGACCATTCCAACATTGGATACGGACAGCAACAGCAATAACTTTGCCGCTGGTGTATATTGTTGTCTTTGTGCGCCAGTGTGATGGGCTAGAAATCGCTGTTTTGTAACTTTGTAACAGGTTCCATAAACAATAACAAACCGTGTAGAAACTATCCGGTATCTCTTAGACTGATTCATGGCTCGCTGATAAACAATTCACAGAGCTGGCAGCTTGTGATAGCCTTAGTACCCAATGCACCACCCGTGATGGCCCGCTTGAATGAACTATTTTCTCTACTCTGATTAATTCTTGGAACTGGGAACAAGATTTTTTGCTTCAGAGAAAAGCGGTGATAATTATCAGTGTCGTATGACAATATCACAGTAGCAGTAAGTAAAACCATTGTTGCCGTAGATGGTTGCTATGATGCTGTATCCTGTTACAGGGGTCTGGAAGCACACCCGACGATACACGATTACATAACTATAAGGATAATGTCAGGGTACATCAGAATGAGGCCGTCTATCACCCATCTGACCAGCGATGGCGCAGTATTCGACGACGGCCATTTTGAGGATTTTGACACCATTGTTTTGGCAACGGGTTACGAGTACAAGTTTCCGTTCCTCGACGATAAGGTAACGTGACTAGGAATCTCTCGTGACCTTCGTTCGATGGCAAGGTCATTAATGAAAACACATCCAATTGTTGCAGGTGGTTTATAACGGTGCTGAATCAATCAACTCCTACAAGTACACATTTCTGCCTCACTTAGAGAGACCGGAGAGCCTGGCGTTTGTCGGTCTTATACAGGCTATTGGAGCAGTCATGCCCATAGCAGAATTGCAGGCCAGGTGGTTTGCCAGAGTAATATCAGGTAAGGGAATCGGTTTAAATCCATCGCCGTCTCTTGCATGTATTGCAACAATGTTGATCTATTCGATGAATAATAATTTCAGGCAAGAAATCTCTCCCGTCATCAGCACACATGCACGAGTACATAGAGGGCCGATGGAAGGAAGTGAGAGAGAACTACATTGACAGTAAACGACACGACAATCTAGAGGTGGGTGTATTTTTTTGTTTTATAACGGAATCAATTGAGCTGATTTTCTCTCTGTCGTGTCAATGCTGAGACAAATCACATGCACTCCAGTCGATGGCAACTGTTGGCATCGCGTCAATCGAATTGGTGGAATGCGTGACCCAATGAGAAGCGTTTATCAGATTCTGAATAGCTGAATTATAATCGGTTGTTCTGTTCAGCTCCAAGTCAACCAGGTTGAACGGTGATAGCTCTGCAGGGAATGCCTTGCCATAAAGTTATGATTAATTTTTCAGACTTTTTGGGTTCAAGTGATGGATGACCTGGCGGTGGAAGTTGGCGTAAAGCCAGACATGATAAGCCTCTTCAGGGAAGATCCTCTCTTCGCTGTTCGTTGCTTCTTCGGACCGTGCATCCCGGCTCAGTACAGACTCGTTGGGCCGCATAGTCAGCCACTCGTCGCCAGACGATCAATCGAAAACTGTTTCACCAATGTCACTAAGGCTACACAAACACGGAAGGTGAAGGTCGTGAGCAAAAAGTGCCAAACTAGCCTGTCTCAGAGACTAGTGTCTATCAAGGTGTTGTTGTACACCATGACTTTTGTGCTGGTTGCGTTTTTCTTTGCACATGTGCATCTCATATAACGAGTAGTGTCAGTAACCCGTGCCTTGCATTGTGCCTTGCTGTGCGTTGTGCCTTGCTGTGTTTTATACTGATGATGAAGTTTACCTCCGGTAACTACTTGGTCTCATACACTTTCTATCAGAGGCTATTTTTTGTATTTAATCACAAGAAAACTCAGAATTTTACTGAGCAAATATAGCCGAATATTCTTTTTATCTTTTTCAATATTTATGCTAAGTTATTTTTAATATTGTAATCAATGTTCTTGTTGCTGGATTTTCATTGTACATCAAGTTGCAAACATGAAAATAAAGAGAAAAACTCATTAAAAAGAGTTTTATTTAATTTCAAAAGAAACAAGTCATATAAATTAAACAGGAAAGAAAAGGGTTGTTTTGTGGGTAAGGATCACAGGCTAAAAATCATGGGGGAGAGTAAAGGCTAAGGTATCATTGGGTCAAGGTCATCTACCGTTGCAGAAGTAGATGTATGGATTGGAAGACCAGGTTTTGAGAATCCTGATATCCATCAGGAAGATTACGGGAGAACCAGCAAGTCTTGTACGTGTCCTTCAGAGATAACAATCTGAAAACGAGAATAGATAGATATACACACACGTACATCGTAGATTCACGTACATCATCATACAATCACGTATATATCATCTGCCTATCCAGGCTTCTATCACCATCACGAATGCTGATGAATAATCGCGCAAAAAATTGTCTCAGCCAGCTGGAATCAAAGCCATAGCAGCTGAAAAATGTCTCTGATTCTTACACTCTCACGCCGTATTTCCAGGTGTAAATATTTCAAAGTTTGCCGGCTCGGCGGTTCACTGGGTCAGGTATTTGTGCGTCAGCATTGGTGTGCACTGCTCATGTGCAGTGCACACCCCCACCAACCAACAATAGAGCAGCTGTGGGAATATACTGCAGAGCAGCTAATGCTAATGTGACGAATGAAAAGCAAAAAATCAGCCAGCTCATTGAATTTGCGTATTGACGTCACTATCAATAGAGATGCTGATAGTAGAAAAGTGTATCTGATTAGAATGAGTGACCTCGATTATAATACTAACAAGGCATCTGCATGCTTGGTGTAAGGTGCTACACAGCGTCCTGGAATTCACGCGCGGCCTGTGCCTGTGAAAGTTCCATACGCCAACAGCGACAGGTTCTAATAAACTAGAATTATTCAGCTTGACGTAGAACATTGCTATAGAACAGAAGGCTGCAACCTGTATATACGTGACGTACGTAGGTGCAGATGTATGTTTGTATGCACTGTGTACCTGAGAGCGATACGACAGCTATTTTATACTGGTTGTATGAATGAAGTGAGATACGATCGCAGGGGATGAGCACACAATAGCTTGGACGTCAAGAGTGTTTGGGCCAGCAATTACCAAGACATAAATGAAATAGTACTTTCGACTCTTGAACTGAAAACAGGGTGATAGAAACCAGAGCTGCGAAGTGACATATGGCTACAACAGCAGCAATAGCACTGCCAAGTCGATTACACAACACAAACAAAAAATACAATCACATCCATGGCTTGGTGGATGGATCCACTGGGCGAACAGCTGACTGTAATTTGTCTTGGACAGATAGTAGACGAGGGATCAGCTGGTATTGATAGAGGAAGCACGTAGCTAGCCTCATGACTAGAATTGGCAACATCCCGGCACACGGGAAGCGGTCTGCCTGATACTCTATTCATCTCTGACACCCTGCAGTCTCGCGACGGCAAGGAAATCTAAACATAGGTTCCTCCCCCCCCAGGGGAGAAATAAAAAAACTGATGACCTGACAGTTGAGAGCCTTACCGGTTGGCCAAGTCAGTTTTTACAGTCAACGGTAGCTTGGAAACTCCCAGGTTGACCGTTGGAACTCCTGTCGTGGCACTGGGATTTTTACCAGCCACCGCCAAGGCCTGACCAAGTCTACAACGACATACAGATAAAATCAGCAAATCATAGCCTACGGTAGGCGATAGGATAGAATGCTTGTATCTTCTGCCATAAACTACACTAGCGTGATTGAGGAGGTGTGATGCCGCAGCGTGGGGAGTTACCCGCATTATTTTGTTAGTGTTTGTGTAGCAGTATTAACAATCACCTGCAGGCTGAGAGGGTGAGGTCTAGGCTGAGCCGAAGGGCAGCCACCTGCTCATCAGCCTGATAGCACTGCAGCTTGGCCTTGGATAGCTGCGTCTGCAGTTGCCGCACGGATCGCATCGCCCTCTGTCAAATAACCGGGGTACATACGTGTAGATCACGACATACATCTACGTCACCAAGGTCACCTGGTTGCCATTAAGGCAAACCATTGTAAACACAAAGAAAAGAATGTGAAAAAACTGAAAGCACATCTCAGGAATCTCGTACTTTTTGTGGGCGCCGGCACAGAGCGCAGATGGGCTATTGCGCAATGAAACCCCATACAATCAGCCGGGATACATGGAGATTCAGAGAGTGGTTGTAGTAATAGGTCACTGGCCTAATGAATGCAAACCCCACCTCTCTCTCCCTCTCTCCTCCATGTATAGAGTAGGTGTTCAACTATTTCAACAAACAATTTTAAATTCAAACCCGCACAGATAAATAGCTAAATAACAGGGCAAACACACGAGGTGACAGTTTTAATGACGTAGAGGGAGAGATGATTTCACATTGAGGCTATATAGAGTGCTATACTGCTAGGTCGCAGTGAATCATCTCTAGACACACCTGGAAAGCCAAAGATGTCAGGTGAGACAAATCCAAGTTGTCGGGCGCCGACAGCAGCTTGAACAGTATTGAGCCGCCATCTTTGTTGTAAGACATGCCCGCGTCACCTAGGCAACCAAACAATTTACAAAGTTATGGAAAATGTACTGTATATACTCTACGAGTAGCCCTGGCTTGTAACAACTTTCTTTCTGCACTCAAGAACTGCCGATGTCCAAGTCATAATTTCTAGCAATGAGCGAAAGTCTAATTGCTAATAAAAAATCTTCGTCTGCCAAGACACAGCAGTCATCCTTATCACATTCTGTACTGTGTGACTGTTTTGCAATGAGAAGTTTCGTATCATTTGAGAAGCAAATATGGTGTGACAACGTAAACCTATCCGAGGTCATAAACAGCTCCACAATAACAACAGAGCTCTAATCTCTATACAGTTTGCTAGATTAATGAGAGGAACTGATCCGATGGTCAAAAATTAATTAACAAGCACCTTGTACCTGTTAGTGATAAGCCATCTGTGCGATGTGCTTGTATACCAGTCGATTTCGTCATACCCTCGGCTGGTCAACAAGTGTGGGAGCCAATATTTAGGCCTCATACTAGGTGATATCGTGGTGCAGAGTACCGTAACGTAATGATGCAGAGTAACGATGCTCGCTCTGACCGGCATTTAATGAATTCAACTATTCATTTTTCCCTCTCTGATTCAATTGGTGCAAAATGGCCATTAAAATACTCCTAGTGCCAGGTAGATCCCCGTGACTTGGCAGTTGAACATTCCCACCGCATGAATTCTGGCAGTGTGCGCAGAGCGCGGCTAACGAGAGCTGCGCTACCGATCAGCCATGCGCGAAGCAGACGGGGGGGG
>ERZ1740065.3109-NODE-3109-length-10377-cov-11.091552_pt1 | contig 10377 bp, 9 predicted proteins | sample MGYA00581738_ERZ1740065 | MGnify/ENA primary metagenome ERZ1740065 (study PRJEB43018, sample SAMN04849749) | marine metagenome | isolation source: floating plastic debris | place: Pacific Ocean | collected 2008-09-01 | study: EMG produced TPA metagenomics...
TCTCTCCCTTCCTGCCTCTCTCCCTTCCTGCCTCTCTCCCTTCCTGCCTCTCTCCATCCCATATCCCTCTCTCTCCCTCCCATATCCCTTCCAATCTTCCTGCCTCCCTCCCTCGGTGGTCATGTAAGGCCGTTGATCTCTCCATTCCAGGTGGCTCCACTCTTGAGGCAATGAGTGATGCCATTGAAGGTTGTTATCTTGTGCTGATATTCTTCAGTGAAGCCTACAAGAACAGCGTCAACTGCCGAGCAGGTGAGTAACTGCCCACTATTTACTGTTATTGCACTGTCAGTTATTATACTGCAGTGTTCCAAAGAGTGTCAGATAAGATCTGAAAGCTATTCTTCAGCTATGAGCTAGTGGAGTTGTCTTATTTGGAAACTGAGTCATGGAATAACTTAATGCGATGGAGGGAGGTAATACATTTACATAAGCCAGAGCCATAAGTTTTGTTGCCAGTAGATATTGTATTCCCTGTTGTTGTCTGTGTATTTCTGGTCTTGCTTTGCATCCCAGATGTTGATAGAGACAGATTATGATGCGTTTCCTGTCTGTAGAGGCTGAGTACGCGTTTGAGATGCGGAAGCCCATGCTGCCAATACAAGTACAGGCAGGCTATCGGCCTGACGGATGGCTCGGGTTCATCTGTGGTACAAAGTACAGGTACTCGTTAGTCAGGCACGACAAGTATGAGGACGAGATGGCTGCGCTGATGGGGAAAATAGCAGACTTGACATCTCAGCATGCTCCAACATCCGCGGCTTCTGGTGAGTGGAATCTCCCTGTCTGCCATTAAAATTTACAATTGACAACCTTGACATGCGCTAGGATGGTTCCGTTGCATAATTGATGTTCCAGAGTTGTCTTCTCTTGGATTGTCTGTCAATTTCCTTTCCTCAAAAATATGTTGTTTCGAAGTAGAATCTAAATTTTGAAAACGAAACTGCAATATTTCTTTATCCATTTTGTTACTGTAGAACAGGATTTGATAGCGATGGTCTAACAGCCACGAAAATAGCAGTGAAAAATTATCGCTATCGTTAGAATTCGCTATTAAAAGTACACTCCTCATAACTGATATAGGAGTTGTCTTCTCATTTATAGGAGTGCTATTGGTTTGATTTATTGATGAATTTGAAGGAAAGTCTAACATTTATGTCGCTATCAAGTCCGGTCCTATACTATCAGCTATTATGTTGGGGGAAATGTTCAAGTATATCATGATAGCACAACTCCGAATCAGGAATTAATTTCACTCAATGCTGGTGACTTCAGGTGGTTATTGTTCATCATGTGATTGGCTATACAGTCAACCCACTCTTGGCAGGTGAGCCACCGACATCCGTTGCTGTCCCATCTCCTGCCGTTCCAGTACCCGCTGCCTCAGCCTTTGCAGCGGAGTACACACTATGGAAACGTGATGATATAAAACGATGGCTCGACAAGAATAGACTCAGCTCCTTTCATGACCGGTAGGCTATCCAGATATTCATACTGACCTCACATAGAGTTGTGACACGCATTATCTGGATATTCACTGTTGCTTTGCCTAGAATCATTCTTACAATTAAGATCATGGCTATAGTTGTCGTATCATCCTTGTCATTGCCATTGCTATTGTTGTATTCTCCCCCACATTTATTATAGTCGGTACTATTAGTGCTTTGGTGGTCATTATAAATGGTATCATATTGTTTCCTGTTGCTGTTTCTATTAGCGCTGGTTTGATGCTATCAAATATCGACCTTAGGTAGCTTTGAGAATCGAAGAATCCAAAACAACGATTATGAAATGGTTTTTTATCCATAATCCTTCTGCTATCAGGTAAATCAATCATTAGAGTGCAGCACATCAGTGTTAGGTACATGTTTACAGCCTAAAGAAGGCAAAAATATTCTGAGAAGTCATGATAGTCACTCAAAGCCTGTAGCTTTATTCGGGACTTTGCTATAGATCTACCTCAAGAATCGAAATAAAATATTGAACCCTCTGAGGGAGAATCGAATCGAATAGCTGATTCTTGAAATTGAACCAGCACTAGGTTTTGTTACAACGACTATTTAGTAACATTGCTATGATATTCCAGTTACTGTCATTGCTTGTCCTGCGTTACCAGGCTATGATATGCTCGCTCTCATGTTTCTGTTTTCTCCCGTTATTCCAGTCTATCGGAGCTTGACGGAGAGATGCTTGCAGAGCTGGCCACCATCTCAAAGGCCAGTCCAAATTGCTTCTACCAGCTCTTGATTAGCTTCTGTAACAATGATTTAGTCGCCGTTCTCAAATTCAGTAACGCTGTGAAGAAACTTGGGGCGTGATCCAATATCTACTACGCTGTGATATGACTGCTCAATTCCGTCCATTCATATTTTGGTTACCTGCTTTGTACTACTGATATTAAGGAGTGTGTTGGCTTACTATCCTTGATAATTTATATGCATGTACAATCGTACCATAACCAGCCATGTTATTTATTTTATGAAGTAATAAAGCAACAATGACCTTCGTATACACCAACTAAATGACCCATACGTTGTCTATGATATCTGCTAGTACTTTGTAGTGCAGCAATTTGCCACTAGATTTTCAGATATCAGTTTATACACAGCATACGATATACATGTACATATGCATACGTACAATATAGACATGGTATCGGTAGGTGTGGCTTGCAAAGAGCCACCCATTGTTGTCTGCACCTGTATCCTGTGACCTCTATAATTTGGTTCGTGTATTCATATTCATAGCATGTCTTCGACTGCAGATAGCTATTTATAGACTTTACCTTGCCTGTCTTATATTATCTATAGATATATCTCCATGATCTGATCCAATCCAAGACATTCGAATCAGTTGGAGTTGTTTTCTCGTCATTTATCATTTAGCTCGTAACCCTCGTCACATTGATATCTGAATTTTATTTACGAGCACAGATATAGAGATGAGATGATAAATGCATATCTGGACTTCTAAATTTTAGTGCGGACTAGAGAGTCAACCTTCACGTTTTTTATGTGAACGCGATGGAGTGGCCCGCCTTGGTATTTTTTAAAAAATCCTCAAGATATTGAGTGATGGATCCCGTTTTCCATTGTCCTGTGTGTTTCAGGACAATAAGTACTACTGTAAGTTGCAGCTTTCTTTACATGTACTTGTCATATACCTTCTGAAGCCCCAATGTAGTCTGCAGATCAACAAGTGCATACGTCTGTTTTGTACACGATTTTGTTGGCATCAGATGCTAATGTGCAGAACTGACTTGCAAATAGATATTTGACTGGTGATATAATGATGTCAAATTCTTCATGGCCATACGGCTACTAGTTTATAGTTGCTAATGAGATGTACGTAAGTATTTGTAGTCTTGTAATAGTCGACTCGTTCGATTCTACAGAAGTATTAGTCCTCAATAGACTGCACGAAAGGTAATAGAATGCATGAGTGGTTAGTTATTGGAGTGAGTGTTAATGAAATCTACAAGTACACATCAAGTGTAAGGTGTGATGAGCTTGCTACAGCTTGGGATGTTCCTTTTCAGGTTAAAGAAGCTCACATGAAGTCTCATGATGTCGTTGTGAGAAACATCAGTGGAACTCAGCAATCCAATATGTCTGTACCATCCCAAACCAATGCCAGAAAGTCGTTGTTGACCATCAATCGATCTGGTATCAACCAGACTAAGAGGGCAGAAGATGTCAGTCCTGTAGCTCCTGTAGCAAATTCAGCACCGGAGATGGAGACATCTGTATGCACTACAGACGTCTCGACGAAGACGAACATTTTGCCAACCTCAATCTCTGGAGGGTCAAAACCAGTGCCAATGGTGAGTGAGATGAGAACTAGAATTGGTTCCCAAGGCAACGCTAGAAAGTTGTTGTTGACCATAAAACGATGTGATATCAACCAGACCAAGAGGACAGAAGACGCCAGTCCTGTACCGCCAGTAGCAACGTCCGTGCCAAAGATAGAAACGCCTGTATGCAGTACAGCTGTCTCAACAAAGACGAACATTTTTATGACCTCAGTCTCTGGAGGGTCAAAATCTGCACCAATGGTGAGTCAGCTGAGAACCAGAATTGATTCCAGGAGCATTTCTACACTCTCCTTCCTTCCCTCCCTCCTTCCCTACCTCTTCCTCCGTGCCTCTACCTCCCTCCGTACTTCTCCCTCCCTATCTCTCCGTCTCTCCCTCCCTATCTCTCCCTCCCTCCTTCCCTACCTCTCCCTCCCCACCTCTCCCTCCCTCCCTACGTCTACCTCTACCCCTCCCTCCCTCTTTCTCCCTGACGTACGCATACTTAACATTGTTTAGAGAAAGACAGTTCAATATTCCCTCATTACTGAAGTAGTGCAGAGCTGCAACTCTGGAGATAAATTAATCTGCGCTGTAAGTATGCATGAAAATTCTACTGTGTAACAGCCATACCACTGATCCTTGCTTTACTACCTACAGATATGTAAGCCTTCCCTATCAAACTCTGAGCTCAGTGTCCATGAGTATATTGATCATGTGACCATGCTAGATCACATGACGGTAAGCTTACCCTCTCACACACTCTCACCATCAGCCCGTCGTTGTACTATAAGTTACACTGTACTGTAGACTGTGTTCTCCTGGCTGATTAACACGCCTGACGACGTTGATGACAAGTACAAGGTATTAGTAACCCTACGAGCTTTTCTGTTCGCTGCGACTATGAAACCTTGACCTGCATAGACCAGCAGTTGGTAGTGTGTGTTTTATAACACATAAATTTATGCATTGTACAGAAGCTTGTTAAGAAGTTGAAGGACAAGGGTAAAACAACTGGCATGTTCTGTGAGGTATTGTAAACGCACATCTTCCCATCTGTTCTATGCTAATACCGCTTGAGACATTTACTTCTTTTTGATTTTGACTGCTTTGAATTAAGAGGTTATATGACTAATTCATTGTGGTTCTCATGCTACAGCTTTGCCAAAAAGCATCGTTTAATTTGAAAGATCTCTCCGCGTATAAGACTCATCTGGCGTCAACTGTACATTGCAGCAAGGTCAAGGTGAGCTCTGTTACATAGACTCAGTGATTGACATAGTGTTATCAGTTTTTCTATGGAATATCCCTTTACAGGCTATTAAGGCTCATATGGAGACTGGTGTAGACCAGGCACCAAAACCATTCCAGTCACAGAGCGGGGCGGGTAGAGAGACTCTTCCACAGTCTACTAAGGCTGAATCAATCTCAACTAAGCAATCAGACATAACCCAATCTTCAGCACAATCTCACTCTAGGAAGCAGCTTGTCCAATCAGGAGCTTCTTCAAGTGTTCCTGCAGTCAGTGTTGTCCAATCAGATGAAGCTCAGCCTCGCAATCGACAGGTGGTTGCAACGGGGCAAGGACAGCGATCTCCCAGCTGGTCACCTGACAGAGCACCTGCCTCTCCACTGCCGCCTGGTAACACACAGCCTGGTAACGCACATATTCACGCAGGTTAGGCAGTCTTCTCTATCAACTCCATAGACTTCATTGATTTGAATAGTGACCACTTTACCTGCCCTGCTGTTCTATTATCTTTGTATTATCTCGTCATGTGAGGTTTCCATTATATGACATAATAACTCAGTGTGTGAAATAATGTAAATACTCTGACGAGAACATATGCATATTTGAGTTTTAATTTGTTTGTGAGTGGAACATAATTATAAAAGGATTTAGTAAGTATTGAATTTTTTCCAGCCATGTTTTTTTTGGATTTTTGTACCATTATCATTTTTATTTACCTTCAGTTCACATGATTTTCCAGCATTGACTTCTCAATTTCCGATAATCATAGGTGTTCAAAGAGCAACCACACTTCCCTTCACAACTACTCTCAGTTTTTCTGTGATATGACAAATATGGATTCCGGTTTTCCGCAGGTTCTGGGCCGGCGAACGCAACCGATGAAAAATACAGACGACAAGAGGAAGTCACGCTTACAAATAACAATACGACCTCTCACCAGCCTAAACCAGTCAACAGATCGCCAACGTCTAACCCGCCCACTGGGCATCACTCAAGGTCGCTCAGTCAGCAGTCAAGGTCATCCAACCAGCGTTCACGTCATGAATCTAATCACTCAAGTCTGCCGCGTCGGACCCATTCCAAATCACCGTGCTCGCCACCGACCAAGTCATCGACGAGCACTTCTACATCACCAGTGAGACGATCGCTCGGAAGGAATCACGATAGAGCCAGTCATCAGTATAGTTTATTTGGAAAGTTGCCTCCTAGGAGGCACTCCAAATCCCCCAGGAAACCACCTCGATCATCTATGAAGCACTCTCGGTCACCCAATAGAGACCATAGATTGTCAAAAAGGTGGCCACGGTCACCAGGGAGACGGTCTCGGTCTCCAAGGAAACACTCTCGGTCGCCAAGGAAACGATCCCGGTCACCAAGGAAACGATCCCGGTCACCAAGGAAACCGACTCGGTCACCAAGGAAACGGTCTCGATCGCCAAGGAACTTATCACAATCACTTAGAAGGTATCAAGTACTGTAGACTGGAATTTATTTGCGACGAAATATTTTTGCGATTTTTTTTTGCGAATGTTTAAAATCGCAAAAATACGATCACAAAAAATTTCAATGGTTATATAGTGATTATAGTTGGGATGAATTTTTGCAAAAAATCTTATCCATCCAAGTTTGCTGCCATTTTCGCAAATATTTTCCAGCGCAAAATAATTCCGGTCTACAGTGTGCAGTTTTGCCAACCTGAAAGGACTAAAAGGGCATAGATGCTGCCAGCAAGACAGTTTGTGGAGTGGTTGAGTCAAGTGAGAAAGCAAGGGATAGGTATGGGAAAGGCCACTTTCGATCCATGCAAAAATCGCAGTTATTTGTCATTCAGTGTAGGTGTTTATTCTAAAATTTATTTCCTTCCATTCCTCCCTATACATTCATCGTTCCCTCTCTATGCCTCCCTATACATTCATCGTTCCCTCTCTATGCCTCCCTATACCTCCATTCCTCCTTCTACCTCCATCCTTCCTTCTCCATTGCTCCCGTTACCGCCATATTTCAGAGCCAGATGGATGGAGGGAGACGGGTAGACGGACAGAAGGAGACAGGTAGATGGATGGAGGGAGATTGGTAGGCGGACAGAGGGAGACGGGTAGACAGACAGAGGGAAATATGGAGGTGTAGGGAGCGGTGGACTGGGAGGAATGACTGTAATATATTATAGCTATTCCAGTCTATTTACTTTTTCTCCAGTTTTTATATTATACTCCCCACCCGAACTCAAGCCTTTCAATGATTTCAGGTCACCACTTCATCGAGGACATGACAAGCCTTATTCAAGGTCACCCCAGAGGAATTCCCAATTGCTTGGCTCTGAGGCCAGAACATCGTCCAATCGGTCATCTAGTCGGCGTCTGTCTCATCAAATCTCAACTACCTCGTCCAGTCAACCGTCCCGCCAGCAACCATCCCACCATGGGCAGTCTGACAGTAAAGGAGAACGCTCTTTACGCAGCCGATCTAGAGATAGGCACAGATCCTGGAGGACAGATGCACATAGCCGGCTGGGGTCAGTCAGCCATCGAGAGAGGCGATCCGGTGCTCACATGGACGACTACACTGACGATGGAAAACCGATATCGGAGGAGAGAGTGAAACTGAGGCTGAGGAATTTGTCGCCATGGAGCGCAGACAGCCTTACATTTCTGGTGGACCAGAAATGGACTGAGTACCATGAAGCATATTACGATGAAGATCGGCTAGGAGATGAACGATGTCTCAAGGCTCAACACGAATACATCAAAGCTTATGATGGCTTCTTCTTAGACGAACCCAAATTTGACTTGAAGTACACCAGCCTGGTAAAGCCTGAGCTCCTCCGTGAGGTATTGGTGGCTTGTATGAATACGGGAACAATGAGTCCAATACAATCTCACTCCGCTATGAGAACTCAGTCTATAGAATTGGAGCGAAAATCCAATGAATACAGAGACAATGATTCTAGGACGGAAAACCCTGCTGGAAAACCGGGCATTGTGACTCACATAGATGAGCCCCTTTTGTCACCGGCACCAAAAGATGCGATTCCATTTGACAAGTTAAAGGCCATGATCAGGGAAAAGTTGCACATGTCGACCTCTCCAGCTGATACGTCTGATGTCCCTGCTGAAATCACGACAACTAGTGATGCAACTCTGGTAAGGGTGTCAATCCAACTTATTCATTACTCTCCCTCCGTCCCTCCCTCCTTCCCTCACTCTCTCATTCCGTAGCCCTCCTTCCCTTCCCCATTTCTCCCCTCCCTGTATCCATTCCATATCGACTTACATCAAGAGGCCCTGCATCATAATACTGATCATATGCACCCCGATCTCATAAGAGTGAAATCAAATGAGGGAAGAGGGGAGAGGAGGGGAGACAAAGGAAGAGAAAGAAGAGGGGAGAGAAGCAGGAGGGAGAGAGTTCGGCAATACAAACTATTTATTATTGTACCGATTATTGAAGTTGAAATGTGGCAGTGGAGGCAACACATATGGTTAGCTAATGTCTGATGGTAGGATTTACTCCAGCCGATTCAGGGTAGAACAAAACTGGCGATTCAGGGTAGAACAAAACTGGCGCTAACTGTTAAATGCCACCAAACAGCATCATAACCAGTTACACTGAGGAAAGTAGTACTATTCTGTGTACAGCCAGTTTGACTCTAGCCTAGTTTTCATAAAGCTCAGGTTGTCTATAGCCTGATTTGCATGAACCCCAGGTTGCCTATAGCCTATATAGCTCAGCTTACATTTTGCCGACTTGCATATCTGGCCCTTTTCAGAACTCTTCAAGAGTTTTCTACACCACAACATACATAAAATAGTTATTCCATAATTTTCGACTAAAACAGACCTAGAAGTAGAGATAGTATAGCCAAGTCTGCTTATAGCTCAGTAACTGGCAGTCCTTGTCTGCAGAGTCAGACTGCCAGGCCAGTCCAGATCGCTGTTCAAGCTGTAGTAGTTGCTATCTGGTTTTCCCAGTGCTGTAGAGGTTTACCATCTAGGCTGGCATGGTTTTCTTATTCATGCCCTTAAAATGAGCCAAGATCAATGGTCTACTGTCTGAAACTCCTATATAGCCAATGCTCACACGTTCTCTTATATGGAGCACGTCTGACACAAGTAGTTGATTTCTTATTCTTATTCTTAGGCGTTCGATGATCCTCTGTTAGGCTTTGTGCACAACATACTGAGTGGAATATTAACTATCACAGAGCTCCAAGACGACCTGGTAAGTGACTACCGACCAACGTACCGATTAACTTACCAGCTCTGTCAGGAACAGACAGTTCCACTCTTAGCGCGCCATATTTCAGGACTCTGGTCGTTTGGACAGCGAAGGAATGAATTTGTTGTACTCTCAACAGAGACTGATGCATGAAAACATGGTGAAACCTGACGGACACCTGCTGATCAAGCTATCTAGGTGTTGCCTTTCTACTCCTGAAACTATAGAGACTATAGAGAGGACATTCCCTGAAGTTAGCGAGGAGGTTGTTGCAGTACTGCAAAACCTAGATCAAGATGTGTTGGAGTTGATAGCCAACACTCCAATACTGAATACATAGACCTGAATACAAGCTCAGCAGACACGTACATGCATCTTATTGAAGCTCAAAAACCGGTTAGACAATAACCGAAAATACTGTAAACCCAAATATTTTAGCGACTATAATATACTAATAAGACTATAATAGAGAAAAATACTGTTATTTTTTATAGCTCTTTATGTTATATACAAGCTCGCAGGAAATCGCTAAAAATCCTAGGCATTATTAAAAATTTCGCTGATTTGAGCAAAACGCTGTAGTATTTTGTCCGCTAAAATATTTGGGTTTACAGTAACCATCATCAGATCTGATAAGAGAGCGTATAAAAATGGAAACATTGTTTCCCAGCTTTTTTGTGGAAAAATGTGGAATATTTATAAAACTGAGCGATACAATGGGGCATTAGTTACCCAATGGTATGTCGGCTATTAGCTGTAACACACCAACGTCTAGTTCTCTCAGAGCAGCCATAGCTTCTGAACCCAATCGCTCAGTGTAGTTATTGGGACTGTCTCGCTGGCCTGAGGTCAGATGTTGTGCAACGTTAATCAGCAGATGGCCAGCAGACATGGACATCAGCTCGTACATAACCTCTTTCTCTCTCTCAAGCTCATCTAGATCCCCTCGCTCCGTCTAGAAGATAAAATATTGTACAATTACAGCGGCACTGCCTACTCTATCTGCTAAACATACAGCAATTAGTACCTACAACAGCAGTTAACAGTACCTACAACAGCAGTTAACAGTACCTACAACAGCAGCTAACAGTACCTACAACAGCAGCTAACAGTACCT
>ERZ1740065.3110-NODE-3110-length-10371-cov-12.362059_pt1 | contig 10371 bp, 12 predicted proteins | sample MGYA00581738_ERZ1740065 | MGnify/ENA primary metagenome ERZ1740065 (study PRJEB43018, sample SAMN04849749) | marine metagenome | isolation source: floating plastic debris | place: Pacific Ocean | collected 2008-09-01 | study: EMG produced TPA metagenomics...
TCTCCCTACCTCCTCCCTCTCCCTACCTCCTCTCTTTTCCTACCTCCTCCCTCCCTCCCTTCCTCTCTCTCTCTCTCCTGCTCTCACATACATCTTTCTTTTGATACCCTCTCCTTCCTCTCCCTCCCTCCCTCTTACCCCCTCGCACATATTTATTTTCCTCTTCCCATCTCTCCTTTGTCCTATTTCTCATTCTCCCCCTATCTCCCTTCCCTTTCTATCCCCCATGACAGGCAAGGCTGATACCTTTGTCAACGCTGACGCCGAAGCTCTTGTGGTGCAGCAGGCTCTCATAAGCTGGATATTTGACGACAGTCCACATGCCATTATTGGCCTCCTCGGAAGCTGTGAGCGCAGTGAACAGACCGGGTATGGGGTCTCGCAGCTCCTCCACTGAGCTCGAGTTCATTACTCCGTGACTCGTCTCTGGAGGCTCGCACATCCCTAAAACATATCCACACCTCAACTGTACACTCCACTCCACTTGTGGTCGCAAGCCGTGAAGAAGGTATTTCCTGAGCTCACAGTGAAGCACTCAAACACTCGGAGAACCGCAATCATGGTTTGGCTGACAATCACTTGCCAGCTTGAACGCAAGAGAACACCTGCCATTGAGGTGTCATTAGCCGTTTCCTATGCGTGAATAACAGTGGCATACGGTGTTCTATAGAGTGGGGGAAAGTAAATAAAGTGGTATGACTGCATCACGGCTGGTGTCAGCTTACTATGTCAGCAGAGCAGTAGTGATTCACCCTGGCGGGTAACTTACTCACCAACACACGAACAGCAGGTCGGATACTTGTCCTCGAGACATGCTGCACACTCGGCACAGCAAGTGCACTTCTCTGCATCCCCTTTATCTGGCATCTCACAGTTACACGCCTTCAGCAGCTGGCATTTGGTTACAATCGGTCCACACACTACATCGTTACATCCGAGACATAGGGACGTGGCCAGGCAGGCAATCAGGGTTACTTGAAGCAGTGTGAAGTTCATAGTTCTGGATAGAATGAAAGAAACCGATGTGTAAATGTCTTATCTGCTTAGAAAGAACAAAACGTTGACCTGACGTTGAATAGAAGATCTTACCCTCAAAACAGAGCACTTTTCTCCTGATCAAATCATTGGATGGCTGAATAAGAGGATCCGCTATGGAGATGCGACTGGGAGTGAACGTCCTGAGGCACATGCACAAGATAACGCTTCAAATTGGACCTTCAGGAGAACCAAGTTTCGACGGCTTTTCTCGGCTACGAAGTGGCGTCCTGAATTAGCGAGATCGTCGTATTGACGAGTAGCTGCACGTGTCTGTACTAATATACACAGCGAGGATGTCGTTCTAACCTTCCGATGAGATATATATATTGTTGCGTTGTAGTACGTAGAACTAGTGGTATCGACTCCTACAACCGTACTCGCTGGAAATCTCATTTCATTCGTTCAACATGATCAGCATGGTGCCACAACTCCTTACTATGATGGATTACGCCCTGTGACGGGCGTGCAATAGAACAGAGCAATAACGAGTTGATTTTAGGCATCCATTGCATACACTTATTCCATGAGAACATGATGAGAGCTGATGATGCTGTCATGTTTTGATGTAAGTGTCTCTTCTGGACTGGAATACTGGAACTCAAAAACCCAGACAAAGTCAGCTGTAGGTTGATTTATTGTATGCTTGCGAAATGATGACACTGGAAGCAATGTAGTAAAACAGTGTTTCACCTAATGCAGCACAGGTCATTAAAGCATAGAAGCAGTCAAGTTAAGCATAAAAAATATTTCTTTCCTTGAGATTCAATGGCAGCAGTATGCCCACTACCCAGTTGTCTAGATGGGCATAGAGTCGGTACAGGTGATCGATGAAATAGCCACCTGCGCCCTCTGTCGATTACGGGCCAAATCTCCCATCATCACCTTCATTATTGGTAGTTTGGAGTTGTCTGACACCGTGATTCTGTCCACCTTCCAGTAGACAGGCTTAGCGTTGGCACAGTTGCATGTGTAGCTGTTGCTGTCACAGCTCCTCTCATTCATGCACTCGCATGCACCTGGAAACAAGTGGGTAAAAGTTGACTCACTACAAGTAGGCACACAACCAATCATATTAGTGCCCTCAACTGATTTAGTCTACCTTGTGTAAGAGACCCATCATGGCGCTCTAATGGCTGACCGTACACTGTCATTTCTCCGGAATAATCCATCAAGTATAGCAGCTTGTTGTCATGGCAACTCCATCTCACCCTAACATAGACATAACAGAAGAGAATAAGTCTTTTGAGTGACTGGAAAAACTGTCCATCTGTAACCGGCCTCTATCCATTGATGTGTATCATGTAAACTGTTCCAAAGTCACTCGTTGTAAAAAAACCATTGGCCCAAGGATAAACTCGTTCATCCAGTCAACAATATACTCATCATTACCTCTGGGAGCACGAGCCAGAAGTCTGTATGGCCGCCCTAAGTTCCTGCATGGAGCCCTGGTATGGCACAGTGTGTTTACTAGCCGAGCACATGTCCACGCTGCCAGTAACGTGCAGGTCAGGCATGTTGGAGCACGTCATTGGACCGTCGAACCTCTGCGACCAATCACTGTTAAATCCAAACTGCAAACAGATCCATACGACACGGGCTACATTGCAGTCCAGAATTTGACAACTAAAGTGAATTCTAATATATTAACAACCTCGGTGATGACTTTCCCTCCGCCGTACTGGCAGTTGACAGACAGCGGACTGCCATTCTGCATAGGGTCAATCATCTTCTGACCGCCGCTGGTGTCACCAGACTTGTAATAGGCGGCACAGCTCTCCGGGTAGAGGCGGGCCGGCGGCTGCGGCGATCTGGTGTGCTCTAGCTGGCTGGGCATCTGGTTACGTATGAAATGCTCTAGTCTCTCTATAAGAGACGGGAAAGCAGTCAGAGAATCATAGAGAGAATCACAGCCGCCATAGCAACAGCCATAGCGTCTACCGCAGGCGACTCACCGATCTGAGCTAGCAGGGTTTGAGTGGTCTTCAAGGCACTCTTTACATCAGCCTTCAGTGAATGGAGCCTTTCATCCAGCTGTGACAGGAAACAGGAAATATAATCTGTGGTAGGCTGGTTAGCTATGGAGTGTTTCACAATGTTCTGTGTTACTCATTGTAGAGCAATGAGAGATTGACTTACCCAGCCAGGCATGTTGTTCTGCCATGCTAGAGATGGCGCAGCCAAACAGGCAAGAAATGTGAGCAGTAGATACGTCCTCATTGTGTCCAGAGTCAGCAATAGCAGTCACAACAGAGAACTGCACTATTTATATGGTGTATGAGGGCATCATTACCTCATGGTAGCCTGAGATATCAGTTCCAATGGGAGGGGACGGCATGCACCGTCCCATCATTATCGGAGACCACACGGAGATCTTATCGTCGAGGTATGCTGAGTCAGTTTCTGGGACGAGTGTTGGTCAATAATGAGTGGTGAAGGATGTAACGTGGCAGTAAATTCTCACACAACAAATACTGATATCATCACACTGAGCTGTAATCGACGGACGGACATCAATTACCATCAACTACCAGACCTAGAACTAGACTAGAACTAGCAGAGAAACAGATGCAATTAGCAGATTCCATACAAAATAAACAAAGAGACAGGATGGCGGAGTGAAACAAAGATAAATTCACCCATAGCCATAAAACTAATGCCTGAAGTAAGAGAAATCTCTGGAAGCCAAGGAGTGGTAGATAAGAATCGATGAGACTGCCAGCAGCATCCCACGCAGCAGGCCACACCTCATTCCGGCAGGCGTTGGACCGAGATCGACTCACTAAATAAGTGGCTTAGGAGATGAACAAGCAGAACTGGCAGTGTCAGAGTGACTGCAGCCTCGCTATGACACAACGTCAGCACAACAGTGTAACAAAGAGACATCAGCAGCGACAACGAATACGGTAACTGATCAAGGAAATAGTCATTGCTATATGGATCATCAAACGACATTGTAATAAATAGATTCATTAGAAAACTAGTAAACAGAGCTGTGGACAGATACAGAGTTCTGTGGACAGACACAGAGCGCGCACAAGCCGGTAAGACCCGGCAGGAGTTGGCACTAACATGATCAGAGAAGGCAGTTTGTACACACAGACTGTTAGTGCAACAGTGTCCAGATATACAGAGTCCAGTTATATCAAGTCCAGATATACAGAGCCCAGCTATACAGAGTCCAGTTATACAGAGTCCTCCTCGTCCTTCTCTCCAGTAGCACCGGCATCAGTCGCGCTGTAGCGGTGGCAGCTGGGGTTAGAGATGTAGAGAAGAAACATATGTTGTTTGATGGGTGAAATTACTGTCATGTGCTCAGGTTGCTTTGAAATTGATGATGAGTACGTGTAATTTGACTTACAAGTAAGTTACAGTGTAGCTGTGACAGTGAAACACTACAGGAGTCGGTGTGTTTATGTCAGGATCCCCAGTAATTAGTTACATCATGCAGATGATACCAGCCATTTCCCAGAGTAATCTATCGATGCCAACTTACTCCGTATCACGATGACTAACTGTTTCCTGTACGTTAGAGCGGTGAAGCAGCCTCGGCCCGCTGAGAGTGATGGCGGCGGCGCCGATAGGGGCCGTGACAAGGATACAGAGCACAGCTACAGTCAGGATCTTCATACCCATAGACTTCTCCTCGTCAGACCGACCATTCTGTACTGCCTTGTCATACGGTAGAGAGCCTAGCAGCGCCTGTATCATACACAGAGTATTACGGTAGTAAATCATATACTGTCTCTATATTATAGGAGGACCTCCTAGCCAAGCAGAGAAACACATGATACAGGCCTGTATATCAGCGTGTATATCAGCGTGTATATCAGCGTGTATATCAGATCGCCGGCATGGGAAACACAAACAATAAAAAACTACACGTATAATAATAAAATACGATATGTCAAAGACAATATAATGACAAGGTTAGGGAGCGATAGACCGAGTGCCACTGTAGCAGTTATCATGTTAGGGTACTGAGGTAGCTGTAATCGCGTCCTTACCTCGCAGGTACTGACTACACAACATAAAGTTCCCTACGGTAACTGCATTCGGTCTATCAACAATAAAACCGGGAAACCATAAGAATCCTAACTGGAAAATTGCATCATAATCTCCTTGAAAAAGTCAGTAGAAGTTCAGGCAGCTGATAGGTTGATTACAGTACACTCTATCAGTGTTTGTGTAAGAGGAAGCAGTAGTGCTACATTTCCGATCAGATCTGAGCGTTCTTGAGAGGAGGGTGGTGATGTTGATGGTATCAGCGTCAGGCATTCATTATGACATCTACGAGCAAGTGGGCTGGGTGGGGAACTCTGGGATAGCATAGCTGTTTACCTGTACTGTAGCTTTGGGAAGCCAAGCCAGCGGTATAAACAGTCTCTCCTTCAGGTTGAAATCGGTTCCAAACACGACTAGGAAAGAGGCTATTAGCCTGAGAACCAGCCCAATAACCAACACTGCCAGGCCATAACCTACAAACAGGATGTGCGAAACTGACCACTGTATTCCTGTTACGGAGGTGCTGTGTACAGGCCCCTCTCAAACACCATAAGCAGATTCCATCATCAGCCAGAAAACCCAGCTGGATTTATCATAAGCGTTCTTCAGCAAATCCCTATATCCCACAATAAAGATTTTTTCCCCACATTTTTTCCACTTTTACAATATACACTAGTACACTAGTATATTAGTACACTAGTACAATAGGAATTTTTTGTACTTAAAAATATTTGTGCTTTTGGCATTATTGCACAATCAAAGTTTTTGCACAAATGGAAGCAATTTGCTCTGCTTAGGTTTGAGTGATGTACTTATACAGAAAATGATGATGAAATTCTGGTGATGGTACACTTCCTCTCTTATATTAATTAACGTGTATTAGCATGTGTATACATATGTATAAACCATCAGTTATCATATTAACTAATATGTTTTAATATCTATTAATGACTGTTAACATATTAATACATGTTAATACATATGTTTTAATACGTCAATTCGTGTTAATATAAATTAATATGTATTCATATTAGAGAGAGGAAGTGTACCGTTATCGAAATTCTTTTTCCAATCATGCTACTTTGCAAAAAACCCTTTTAAAGTGAAGCTGCAAAAAATTCACAGCTTTAACATATGAGGAGATTAGCACGGTGACATCACATCCAGCCTGTTTGTGCAATCACACAGCGCTGTGCTTACTCCCTAAAACTCCCATAGACAACTTGCTATCCGCAGTAACTGTGTATGCATGATGTCATACAACAAGAATTACTCCATGTTAGATGAGGTGAAGGTCAAAGTGAGTGCTATAGTTAGATTGTAGAGCAGTTAAGTAGAGTAATATGACATCATTCATACATGATCGGATTGTCTGGTTCCATCGACTGAGTTGGGAGGCTCAGTTACAGCTACAGATTCTCCAGATATAAATATAAATTACTCCTCAGGAATTGTCTACTCCTGATTATCACTTCGCTGACACCAGCATGCAGACAGCCATCCTGGTTATTACACACGCGCGGTACATTCAACACTTTGATCAGGGGAGATAATCCTTACCAACAATCTGGAAGAATCCGTCCACTTCACTCAGGTTGACGGCAGCGCCGATGAGGCCGAATAGCAGAGGCTGGAAGACTGTCCAGAGGTGACCCATGTGAGTCTCCGTTGGTATCTACAGGTACGCATACTTTAATATCACATGCTTGTGGTCATGGATAGTAAGTGCACGCAGTCAGTGTCACCTGTACTTCTATACACGGTCAGCAGGACAGATGGAAAGTTACTATAATCAGTGCTGCATTTCAATCGAGTTATTCTAAGAATAACTAATATTAATTGCTAAGAAGATTAATTATATGCCACAAGATTAATCTTGTGGCTAGTTTGAGGGGAAATTTCACTGAAAAGCTAAGAAAAATATGCTACAAAGATCTGTGAACAAGTATGATAGCATATTTACCTAATCAAACTCAATACCAGTGCAGTTGAGTACCCCTAATGTCCCACCAAATACATTACAGTGATGTCAATGTCAGCTGCTGCGGCTGGTAGCGATGATACTGCTGTGAATTCTATAGTTCGGGAACTAGCTTTTGTGTACCAGATTAAATTAAGATTCATTCAAGAATAAAAATATTAATCGGAAGATTAATCGAGATTAATTGCAGCACTAACTATAATTCATCTATTAGCTGCCAGCGGAAGATGAAATGAGGCATGACATTTGAATTCATGCAGTGTTTCTGTTTTTCTTTTCCAACGAGACTAAGATTCAAGAGAAGATAACTGCTGATGATAACCCTCAGCTGCCTTCCGCATCCCAGAGAAAATAGTAGCTGTCTTCTCTTATCAGACAAACACTGAGCCACTTTGTTCGCACATAATGAAATCAGAGTCATTTCACCAAAACAAATCAGCTCCCTTCCATCTTCACTGGACTGAGAAACACATTACACAAGTCATTCATCTTCCGTAAGACACGATGTAGTTACCTTCTCATCACCCTGCCTCCATCTTAGAGCAGCTACAAACGGCAGCGTGAGGCAGCCAAGAGCTCCGGCTCCATCGATACCTGCTGCCGCGCTGCCAAAGAGAGCGAATAGACCTCCAGCTAGAACAAGGCACGATCTCTTCATATGAAGGCCATCCTGTTTGAGTTAGAAAGATTACATGGATACAGAGCAACAAGATTAGTGAGATTAAAGACTGGGTACACGCAAATCAGGATTGGGTACACGCAGATCAGGATGGATTTGGGGAAATAAAACTAAAGTATTACCAGTGCTCTTGCCCCAACCCTTTACCAGCAGGTTCAGCCTATCACTGATTATTTGCTCTCACTTTTGAGGAGGTTGATCATCTCAGAGATGATATTATCACAATGCAATATTGACGCTATCATCAGAGGGCTGGGCAGAATGAAGACTACATTTTATTAATCAACGCCACTTTGAGTATGATAGAGGTGGGACAGTACCTATCTACCAGCGATGGAGGGAGGACAGTACCTATCTACTGGCGATGGAGGTGAGACAGTACAAGGAGATTCACAGACTTACAGATTTGCTGTCGGGGAGATACCAGAGTATGAGGCCGGCGACAATGCCATAGACAATGCCAGCCAGAGCTTCTAGCGGGCCACGGAGTATAGTGAGGGTGAGATCGCCAGCACCAGTAACTCCAGACGCTGTAACTCACACCGTAATAGCAACACTATGAACTGCAGCAGACACTGGAGACAATGAGGAGTTGTCCTCTCCTACTGCTATCATATTGTGGAGCGGCGGCTGACCTGAGAAGGCAATTCCCATACAGATGGAGAAGGCACTGATGGCGAGGACGTCGTCAATGGAGGCGGCAGCAATGACCAGCGTCGGGATACCCTTGTTTAGACCATAGCCTCTCTCTGACAGCGAGAGGAGACATGGCACGACGACGGCAGGCGATACGGCTGCCAACACAAACCTGCCAAACAGTCGGAACTCATCACCTTCTCCACTGTCACCGTCACTGGTATTGTCATCAATGAGAATAGACAAGTAGGAACGGATAGAGGGTTACAGGGGCGGATAGAGGGTGACAGGGGGATGGATTGAGGGTGACAGAGGGATGGATTGAGGGTGACAGAGGGATGGTTGGGGAGCACATGGATCAGAGAAACTCACCCAAGCATAAGGCCCCAGATCCAGTCCATGCCTAGTATGAAGTGAGAAGCCACCATGCATGTCAAAGCCTCCACCAGACACGGGGTGAAAGCTAGCCTCATTACCACACATGACATCCTCTTCAGAGCCTTGGGGTCAAGGCCTAATCCGGCACGCGTCAGTATGACGGCCAGGGCCACTTTCCTGTGTGGGTGATTAGATTCATTGATAGTAAACTCTCATTAGCCTGGCTGTGATGCAAAGTGTATCAATGTGCTGTCATTGCGAGTTGACTGATTACTATTCCTAGTGATAACCTGTACAAGACTACCTGACACAGGTTCAATGCTGAGATAACTGATTTATCAACCAATCAGGTTTAACATCAGCAGATTTAGGGCAATACCAGCTATACGAATCATGCTCAACATGCCATACATGCCGTCCAATGGGTCAAACTCACACATTCCTACAAAATTCCAAAGTCCAACCACTCGGCTCATCTTACTCTCACAAACGGAAATCTGATACCCAGGGGGCCTTTGAGATACTGGATGCATGCAGTACTGGACACAGCCTGGATGTAGCCGTTGTTCAAATCCCTCACTGAAGAGTTTCTGAATGCATTGCATAAGAGAAAATCCCATAATTTCACAATAAATTTTCTACTCGATGAGCCATTGTACTTTTAGCTGTGAAACCTGAGTATAAATTCCTCAACCTGCAATAACTTTCAACTACTCAGATTTTGACACTGTGGGCTGGAGATGTCAGCAGACCAGCAGGCATTCTGGGTAATGATATATGGCTGTATTCACTGCGAGGTAGCGCAACAACAATCTCAACCTGATCGCTGAGGACGCACTACAGGCAGCTCCAGTATCTAGAACCGCCCTGCGTATGTCTTTCAAGCCAAAACACGGAGAGGGCAGACAATGAACCAATGCAGCATCACCATATTACATTGTCATAATATCGCATCGTAATATTGTCACGGTATCAGTTAGGGAGAGAGTTGGTATGACGGTATGATTTACCTGATAGCTGCCGACCAATCAGGAGAGATGTGACGGGCTACATTGATGTAGGGAACATTACCGAGAATAACGCCAATGATCAGCATACCTGTCAAAGTCAATGGAGTCAGTCGGCAAGGGCACACACACACACACAAACAGCTCAGCATGGATATGAGAGAGCTATACCGAGTAATGGAGGAAGTCTGATCAGACTGACCAGTTTACCAGCTAGAATACAGACTAGGAACAGAACATACAGTCCAAAGAATGTTCCTCCGGGCAGGCCATCACTCTTCAGTGCTGATATGATGAGTCCGAAGCCTGGGATGATAACAGGAAGCTTGTCAGTTCTGCTTTAGCCAGTCAGGAAGGAGTAAACTAACTCACCAAGTAGTACAACCAGCATGAGTAGGAGGGTCTGAGAGAGCCGGCCGTGGGGTGGACACATCAGCGCATATGCGAGTCTGCTCGCCCGACTGTCCTCCGCTGTGGGCTCTACTCTGTACTTCCACATCAAGGGCTTCACTCGCCTGTAGCACTTGGTACAGCATGCCTTGACACAGAGGACAGAGAATCTGAGGCTTAGGTTCATATGATATCTACTACAGGGAGGAGGAGGAGGAGGAGGAGGAGGAGAGGAGGAAGGGGGGGGGGGGGAGAGGAGG
>ERZ1740065.3111-NODE-3111-length-10371-cov-11.623691_pt1 | contig 10371 bp, 17 predicted proteins | sample MGYA00581738_ERZ1740065 | MGnify/ENA primary metagenome ERZ1740065 (study PRJEB43018, sample SAMN04849749) | marine metagenome | isolation source: floating plastic debris | place: Pacific Ocean | collected 2008-09-01 | study: EMG produced TPA metagenomics...
ATTTTTTTTTCTACTCTTTCTCTCTTTTTCTTTTTTTTATTTTTCTCTTTTCTTTTTTTCTTTCCTTCTTTCTCTCTCTTTCTCTCTCCCTGTCCCTCTCCCTATCCCTCTTCCTATCCCTCCCTCCCTCTCATCTTATCCCTCTCTTTTACCCTCTATCCACCCCTTTTATAGAGCATTCAAACTAGAATGAATGATATATTTTAAAATGCAATGTGACGAGCAATGGAAAGTAGAAGAATGGAGGAACAGAATATTGCTTGGCCTGTGGTCGACCATACCAGCAATCTTGTTCCAGACGTGAGAGAGGTGGAGGAAGAACAGGAGAGAGATGGGAGGGCAGAGGAGAGAAGAGGCTGTGTGATATATTTAAAGTGCACAGCTGTTCATGGATCAATGCTATATTGAAAAGGTCAGACAGTAGTGTTAGGCTTCCTCTTCTTTATTACAGCTGAATGGGAGTTCTGATGGCATGAGAGGCAGCGCTAGCTGACCTACGCTGCCACAGCCCAGACGTGGCTGAGCCGTTAATAGTAATGGCAATGCTGGACGCAACCAGCCTGATCTAGGCATCACAATTTCATCATCAATAAATTGTGAATGACAATCTCACTACGAAATCGTATGAGAGTTATCTACACATTGCTTGAAAGTACGCTAAGTACACTATTGGACGGAGGCATGGCAATAACATGGGCAGCCTTAAGCGATTTCACTCTTGAATGAGCATAATTTATGTTAGCCTGTGCCCCCATGGTGGCATATTGAATTAGTAGGTCGATAAGCCAGGCTCTCCTGTCGAGGCTCCCGAGTATTGTACTGCGCACGCGACTAGTAGAGAGAGAGAGAGTCAGCTGCTGTTCAGTGTATCGGTTGATTCAGCGGTGATCAGAGGCCAAGCACGGAATGTCAGCTTGTTAACAGGCCACACGCGGCAGCAGTCATCGAGTGAAAGTGAGAGCTGCAGTGTATCACACTGCTAACGTGGTCTGCTCTGAGCAGCTCCTTGCACTTATTGGCGGAGATTTTGTTTACTTTGACATCGCTACTGGATCTAGCACCAAACAGGTATATAATAGAGTGAGACAGTCACCGACAGGTGATTGGTGAGGACAGTCGTATCTGTAAGCATCACCTCTCGAGGCTGAGGGAGAGCGAATATACATCAGGTAAGACACAATCACTTCTACTATACTATATAAAAAGCGCGCAGACGTGGGGAGTCATTCTAGTTTTTGACAATGTCTTACAATAGAGTCTTTAAGGTTCAGTTGATGTGTGTGTTGGCACTTCAATTGTCTCGGCAGTGTACTAGGTGCAGTAGGCAGTGGTACCAGAGAGCCGTCACACACTAGTATCTAATTATTACTAGTCAACCTGGCAGCATAGTAATTTATCTCTGTGACTGCTGTAGACAGAGGTGAGAGAGTCTGAGATGAGAGGTAGTGTGGTGGTTAGAGTGATTCCTCTACTGAATGTGCTGCTAGTAGTATCTAGTGCTGCAACGGCTCATTGGTTTCAATGTCTGCAGTGACTGAAATAAGAACTACACTCCTTTTCATACTTGTCACTCGTATTCATGTGGATTGAAATATCAACCGAACGCTGGGTAGATATTGTCTGTGTTATATGAGACTGTCAGCATGTACCGCAGTGACACCTGGTGCTAAGATTCGAGATTGTGATCACTTGCATTGAGAGCCATGACCAGTAGATCAAATCAGAATGAAAATATTAACATCACATCAGCTTTGCTTTGCCACTCTCTCTGCCTCTCTCCCTACCTGCACCTCTCTCTAACCCAACCTCCCTTTCTCCCTCCCCCCCCCCTCTCTCTCTCTCTCTTTCCTATCCCCCCCCCCCTGCCCCCCCCCCAACCTCCCCCCCCCCCCCCCCCCCCCTCCTTTTTCCCCTCCCCCCCCCTCTCTCTCTCTCTCTCTCTCTCTCTCATTCACTGCCATTGAATCATTCTACCCACAAACCATCTGCTTTTACAAAGTTCAATCAGAATTCCTAGAACCAGCTTACCGATATAGGCTATATTGAGCTGCAATGGCACACACACAGAGTAGAACGTCGTACGTGTATCAAACAACAGAGCACCAAAGCTAAGATAGTAGATTTAGCGTGAGGCTGACGCATGGTGTGTGTTGATCGTCATCCCTGACCGCCAGTTATCTTGTAGCTACTTACTTTATCCATGGGCACTCTGATTCTGAAACTCAACTGAACAATTTCTCACAAGACATTCTGTCGTTTGAATTTTTATCAGTTTATTTTTGATATACAGACTGTAGCGCTACTCTGGCAGTAGAAGGTACGCTGCTGCCGCTGCTGCAGCCAGTTTGAATTCCTGAGTGTTAAATCCTGACTGTTTTATATACAACATATGTACGCATTAGTAGGAGTGAAGATAATTGAAATAAACGAAAACAATTGGTAGGTGTGGAAACGTAGGTTGCTAGTCGGCTATGATTTCATTTCGCGTCAAAGTTGGCTACTAAATCTTGCTCTGATTCATTGTATTTGAATATTTTTGTTGATTTCTCGCACCTTGACCCCTGGCTCCGTCTGGGATCCGTAAATAGTTACCACTGCCTCCATCAATCTCAAATCTCGGTCCGTCTCTCACTCGACATTTTAAGATCAACTTTATGTTAATTCTGTGGAACTGAAGTGATTTATTCTTGCAGGTGGCTACAGAGGAATGCAATGGCAGATTAGCAATGGCTACCCTAACATGTTTCTCACTGGTCCTCTTGGCCAGCTTAATTGCTGGTAGGTGAAACGTCATAGTCACCTAGTCGTCCATTTACTAGTTAGTTATGACCAGTGTTGCCTGTATGCCACCTGTTTTCAGCGAGCGCAGCGTTCAGCTCTAATTCTGCCAACTATCAAACCCTGCCTCCCAGCATATTCACCAACTTCCGACCCACTCGGATAATGGTGGTGGGGGCTGAGTATGTACAGAATACGAAGCTGCGGCCGCCTTTCTTTGGATACATAGCAAGAGTAGGAAGTTCAGTAAACATCACCTGTAAATACAACAGTACATCGGACCTCCTGTACGTCACGCGAATACTGGATGATGGCACTACTGTCAAGCAGAATGTCACGGCCAACGGCAGCAGGTAGGCCTCTTGTTTATAAAAATCGCCTACCAAGTTAGCGGGAGGTTTGTCGAGATTATGTTGGCAGCATTGATGCGTGTATAGTCGTGTATCTTCTCTTGGTGGCAGGATAACGCAGGCACGTGATGGTTCCTACCTCAACACTACCATTAATGACTTACAGCTGGGAGACAGTGGCAGGTACCACTGCGTCGATGATTTCAAGCAGCTCGCGGTTCTCAATCCAGGTATGTAGCGGCCGGTAACCCTTAGTTTAATCATTCTCAACGTTCTAGTCGGCTACATTAAAAATGCATGTATCAATGACCATCGGTTCTCACGCTCTACAGACAGACCCGCGTCCGTCACAGGCCACCAGTGCATCTCACATAGCTTCAATGACCTTGAGTGTGAATTCTACACAAACTGCACTATGCACCATCTGATGGAATGGCATGTTAGATGGTCTATACGGTATGTTAGTAAGCCCTATCTCTCTTGCCTGTATCTGTTTGAGCAGAGCGTACGAGCTCAGAGCATGAGCCTGTATGTTTGGAGACAAGGTAGATAACATCAAAGCTTCGCCAACACAAACATCCTGTAGATCATTTCTAACTGGGCAGGCAGAGTCCAGACAGCGGATTGTCGTCAGCAGTGTCATTTTAATGGACGCGATTTGTCCTGGTCAGAGTTGATATAACATCAAACATTACTTGCTATCGTTCAACTATATCAACTGCAGCCCAGCAATGTTGGTGCTGCCAATGCTGCCAACGCTGTTGCTGCTGTTATTGATGCCGCTGTCGCTGTGAGTGGTCGAACCTGGACTGGTGTTCTAAGTTAGGACGGCACTTGATCACACCGTAGTGATTAGTTGTCGAGTTCCCCCCAGGGAACATCTGTACGCTGCCTCCATTGTCGAAGAACAATCATGGAATTGATTTTCGTCCAAGAGTGGCCAGCAGAACTCGTGTCCGTCTGTCTGCTCTGAAATCGGATGTCAGTGTATGGTGAAATGTATGGATCGAATGAAATCCAGCGCTCGTCTTGTAGTGAGCGACGTCTCTGCAAACAAGGACCCTGCAAAGACATGGTGTGCAGGCTGACAACGCCTGAGAACCTCCTCGATGTTAGCAAGATCACGAGGAGTGACCGGTTGCAGCGGGTACGGTGCATCGTCAAAGGGTTTCTATTTGTTGGTGTTTCCTACGAATTCACCATCGTGGGGAACAACTCGATGGGAACGACTGTAGCTTACGTCTCCACGACACTGAACAGCTCGATTGGTGCGTCTGCTGCTCTGCAGGTGGTAATAATCAGTGCATAGCCTACGAATCTTAACGATGCCGATGTGCTGTTCCAGTGTTGCTGAAACCTCCCCGTCTGATCAGCTACACGACCAACGCCACGAAAATAAAGCTAAAGGCGCAGCTCAACGAAAGTGGTAGTGCCGTCAGCCATGTAGAGCAGGGCATTCAGCTATATGGACTGAGGTATAGCATAACGTACGAATCAAATAGATACCAAGGGGTGAGTGCCAGACAAGCTGTGTTCAATGGCATATAGTAGCCTCAGTTCTTACGATGAACGGCTCGTTTGTTCGCAGCATGACAGTAAAGTGGTTAACAGCACCACTTCAGAGCTGTCCATCACCAAGCTATTTCCATACACGGTGTACAGCATCTCTCTCAAGTACCAGATGTCGAACACCATCAACCCTGATTTGTGGAGCTCAGCTACCACTGCTAGCATCCGAACATCAGAGCTCAGTGAGTAGCCTGTCTGACCTTTCATCATCCTAGTGCTTTATTCACAATTATGTAATCAATATTCCTGCTGTCACAGATCCTTGGGCAGCTCCAATCATATCGCCAGTCGGCTTCTCTTTTTTGCCTGATTTGCATGGAGAATGCGCCGAAGACCACCGACGTGTCATGCTCTACTGGAAGGTAAGAAATGTACAGGAATTCAAAGGCCAGAAACTGCACCTACCAGACCACAGTGACGATGTCATCGTAGTGAGAATGGCTTAACAGTGACGTCACAGCCTATGTCACACGTCACAGCCTATGTCACACGCAGGCTTCTCAGTGGGCTGTGCAATCAGCGCTGCTTATTCTGTCAATCTCCGCCTTCATGCGTTTGTTTTCATATTCAGGCTGTGAAGAGCGAGCCTGGAGCCGGTAACGGCGTGATAACTTCCTATACCGTTTTTAACCTGGCGAGTAGCGCCAACGTGACTAAAGATCATGACTCCATCATCTATGATGACCCGGAGCTGCTAGCGGAGGTACATCAGTGTCACATTGTCACAGAAACTGGTATCACGACTACCCAGACAATATGATTCACTATGTGTCGTCATGTCAGGTGACCGGAAACGAGACGTCAGCGTCAGCGTGCGTGGACGGATTGCAGCACGCTCTAGGAGTGACGGCTCAGAACTCTGCCGGCTCAGGCCCTGTCACGCCTGAAGTTAAGATTCCATCTGCGGCGCAACGTGAGTTGTACTAGCGCCTCGGTTTCTACTAGCAAGCTCTTAACATGCGTCATTACTCCAGATACTCGACAGCACCTGCGGGTACCTGCTAATGCACTCATCTACCCTCACAGCTATGCATAAAATTTGTCTGCTAACTCGAGTTTTGGCATGGAAACAAGGTCTATGATTGAGATTGGTCCATCCATTAGGCGCATCCTTGGAATTCATGTCGGCTGGAATTAAAAATTATTTTTGTCAAATGAACAAGTTGATGGACAATTTGTGGTGAGTTCCCACATCATCGGTATGATTGTAGGCGTAAAGCTGGAGGCATGCGAGATATCCGTGATGGGAGACAGAGATAATGGATACTTCTCCATCAGCTGGAACAAGCAGGAGACACCATTTGACTACACTGTGTTTATGTGCCGACCGGACAAGACTGACGGAACGCGATGTGAACAGGGGGTTTGTAGCTCCTAGTACAATTGCTCGATGGTAGAACTTTCATGATGATTACATCTGGTAATATTTGTATTGTTTCGGTACAGACACTAAGCTGGCAGGTTGTAACGCCCGATGGAAACTCATCGAGCAGGCTAACCTACAATCCAGACTACTTCAGCTACAAGTTTGGGTTGGTGAGATGGGGCTCCGACTTGATTTCATCTGGAATAGTGTGGACCAGCTGCGTGAGCGATTTGTCAGTCAGTAAGTTGGATTTTTCTGATCATTTCGATACATGAAAGTCAAAGAGAAAGTACAGAAAGGGTGAAATCACCAGATATCTCAGTATACTATATCTATGTATACTCAGTGATTTCATCCTTCACAAGTTGAATATGTCGGTAAAATAATCCTAGACCAAATCATTTTGAAGAAATCAAGCAGAGAAAGTTTATGATCTGCGATGTCACAGTGTGGCTATAGTCACTATAACAATGGCTTGTATATAAGAAACTTGGTTCAAATAAAATGAGACTGAAAAAGAAAATCTCCTTCAACATTCATTAACTTGTTGATAATGATGCTCAAAAGAGGTGCTGATAATGTCATTGCATTTTGGTAGGTTGTGTGGGAGGTATGTCAACATAGTTTCCTATATATAAGCCATTGTTATAGTGACTATAGCCACACTGACATCACAGATCATCAACTTTCTTTGCTTGATTCCTTCGAAATGACTTAGCTTAGGGTTATTTTACCAACAGATTCAACTTCTACAGCATCAAATTAGTGGGTATGCATGGAGATACCGGGTAATTTCACCCTTTTTTCAACTAATAGACCTAGAACCAGCACAGCTCACAGTCTTGATCAATGGAGTGAAAGCCCAAGTAGAAGTCCGAGATGAGTGCGTGCTCAATAAGCAGTTATCCCAGTCATACCTGCTGCACTACTGTCTGTACGATGCTGGAGAGAAGGAGTGTTTGGAGCCTGGTAAGTTAGTGGACAGCGAGTCTCGTCCTCTTTTCTTGCTGGTCAGCGGTGACAACTCTTCGTCTGGTTTCAGAGCAGACCGTGATGATGTCACGCTGCCTCATGGCCATTGAATTCACGCTACTGCAGCACTCCAGTGACTACGCGTTCTGGCTCGACTCGACCAATGACATCACAGTTCGCAGTGCCATCTATGTTAAGAGAACTGGAATGAGAGGTAGGATCCTCCAGCTCTGCCCTCTACATTGTAGCGCATCGCATCGTTGATAACCATTGCTGTGTTTTAGAGCTGGAGACTTGGGAGATCGCCCTCATTGTGGTATTCGTGTTTATATTTATCACGATCATCAGCATCAGCTCCGTGTTTGCGCACAAGTAAGACCATCATTTCTCGTACTCACTCTGACATCATTGTCAAGTGTAACATATTTTTTAAAGTTAAAATAGCAAGGTCGTCCCATGTGCTTGCGCACTGAGAAATTACAGTGCCTTGAGAGTGAGGCTGTCATGTACGGCACCAGGTTGCTCTCGGTTTCTAGGCAGATCGGAGCACACCTGTGGCGTGAGGTCCCATTTTTTGCTATACCATCACTCTACCCTTCCTCTCAGTTGCAGCACATGTGCCCTACTACACATAGAGATGCTCGCTGATCACTCAGTCACAGTTTAAGAACTGAGCAAACCTTTTTTCAGGCAAATGATGAAGGTGAAAGCTTTCAAGAGTCCGCAAATTGTGATACCAACGCAGCTGATGATAGAAGAAGAGAATGAATCTGATGCTGGCGGCAATACAGTCCATGACCAGAAGTCACTAATGGATGAATACCTTACATTCGACCTAGCAGGGGTCAGTAGTTCACACATGTATCAGTATTACTGTCAGCTGTGCTGTCACTGACCGATCGCACTGTTGTCTCTTAGGAGGAGCAGGAAATGACGACTCTCCAGCCAGTGACTGAAAGCGTCACCCGACCGCTGTTGAGCGACGATTCATTCAGTCACTCTGAGCCAGACTACTACTCGCTGGGGGCACGACCTCGCCAAAGGTCGTCTGCCCCATCAGACGAGCCTCTGATGAAAGAAGACACTGACGATAGTGGAGAGACGAGGGACAAGCTCTCCTGCTACTCCAAGATGCTGCCATCGCTGTCTAGTTATAGAGAACTGCCGGAAGAGTACTTGCAATGTACAGCCATAGAGCCTGACTTCAATTTGAGTGGAGGGTCGTTTTACAACGATCCGATGTCAGACGGTATTATAGACATATCTAAATACCTGCTGGAGCCAGAGATAGCTGACGAGCCAGCGAAGCTGTCTGTCGATATCCCAACCTGTCCGGCGCCTCTGGGAGGTGAACCTAGTTCTAAACAGATGTTTGTCGACCTACCCCACATGGTTAGTGATGACACACAGACAGACAAGCTAAAAGTTGACCTACCGGACACTGAAAAATCAGAGCCTAGTGGCAAGACGCTGTGCATAGACCTCCCACCGAGAGATGGGTCTCCCACCGTCGCATCAAACGACAACTACATGGTAGACACTCCCTATCAGACACTGTCCAGTGACTTGACAGACTATGTTAACAGCCAGGAGCAATGTAGCAGTGAGCAGAACGACGAGGGAGGCAGTGACTCGACGTCCTGTAAGAGTCAGGATCATTCTATCTCTAGCAGCGTGGAGATATCAGGTGGTACTAGCGGAGATTCAGGATATGACGGCCCCAATCTCAGAAACGTTAGAAAATCAAACATCAACCAGAATGATGACACAACAGAACCAGACGACAGGTTAGAAGATGTCGGAGGATGACGACGTGTTGAAAACTTCATTTTTTACGTCCATATACGGCTCACGTTCCACTCTAGCCCTTTCATATTGGTCATCGCCATAGATGACAAATATTTTTCTACCAGTTCTAATAAAACGTGTCAAATGTAGCATAATGTTTTTGCAACGAAAAATATTGGTGCGAAATGCTAAAACAGAAGGTGTTATAGCAATAGGTGAGGATAGCCGCAGGTATAGACATATTAGCCATTCATCAAGGTAGTCTATTGAGTGCAGTTTTTGCATTCACCTGTCAGCATTTCTAGCTAATTAAGTAAAAAACATGGAGTAAAAATAGCACCAGAATAGTCTAGAATTTAGTCCAGCGCATGAACAAGCGTGAAGGTGTGAAGAGTAGAGGGCGCTTGTCACGCAGAGAATCTTTGCAACTAAAAGAATGAAGAATAGAAAAATCAAAATTGTAAATAAACTGAAACATTCTCAGCTGAATTGCATTCATGAAGGAGAGAACGGTTCTGATTCTGAATAAGCGAGTCAGATTGGTAGACAAGGTACTGATTGCATGTCTTCTACAAGTGTCCATTGGACGCCGTCACAATGTCACAGGTCTGAAGGAACTACAGACGAAATGAATTGAGCTGCTGTAGTACTAGGAGGGTTCAGAGTTGGTCAATGTATCAGCAGCTACCATAGATCGATCACTGGTATTGATGTCAGAGTTGGCAGTGTGGCTGTCCGTTTGACTGTTACCACTCGCCTCTCCCTCAACGCCTCCTTCTCCATCGCTTCAATATAAAACAACGGAATAGTCACCTAAAAAACTAACCAAACAAGGGAAACCTTGACCTTTGACCTTGAGGCCCAGCCATCATACGAGTATTTATACTGACATTTATCTGATGATTTAGATCATTTCTGGAGCGTTATCGAAAATCTAGTACATTGTTTCGAATCAGCGTTCTTATGACAAAAGAGCAGTTTTCGTTTATGACGGCACCGCGTAATGACAATCTGTCCTAACAGGATACAACAGGTCTTGATTCGCCTGCATCACGACCTGACTCTCTGGAAGTTGGTGTGCAGTTATACAGCCAATGGCGGGTGGGGAGGGGGGCAATCTTCACTATACAAAAACTGAGGCATCTTATTGCATCAGAAGAAGGGTACCTTACACACTCTACAGTCTCTGGCTTTCTGGTTCATGTGTGTGATAGGGTCACCAGAGAGCTGTTTCAATATTAGAGGGAAATTTGGAAGGAGAAAGGCTACCTGATTGTCTCTGTTGAGTCAGTCTCGGCGGTAGCGGGTGCTGCTATATTGGCGGTGAAGAAGACAACTATGACTGTGATGTTGTCTGAACTTCCCTCCCGCTTTGCACGGCTGACCAGCATCTCAGCTACACCTTAAACGACATCTAATCTGAACAAGGGAGTGGGAGGGAGAGAGGGGAGATTAGGGAGAGAGATGGGAGGGAGAGAGAGAGAGAGATGAAGAGAAGAAAACGGTATCGTCGGCGAGAGAGAAAGAGAGGAGAAGGCAAGGAAAGAA
>ERZ1740065.3112-NODE-3112-length-10369-cov-12.505430_pt1 | contig 10369 bp, 9 predicted proteins | sample MGYA00581738_ERZ1740065 | MGnify/ENA primary metagenome ERZ1740065 (study PRJEB43018, sample SAMN04849749) | marine metagenome | isolation source: floating plastic debris | place: Pacific Ocean | collected 2008-09-01 | study: EMG produced TPA metagenomics...
ACTGTGGAAGAGTATAAATAATGGAAGGCCAACTCTGCAGGAGTAGGAGATAGCTCAGTGGTAGAGCCTGCACCTCCAGACATGCAAGTGTTAAGAGGTTGTGGGTTCGAATCCCACTGAGTCCTCCTGCTGGGCCCTCGTGCCACAGGTGTGCTCTGACCTGCCTAAAAACCGAGAGCAACCTGGCGCCGCATATGGCAGCCTCACCCTTGAGGCACGTTTATTTCTTAGTGTGAAAACATGGAGACAGTCTCATGATTTTAACCTTTATTATACAGGATATTGTACACAATTTCCCTTTGAATACTCAACTTGTGGGCGTGTCTTTTATCAGCCAGCGAGCAATCTACAGTCTCAGTTTCTTGTCAATGAGAATGTGTATATAGGGTAATCGTTGTAATTATAACGATGTGCTATTTACAGCGTTTATCACGCGTTGCTCAGCTATCAAAGGTCTGGTGTAGTTATAGGGATTTAATTGCTCTTGTTTGCCCAACTCCTTCGTCTACTGTAGTCATGTCGCTATGGTTACTTCGTATTTCACATCTCAGCCTGGTTATTGTTACAACCGCTATATTTCTCCATCACTCAAAACCGTTATAGTTTAGGCCGCATTATTTACCACGAGTACAGTACAGTAGAGTGCTCTAAACATATGAGACTGAGCCCGGTTCCATCAACCCACACGGGTATAGCAACTAGTTATCAAAGAAAACGCTTTCAATAATTGTAAAATACGTGACAGAGAGTCTTCGAGCTCAATCAATCAATCAATCAATTGATCCAAAAATGATTTCTTTCCGTTACGTGAGGCTATATGTACCCACAGAGGTAGTCGTGGTAACAGCGTATCAGTCAGTCTAGCCCCAATACTAAGCTTGTAGTAATGTAGGCTTTACTAGTAACTAACATAAATTATATTTACCTGCACCTTTATAAACTTGTGTACATCTGAACCAACGCACACACACATACCACCACATAAAACAACAGTAGTGTCTGCATCAGACATCCTAGACCTGGAAGCACTGGTAGACAGCAGCAGACAGCAGCCATTGTAGCAGCAAACTAACCACTCACCCAGCCCTAGTTTCTCCTCTCCAGCTTGTATTTCCTGGAAGAAGAATGCTTGTACGGCTGTAGGGTCCGCCATGTTGGGAGCATCGCCAAATTTTCCGCCTTTGCCTGCAGGCTGACCACCCTGCCTTGCATTCCGCCGCCCTGCGTAACAATAGATGACCGCGTAATTGGGAAGATCTGTTCTGGAGTCTCACGACCTATATTATTGACCATTGACCTTTAACCTACATTACTGGCCTACATTATTGACCTATGACTATGACCCATACAGGGGTCATATTTGGAGGAATCAGTTTGGCCCACAGGGCTAGAGAAGCAAATTCTAATAAGTCACTCGTAGTCTAATAAATGTTGGAGAAACCATAGAGCTCGATACACGACGCTGTTCACTCACTGCTAGATAAGAGTCGCGATGATATGATATATAATTTTACATGGATTTTTGGATTGGAACACGTGAGCACAGCGGAGGAATGTGGATAACCCGGTCCTAAAGATTTGAATTCGAATTAACCGCATCAAAACTCAATAATCAATCAAATCATTGTACATAGTACATAGTACATTGCACGTACTGAAAATTCGGTTGATGATCGGTCAGATTAGTAACTAGGAAACTACTACTTGAGTTATACTTATACAACCGTAGCGACATGAACTATGTGAAAAACAACTACGAATAAGGCGATCATGCGGGAGAGAAACACGTGACTGTGCGTTAAAGGCAAATACTCACGCTCTCTTATCTTTTCTTTGTACAAAGGGTCAGATCGCCTTTTCCTATCAAAATATATACAATAACCCACAAAAGCCAGTCCAGCAGCTCCTAAAACAGCAGTAGTTGTCCTGCCCAGCATCATATGGCTTTCTTGTAACACCGCCGCCGGATTCGTGAATGTCGTGATCTAAGACCCATTGACATGGAGATGCAATGCCGTTGACTCTTAGTAGGAAAGCTTAGAGCATTGTATTTCGAGCTCTATGAGCGTTTTCATGTTTGAGTTATCATAGACGTACGAAGTACTTTTCTACTAGCTCCATCAGTGTTATCTCCTAACTCTATGGGGAGATAACTCTGTGGTTTTCACCACAGATGTAGCATACAAGTATTAACCATCGAGTACGGTTGTTTACGGTTGCTCTTGATTTCACATATCAAAGACGGTCATGGTCTTAATACTGCTCTGGAATTTCCATAGTGTTGCAATGATGACTCAACTTGCGATGCTTTGGCTACTACTCGATTTGAGAAAGGCTCAGTGTATTAAAAACACCAACTAGCGCAAGATAAAATCTAATTTAGTTTTCTGGACGTGCAGAAGAGAAACGTGTGACTTCTAACGCATCTCCTTATCTTGACCAGGTAACGTGCACATTCTGTTACATGAATACTCATTCATATTCTCTTTTTCTTTTCATCGAGTATACTGGAATTTTAATTGTCGTCGGTTTGTTTTTCTTAGTGATAGGATGGTTCTAGTTGCACTATGGATGTAAAAGCTATGGAAAAGGAAATCATATTAGCATTGACACAGTTTATTCAGTGTATAGGATTTACGAATGTCATTTGGTTTAGCGAGTAGTACGTGGAAACAGTAGGAACATTTCCTAGGTGGTAGTAAAGAATGTGCGATCGCACACCTACCCTTTCGTTGAATACCACGATGTTGACAGCATAGATCTACGAAATGTGGCACACGTGCAACTATGAGCTTCATAGATTGTTGACAATCTTCCCTCCCTCTCTCACTAATAGTAGCAATAGGAGTAGATGCTATGTATCGTACTGCCTCCATTTTTCAGGCTGTACAGTTAGCAGATGAGGAGTGATTCGTGGCGGATGTTGAAATGGCTGCTGCACTTGCCAATGACCAGCCATTGGACATAGGTAATAGTTACATACAGCTCAATATCATGGTACCAGCTGCTGGGATGCCCTTAGTATCTTAATCACCAGCCGTACCAAGTGAAAAACAACGTTTTTCTTGCCATAAGTGCATGGATGCCTAATGCGATAGTTGCTAACTTTAGTTGATCACTCTTCCTCTCTTACAGAGTGCGTAGCATTGTTAAACAGTTGAGTAAGTGTTGGAACACAGTTTTACCTGTTTGCATGTCCAATCAGGCTTGCTGGTTTTACCTTTTCCGCTTGTTGTATAGCCTGTCAGCAGCGAGGTTATCGTTGTTATTGTTATCGTTGTTATTGTTATCGTTGCAGCCTCAAGATTACCACTTTGTATGGACACACCCATTGCTATGTGTTTAGTCTTCTTGTGCAATGCAGTTTTATTTTCATAGTTGATTGATAGCATCAGATATAAGCATAGATGACAAGTCTCCGTACTTACCAGGAGCCTCCTGTATTTTTTCTAACAGAGACATTATTATTATTATTATTATTATTATTATTAGTTCCCTAATGTTCTTCTGCGGCTTATTGGTTAGCTATTGCTGAGAGAAGCTCAACTATACCAGAAGCCTAGCTGTAGGGGGTAGGGGTCAGAGGTCAGCTGTAGGGGGTAGGACATACCTGTCAACCCTCCCAGATTCCCCGAGAGACAGGTTGAGGTTGAGGTAGGGGTTCTGTATTACGGCTTTTCAAAGTTGAGAAAAACTGAATTTCTAGTATTTATGGTCGGTCCTATGACTCGTCATCTATGGGTATAGGAGTCGCTCAATCAGCTGCATCTAACACAATGTGAATTATTTGTAGTATTGGAAATCTTCAAATACCCAGACAAAGATCTTCCAGCTTTGTTAATGGAGCTGAAGGTACACTTTGAGGCGGAACCATACCGAGCTCAAATTATCGGAGACCCGGTCCATGATGAACTCGCTAGGTGTTTCAGAGTCAGGTTCCGAACACAGGGTATGTCTGTCTGTCTGTGCACTCTAGTCAAACAATAATCGGTAGCGCTGCATTTCTTCAAAATGATTAATCTCCATTAATCTTCCGATTAATGTTTTTAATCTTGAACCAATCTTATTTTAATAATAATTTTTTAATATTTATCTTCTGATTATTATTTTAATCTTGAATTAATCTTATTTTAATCTTGCCACTACAAACTAGTTCCTGAGCTATATAGGTCACAGCAGTTCAATGCTACTAGCTGCAGCAGCTGACGTTGACATCATTATAAGGTTTTTGGTGGGTCATTAGTGGTATTCAACTGCGCTGGTGTTGAGTTTGCTTAGATAAATATGCAATCATACTTGTTCACAGATCTTTGTAGCATATTGTTCTTGGTTTATCAGTAAAATTTACCCTCAAACTAGCCACAAGATTAATCTTGTGGCATAAAATTGATCTTCTGAGCAATTAATCTTAGTTAATCTTGGAATAAGTCGGTTAAAATGCAGCACTAATAATCAGCATAGGCGGTGCATAATTTCACTTATCTAAATGGCTTCATCGTCCAAAACGAATACTTTAAACTAGAATTTGTTTGAAACGCATTTTCTGCGAATGTTCAAAATTGCAAAATATACGATTGGAAAGATTTGAATGGTTATGTAGCAATTATAGAACATTATATAACAAATTTTCGCAAAGACTTTTTTCAACGAAGTTTCAGCGCAAACAAATTCCAGTATGCAGCAATTTTTCTGATTTCTCCTTCACAAACAGTAATACTCTAACTGGTTGCCAGCATTATATTTTTCTATATTATTTTATGTGTTTTAAAGCTGTTTGGAGTGTTACTGCATGTGTAGATGTAGCATAAGTGGCTTTAGACACTGAGACGCGCTGAGACACGCTGAGACGCAGATCACACGTGATTATTGACCAATTTCTTGATATTTATGAAGTTGAGGACAATTTGGAGTGCTAATACTTAAGCAAAAAGGGGAGAAAGGGTAAGTCAGATCCATGGGCCAGGCTAGAACAGACTGCATACTTGCATTCCTTCTCACGCTCTGTAGCAAGCAAGCGTGTGGTCTATTCCAGTGCTGAGCCAAAAGTGAACTCTGCTTACCTTTTGCTCAAAGCTACATCTTATGTGAAAGAGTAGAGGACCTATGCACAGATGTACTTCAGATATTTATTTGAAACTGATGTATTTCAGATGCTGAGAGGGTTCTGCGTTTTCCTCGGCAGTACCTGCTTGGAAACCAAGATGACATCATCGAACTGCAGAGACACAAGCAGTACCAAGACTCCATTCTGATCCGGTCAGAATGCGACATTCCTTCTACTGAAGCCCTCAAGTACATCTTCAATAAGAAATTTGGCCCGGTGCTGTACTGCTCTCGGTATCGGAACAGGAGAGATATATTTGTGCTCAAGTTTGGTTATGAAAATGCGATAGCATGTAAGTGACATGGATCCATTCCCTTTATCTAGTACTAGTACTATCTAGTACTTCTATTGGTGCTAGTGCTAATAGTACCAGTACTAGTACTGATACTGGTACCATAGCTAGTACTGGGATATAATACTACTTACCGTATTCCCTCGAGAATAAGACGCACGTGCTAGTATGAGGTGCTCCTTCAAATTTGAGGTTCTAGACACATGTCCAGAAAGCAAGGAATAAAATATTTTTTCGGCGAGGAGTCTGCAATCCGAAGATTTTTGCTGTTCAGAGCAAAATAATTAGTTTATTTACTTCTAATCTGAAAGAAATATGTTGAATATTTCATTTCATACATTCAATGCACTTCACTTTAATCCTCTGCTAAACTCGGGAAAATTCACTCGACAATCAAGCGATCGGCTGAGACCGGAAAAAATTGATCATAGAAGTTGAAACTAACGTTCATCTGCAACAATCGATACCTTCCCCCTATTTACAGGTAAGATTCCCCCTATTTACAGGTAAGATTCTGTAAATATTTAACTTTTAAACAAAGAAATTTCGAAGTTCCGGTTTGTTATAGGTTGAGTAGCATAGAAAATATCCGGTGGAACCGCTAGAAATTATATTCATGAGAAGACAACTCTAAACATGCGTTTTCAATGCGAGGTAACAACGAGTGTGTCTTATTTACGATATGAACACTCAATTTACATTTTTCTGTCGCTCATTTCGCCTTCTGGATGCGCATCTTATTATCGACGGAATATGGTATAATTTGTTGATCTATGAATCATTGCATTGGGTTGATCTACTATCTTGTAGTTTTGTATAATTTTGCACATCAATTCCATTTAGTTTATTTCTTTTCTCAGCTGCCGTGTCGGTCGTTAACAGCATCAGGGTTCTCGTACACCAGGGCCTGAGCGTGAGCGTCGAGCAGTTTACCGAAAACCTGGCCAGACCAGAATCTCTGGATCTCGGTGAGTGGACGGGCTCCACCATCTCTTTAGCTTAGGTTCTATGTAGGTCGTATGTTAAGAGAGTGCAGCCAATCAACGTGGAGAGGCCATTTTGGTTACATACATGTTGTGTATGTTTCAGTGCAATTTTAATGTCAGAGTACTGTAAACGCGAAAATTTTAGCGGACGAAATGTCATAGCATTTTGCTCGAATCAGGTGTATTTCGTGTAACTAGTGCCTAGAATTTTTAGCGATTTCTTTGAACTTGTATATACTGTAGAACAGAACCAGTTTCTCATTGGTTATCACGTTGTCAACCAGTTTCTCATTAGCTACTGTAGAGCAGAAAAATTTTGCGAACTGAGATTTTTTGCGATCGAGCCATTAGCAAATATTGTCATATGCGTATTTATTTTTGATGTCATTATATATAACTAAGACTGAACCAGGAATGCAAAAACTGTAAGATCGCAAATATTTTACTGCATGCTAAAACGCAAATATCGCCCATGCATGAAAATTCAGCTCTACAATAACAGAGAGCTATAAAAAATAGCGGTTTCTTTGCTATCATACTTATTATTGTTAGGTCACTAAAATTGCTGTTTCTGGAGGAAATTCAGAACACACAACAGGACAGATTCTAATCCGTCAAGCAATTGTCACATGTCACATGTGCTCATACCAGCTGTTATAGACATAGACATAGACATCATAGCTACCAATGGTGATTATATGATTTCATTACGATTGAGACTAGTCATGGATGATTTATTTCTCCTCTTTGATTTGCAGCACAGCTTTATGGCCAGTGCGAACTTTGCTCTTGACATTGTTTTCATCACATCATGAAAAAAACTGGTTGTTACTTCGAAAACATACATGAAAAGTATCCCGCCTTTACCGGGAGCCTCCTATCTTTGCAGCTAGATTTTGGAACTAAAATTGCTACTATTGGTTTCCTAATGTTTTCCCGTGGTTTATTGGTCAGATATTGCTGAGCTGAGCTCAAATATGGTCTTAGCTGTAGGGGGTAGGGGCTCCTGTACTATGGCTTCTCAAAGTTCAGCAAACTGAATCTCCAGTATTTCTGGTCCTACAACTTGTCATCTACGTTTGAAACTGACACGCGACTTAGAACACGAAGTAGGATAACTCCAAAATATGGAGAACAAGCCATCCAAACCTGGCAATAGAAACTCCTCAAAGCATGGAGAATACCAATAGTTCTTGTCCACTCAAAAATCAGCAGGACGGTCAGAGCGGTTACTAGGTTATTAGGTCACTAGATACACTGTTTGTATGACCGATCTCTAGTTTCAAACCCATAAATAGACCATTTATTCTCTTCATCACATCCAAACTCTGCGTTTTAGAAATGAACGTGAGCTATGTAAACAATGAAGCTGAGCCGGCACTGTTTGGCGCAATCGAGTCATCATCTTCGTCTTCGCCGGAGGGAGGACAAGAACCGTACTCTCGACAAGCAGACATATCGACTAGTTCTCATCCTGACGACAGCTACGATCCGAATGAAATGTTGGACTGACGGTCCACCATGGTCTCTCAACGTCAACGTCAACGTTGCAGAAGACTATCAATGGCGTTCTGTACATGCACACTGTATATCCTAATGTTATTGGTATTTAATATCAATATTTTTTTACATTATTTTCACACTTTTCTTGATGTCTTATGACGTGCAAGAGGGTAAAATATACAATGGTAAGATAACAGCCTCTGTACACTCTACTTTCTTTTCCTGGTCGATTTTCTTACAGCAACAGCGGGAGCTGCTTTCTTCCGCCCACGTTTCTGGCCCTAGCAACCATAGACAACAGGTTAAACCGCCTATTCTACTGGCATAGCAACAATGTATACACAATCCCTTTCTATAGATGTAGTCAAGTCTATAGATGTAGTAAGTAATGAAACATTACTGCATAAGTGCAAATATTAGCCGGAAAAATACTTAGTGCTTGCCGAAAAGAAGCATGACAACAGAAAGAAATACTAGCATTTGTGTATGGAGTCCATTTAAAAAATGGAGTAGCATATCCTAAACAAATACTCATAGACAGGCATCTATAGAGTCGTATGATTATCCTAGCGGCTCTATTCATAATGAGATGACAACTCCAAAAAAGTCTTCATGATGTGACAACTCCAATAGAGGACATAGCTGGGTTTATCCTTCAAATCGCTAAATCTTTTTTTACGCTAATAATTCCATTTTAACAGTATAATACAAGTAGTGACTAGTAGGAACATAACATTGCAACATAGATTATAAGTGCCTCGCAGTGAATAGCCTGTACTGGTTGTATAGCAGAGTCAGTATTACTGGCACCTCGCTGTATGGACTGATGGGTTATATAGGGAAAATCATACAAGCAATTAGCACTGAATAGCATAAAAGCCTCTGACACACACCCCTACCCGCGCACCCCACCTCCACCACCCCCCCCCCCCCACCCCCACACCAGCCCGATGATCCGTTTTGCCTGCTCAGTACCTTGGTAGGGCTAGAGTCTTCTTGAGTTCCAGAATCATCCAGGTCGTCTGCCGCTGCCTCGCTGGGCTTCTCCTCTGCAGCCTCACTAGGCCTCTCCTCTGCTGCCGCTGTTTCAGTTTCCATACGCTCAGACACTGGTTGGACACTGTTAACATCATCTTGGGAAGCTTCCATGATTTCTTCTGCTCCTTTTGAATCTATCGCCTAAACATCCAGTCAAACATCAAGTGTGGTTAGTAATTATAAAATTATACAGCAGACGACACGTGTTTAGTCACTCAGTTGAGTCAATCTTACCTCAGAGTTTGCTGTTTCACTTTCCTGCAAAGATGATGGTTCAGCTATTGCCTGATCCGTCTGCATGTCCTCTGCTGTTGTCTGAGTCATGTCTGCTGCAGCTCCCTCTGGCTGTAAATATTATGAAATTAGTTCAACTCCATGCCATACATGCATACGAGCAGTTTATCATATCGCTTTGTGCTCCTACCTCTTTCTGCGGTTCTTTCTCTTCTGCCGGCTCCGCTGTGACAGGGGCGTCCTCACTGACTTCTGGAGTTATCCTTTCCTGACTGTCAACTTTTGATGCCTCAGCGGCAGCATTTTCAGCAGGTGTATTCTGCTGTTCAACAGACTTCAGTTTCTGCTCAGAAGACGCAGCAGACACAGTCTCCTGTTCACTAGATGGCGCTGTTTGCTCAGGCCTGCCGACTTTGCTCTCGGCTTCTGTTCTATTCGTGTCTTCCTGGCCAACAGCCTTGACCTCTGATTGTTTGACATCTGATCCTGAACTGACATCAGAGACAACCGTTCCTTCCGCACTAGATTGTGAGGATGCCTCGGCATTTGAAGGAGTGGAGTTGTCTTCTTTTTGAGGCTGAAGCTCATCTTGTTTTTCCAAGGCAGCGAGCACAGCTTTAGGTATGTGGGCTTTCTAGAGAGGAGACAGAGAGATGCCATTGGACAATGATTCTAATCACTCAAGCCACTGGGTGGAGGAGACAGACCTGGTGAGCACTAAAGTTGTGCACGTGCTTGAGCAAGGGCTGCCGAAGGTCGGGCGCAACATCGAACGCCATCTTGAGCTGAGCGGCTGGAAGCTGCAGCAGAACTTGGAACGACTGCGGCTTGGCTCGCTGACAGCATCGTACGAAACCTTCCCACACCTTCTTATTCTTCCACACCTAACAGCCGCAGAAGAAAAGATTTGCAGACGTCAGACTAACTAACCAATGAGAAGACTAGTTTTCATATAGCGGCTGCATTGCGCAATATAGACTTAAATCAACCAGTCGCAAACTGCGGCAGCAAGGTTACGTTGCTAGCGGTACCAATAGTCATCAGATATCCGAATCATCTGTGCTTGAAGAGTTATATGGAAACGTAGCGTAGAAATTTTAGTGACCCACAATAACGGCAGCTCAGTGAAAAACCACTATTGAAGTTGAACGCTATATTTTTTATCTTTATGTTATATACAAGCGATAAATTTAAATATTAATTAAATATTAA
>ERZ1740065.3113-NODE-3113-length-10368-cov-12.286919_pt1 | contig 10368 bp, 8 predicted proteins | sample MGYA00581738_ERZ1740065 | MGnify/ENA primary metagenome ERZ1740065 (study PRJEB43018, sample SAMN04849749) | marine metagenome | isolation source: floating plastic debris | place: Pacific Ocean | collected 2008-09-01 | study: EMG produced TPA metagenomics...
CCTCACTCTCCCAGTCTCCCATTATCGCTTCCACCCTCATCTTCTTTCTTTTTTTCTCTTCCTCTCTCTTTCTCTCTCCTTCTCTCTCACTCTCACTCTCCCTCTCTCTCTCCCTCTCTTGTGAATACCTTTATTAGTTTTCTTAGACTATACTGTACACACAGTGATTATTGTGCATCCAAAATGTAGCAAAGTCTGAGAACCTCCATATTTGTCACATTAAATTTAATGTTTTCCATTCATAAGTCAGCAGCTCGTTGTAATAAATGCCGTTCTATTAATAGCACATATCACAAAATGTCCATTTCTCTATATTTAGAATACTGCTGTAGTAATTATCACATTTACCTAAATTTGGGCACGGTCTTATAATGAAGACTAGGCTACTACTGGTACTGGGCTACTCGTAGATGCGTTACAGTAGTTTACTTGTTTACGTTTCAGGCGCCGATACAGCAGCTGGCTGATAAGATATCTGGATACTTTGTGCCCATCATCTGTGTGATATCGTCTCTCACTCTCATCGTCTGGATCATAGTTGGATACTCCAAACCCAGCTTCTTCGTAGACAACAAAGATGATGTAAGCTATAGTGCGTTGTACAGTTCATACAACAATCACCACAATCACGCAAGGCTTTTGGGATGCTTTGATCATCTTTGACTCAAGAACTGGTGTTGTCTTCTTCCCCTTCTGGCCAGGCCCAAACCGTGACTTTTCTCGAGTACGGTGCACTTTTTTGTGTATGTAGTGATGGAAGAACTACCGTAGTTCTCATTATTTGCACCCTGTTACAGTTTGCTTGTTATATCCTCTATCTTCACTGATAATGATGACAATCAGCCATTAAACGGCAAGTAGTTCCGAGAGTTTGTTCAAACTGTGCGAACCAGATGGGGAAGAAGACAACTCCAATTTATAGGTCAATTACAAGATGCAGGGTGATCCTGCCATCATAGAAGGCGAATGTCTTTGAATTTCTTCATATTACAGCTTGACATTGGTTGTTTCTATCCATTTAGGGGACTCCCAGCGATGCGACTCTTGCCGAGAAAGTGTTTGCTAATGCGTTCCGGTATGCCATCACTGTCCTTGCCATAGCCTGCCCCTGTGCTCTTGGATTAGCCACGCCCACTGCCGTCATGGTGGGAACCGGAGTCGGAGCCATCAACGGCATTCTAATCAAGGGAGGCGCGCCGTTAGAGACCTCACACAAGGTCTGTCAATCTACCTCTCTGTATGACCATATGGGTAGTGTCGGTGTCATTCTGTGGACCACACACACATACAGCATGTTCTTGTTCTTGTTGCAGGTGAAGACTATCGTCTTTGACAAGACGGGTACCATCACGCACGGTGTGCCAAGAGTAGCTGCCATATCATACTTCTGCAAGGAACAGGTGCTCTCTCGATCCAAGTTCCTTGCAATCATTGGCACTGCAGAGGCGAGCAGTGAACACCCAATAGCCAATGCCATAGTGAAATACACCAAACGGGTAGGTCGTGACCTCCAAAATCCTGTCCGATGCCAGTTTTGTTTACTGATTATTCTCTCCCGCTTAACTGTAGATGCTGGACACCGAGAGCCTCGGTCACGTGTCAGAATTCAAGGCCGTTCCCGGATACGGGATCGAGTGCGCCGTCAGCGGCACCGAGTCGATGCTGCAGTCTGTTAACAGCGCCAGCTTCCTTACCGCCACTCCCCAGCCGGCTAGGAAGTCTGAAGGAGGCGCCGAGAACGCTCACTGGGATCAGATAGAGATCAGCAAGGCCCTCCGTAAGTCGTCCCATCACTCTACTACTCAGCTGCCGCAGTCTGTGACTGCTGAAGGCGACCTTCATGCTGGCATTGAGCTTCATTGAGCTAATGCTGTCATTGTTAGTGCACGCCAACGATGACAAGGTGAGGCTGTACGTTGGCAACCGTGACTGGATGAAGAAGAACGGAATCCAAATCGATCCGAAGATTGACCAGAAGATGACGAAGCACGAGACCCAGGGCCAGACAGCCGTTCTGTGTGCCGTAGACAGTAAGTTATCATCGATGGTTTGTGCTACCCTGCACCAGATTGGAATATCGCTAGCCTCAAATTCGTTATCAGATTCCAATTTCTGGTATTTTAGTTTTGGTTACCGTGGTTACCGGGCCCAACAGATGTTTTCATTGCCAGCTCACTGTTCAGTATGCTCAGTATGCTCCTCGTACACGGATATTTTTCGTCAGCAAAGTCAATCAGTTATTTTCTCCAAATACCAGATTGGCAAAGATGGCCACAAATTGCAAATGACAAAAATTAGAACAAAGTAGGAATCAAGTGACTTCATATAATCAGCCAGGATTTAGAATGTGTTGAACATAATCCGCCGGGAAGATAAAACCGAAACTGATATCTGTGATGATCACCAAAAACCGATTTGAAGTTAACAATCACAAACCATTACAGCCCTAGTGTCGACTGTAAGTTATGACCCGAGTTCTATTCTCGGACTACATCACGCAGATTGTATTGTGGCGATGATCGCCGTGGCCGACACTGTTAAACCCGAAGCGCACCTCGCCATCTATCAGCTGCGAAAGAGAGGCCTGAACATCTTCCTGCTTACCGGTGACAACGTGAAGACCGCCCGCGCCATCGCCAAACAGGTTGGCATCACCAAGGTCTTCGCCGAGGTACTACCAGATCATAAAGTGGCCAAGGTGAAACAACTCCAGGAACTCGGCCAGACGGTACGTATAACGTCATACTCACACCTGATTGGCCGCTCAGTCGATGGAGCTACCCATGGCATTTATTTTTCTTTCTTGCTGAGATACAGAAAAATTGAAACCCAAATCTGATTTGAGCCTGTCTTGGCTTTTCTTTCTTGTTCAACTTTTACCAGCTTTCGATTGTAGCTGGTGCTCTTTTGATTCCTTCATTTATAGAAAGCCATATTTAAGGGAAGTTTAGGTAATAACCCCCTCCCTCCCCCACCCCTACTCCAGGGGTCTTCAGTCAACTGAGGGAGCATTAAATGGTACTCTAGTTTTTGAAGATGTGTTTCAGGTCGCTATGGTGGGGGATGGAGTAAACGACAGCCCAGCTCTGGCGCAGGCAGACGTCGGCATCGCCATAGGAACGGGCACAGACGTCGCTGTGGAGGCCGCAGACGTCGTCCTGATCAGAGTGAGTCGCTTTCCTTGCAATCAATCATGTGATTGGTTAGAGTGAAAATGTTATATAAACTCTGATTGGTTAGAGTAGAGCTGTTATATAAACTCTGATTGGTTACAGTAGAGCTGTTATATAAACTCTGATTGGTTAGAGTAGAACTGTTATATAAACTCATTGGTAGAATGACCTGGTGGACGTGTTTGCTGCGATGGAGCTCTCCGCTGCCACCGTGCGCCGCGTGCGACTCAACTTCTTCTTTGCTCTCGTCTACAATCTGATCGGTAAGTAACCTTGCCGACGTATCAGCCACCTACCACCACCGCTTGCTGTCAGCACAGCTTTCTCTTGTAGGCGTCCCTATCGCTGCTGGAGTCTTCGTTCCTGTCAAATTTGGTCTGCAACCGTGGATGGCGTCTGCTGCGATGGCCATGTCTAGCGTGTCCGTCGTCTGCCTCAGTCTTCTACTCAAGCTGTACGTCTGCTTGGTGACATTGCGTCATCCCCAAGCTCTTATCATATTCGCTCAAATATGACACTTGATTACAGGTGGCGAAAGCCTTCCCGCCAGACACTGGCCAACAACAGCTACTTCAAATACACCAATGATGTAGTGTTAACGGACGACGATATCGAGGTTGTCAGAGGCCTGGATGAATCGCTGCCTATTGACCGTGGCAAGGTAAGACAACTCCGGTCTCCCCCACGTTGCCGCGATCAGTGCTGCCATCTGGTCTGTCTGTCAATCGAGTTTGTTTCTGCAGACTTCGCTTGCCAGAAGCATCCACAGTGTCATCTCTCGCATCAGCGGAGGATCCAGCAGCTACCAACCTCTCGCTACGATGGAGCACGGTATAGGCAAGTCCTATATGTCTGACACAGACGACGATTACCGGGCCAACTCTATAGTATGAGGTCATCAGTAAGATGTTACGTACAACGCGGCGCGCATGCAATCATACCCGTTTATTGCGAACTGAATACGGACTCTACTTGACTGAATTATATTTTTGTGACGGATGCAGTTTTAAATAGTTGATTTACATTTTACTTTGTATCAGGTTTTCGATAGATTTGATTCTCGCCTGTAATTAGTATTATCCTGATTTTGCCAGCGTATGATGGAGCCAACTAAAATCTATCCAATCTTGCTTCGACTTTCTAAGCTAATAAACCACCGAATAAACCACCAATACGTGAAATCGTCTCGCATTTCATAGAAAGTCTACCGTCATTTCTGGTACTGTGTGTGGCCCAGAATATATACTAATTCCTCTTGCCTACAAACATCTAATGTTGGTTTGAACTAAGCAGGATAAGTCCAGCTGAATGATGCCGGAGGTATTGAGAAGACAACTCCCAACATACCAAATCTAAGAGTTGTCTTCTCTTACTTTCAGCTCTTATTTTCTATTTTATACTTCTTTGTTGTTCCTTCTTTTTGGCACATCAGCCTGTGATTGTAGCTAATAGTAATTTGATTCATTCATTTATAGAAAGACATCGTTAAAGGGCTTTCAGTAGTGCATGCCCCATGGATAGTCAAGGCTCAGAGAGACGTTAAATGGGCTAACCTCATTAGTTAAGTAAAGAGTAGGATTTGTCTCCCCTGTAGCCATTCACGTCTACAAGGGTTGGGTCCTGTGATCGATGATTATATAGCAGCATAGTGAGGCAATGCGTATTGGTTTGTTGTCACAAAATCAATACTCGTTATCGGTTTGTTGTGTCGGTGACAGTTGAGCTGTGACGGATCAATGACAGGCCGGGTGTGAGACTAGTGCTGTTGTGACAGGCAGTGAGCGCTAGTAGGGAGGTCATGTCCAACAGATATGGGCTCATATGACCTCGTCTACAGCCAGAGGGGCACCGTAAGGGGCAGACCCAACAAAGTACGATCAACTATAGACTCATTCCTCAGGCCTCCATATCAGGTATCATAGTATCTCTATACACATAATTGTAGCTTTGTTTGAGGTAAAAAGGTTAAGCCTGCATTCAGTCCGAGCTGAGTAAGCAAGGGAGGATGAGCCAGCAGCAGTGCCATGCCAGATACCAGCTGTTGCTAGTTAGACCAGTACTCCCATTGAACTGTGTCAGTTTGACCCAGTAGGGAAGCTAGGTAGCGTAACATCTGGAGCTGGCAAGGCCGGTAATGTGTGATTGTACGCTTGTAGAGATCACTGATTGACAAAGAGAAAGGGAGGATTGTGATATATGTGACGAGTATCGCAGTCATCAGGTCAACGTATGATCGCTGCCGGCTCGTTCGTAGGATATTCTTCAATCATAGAGTGCACTGCGAGTTCCGTGACATCAGCGCCAACCTTCGGACGAGAACGGAGCTGCAGCAAAGAATGGAGGCTAAAGTAGTTGACCTACCTCAGATATTCATGAATGGCGAGTGGCTAGGGGTGAGAGGCTATATCCACACTTTCTGTCTCTATCGCTGAAGTCTGTTTGAGATGGAGTTTATGTAACAGGATGCTGACCAAATATTGAAGCTAAATGAATCTGGGGAGTTGTCCTCTCTCCTAACTGAGTTTCCTGTAAGTACCTTCTCATTATAGTACCAGTGATTGCTTCAACTCTGAGCAGAGAGCTGAATTGAATGTTTCATGTTGTGTTTCAGAGGATAGAATCAGTGTCCTTCTACTGCGAGGACTGCGGGGGTCTTAGATACGTTCCGTGTCTACTATGCCTTGGTTCCAAGGTATCACCGATGTCAACAAAGTTTTCCACTAAATTGAAATGTATGAAATGCAATGAGAAGGGGTTAGTCCGCTGTGCGAACTGTCCCGAACAGCAAGAAGATCTCAGTCTATAGAATTACGAGCCTGCTACTGCAATCCTCCAGTGATCTCAGCTCATCCAGTTGAAATAAATAAAATACACAGAGCAACCAGAGTAATCTTAGTCTATCGCGATCTGGATTCTCACCACCTGAGCTATGTTTTGCATGGTTTTCCCCGGGTTTCCATAAAGCAGTCAGCTTCCTCCTGAGTCTCTCATACTTTCTATTATTGCTTTCTCTATAGGTAGCAATGGATATCGTCAGTGGAAAAAATGTGGGGAGAGGAGAGTGTGCTTTGGTATCCAGTTTGGGTTCATTGTTTTGTGCCCAATATTTACTCCAGATTGCAGTTTTTATTTTTGTGCTCGCCGTAGTGCTGACGATTACTCAGCCCTAGATTCGATGTCCTGTATCGATACTTCCCTAGTTGTTGGGCATGTAAGAAAGAAATGATGTGAAATATGAACACAAAGAGAAGTACATCACCATTTCTAACTTCTTTCCTCTCAGACTTTTATTTCTGGAATCTCAATCGCCACAAACTTCTATCGTAGTTCTGGGATGAAGAATAACATCTAAGCTGAGTCGACTCAATAGTTTAGGCAACCCCAAATGCTGGATGCGCACCTCAGGCGTGCGAGTGGGCTCTACGTTGGGATTCAGCCAGGACTAAAACGGGCGCAAGAGAGGACAACTCCTGTTGCAATACCAGCGCGCCCATCGACCTGAGAAAACATAAAGCCCATATGGGCTCCTTGGGTGGTCCTGTTCCCGTTAGATGTTTCTTTCTAGCTGCCTTTGACAGTAGCATAATCAATTGTGGTTCTTGTGAAACTCTGTCCTACAAATTATCCCTTTTTTCATGACTTCTTCAATTAAGGCCTCAACTGCCGGATAATTAGGCCAGCATGACATGATCAGCCTCTATTGTACTTCAACACTATTGTTTTCGTATTTAATGAGTGGAAATGAGTTTTACAGTAACTCTAGATCAAAGCACTGCTCTGGTTTGAAGGAGAGTTTGCTTCGCTTTGAAAAGGTTTGACTGACAGTCACTCTTTCTTAGCATATTCGGAGGGACTTGGGGTGGAATCTTTGAACACTACAGCTATTAGACGCAGCGTATGTACCTATCAACTTATCAGGTGAAAGATACAGGGGAATTCAGATTTCTGAACTTGGAGAATTTCTAGCTCAAGGTCCCTACCACTACAGCGAGGATTCTGTCATATTTGAGCTCTGCTCAGCGAGATCTAACTGGTAAGCCACAGGAAACCAATAACAGCAATTTGCCCCAAAGCTTCAGTGTCTACTGGGTGTCCCAGCAATATGAGAGAGTCCACAGGTATGATGATAAGAGTTTGTTGCGGGATTGTTATTGTTATCGTGGGATTATGGCCATCCTCTGCTGAATGATGTCATAAACTCATTTCTTGTGACTAGTGATAGTCAGATAGTCAGGCAGCGATAGGGGTTATCCCGTCTGCCACTGTCTCCCACGGCTGTAGGCAGGTAGCCAGTGCATGTGGTCGGAGACCACCCACAATCTCTTTATGTGGTGTCATAGATGACTGACCAGTGGGAGCTGATTAATCCTCCGCAAACTGTGTCAACTTCCTTACAGCTCCCACTCATTGGCTCCTTCTTTGTACCACATGAGCTATACTGGATCCAATACTTTCCACTCCTTTCTCAATAGGCTGGTGTCTTCACAACGTACAGTCGAACAGTAGTGGCTGATATATACATGCCTGTACACACGGGCCGTAGCCACCAGAGATCATCAACAAAGTTGTTGATGATCTCTGATGGCCAACCATCAATATCAACACAAGCATAAGCTCATAGTCGGACCATATGATTGGCTACAATCCTCCAGCCTAAATGTGTGGGTAATAAACATAAACACATGTGCTTGTGTTAATACAATTGTTGTTGGTGTGGTGCGTGTTTGTGTTACACTAAAGTACTGGTACCAAAATGGATAGCATCAGGAGTGCGTATATTTGAGGGACTGCCCACATCATATGTCTCAGGATAGGGTGATAGGAGGAATGAGATGGTGTAGACATGTGGGAAGAAATTTGGAATGATATGTTAGGAGGTGCTGGGTAGGCAGGACAGAGGAAGACTCAGAGTAACGTTTATGGATGCAGTCAAGGAAGACGTGGAGGTGGCGATGGTTGGCAAGTGGTGAATAGCAATATATAGAAGACTTGTATCCACTGTGGCGACCCAGAACTGACAGAAGGAGAGAGCTATGATGATTTCAGAGATCAGCTACGTGTGGATGATCTCTGATGATTTGTCACGAGTAGGCCGGTCTGAGAATTCTCACAGGAACTGGTGATGGCCAGCAGCTGGGGATCGAGACTAGAATAGAATCCCAGCTACATAAACATGTTGTTTGTGATTAGCGATGAATGTGGGAGCATGTTTACTGCCACTATCACTACTGCTCAGTTCGAAGAAGCTCCCGATTGGCTTTCCTGTTCCAGTTTTTATGAGCCTGTTTTGCTCTATTTTGAACCTCTCTAATTCAGTTTTGAACTAGTTGCTTCGGAAGCCGTAGCGCTGCCACACCACAGGAATCTGTGGTTTATCGAAGTAGCGTGGGGTGACCCGACAGCTGAGGTTAGCATTCAGCACGTGCTTGTTTTCACAAATAGCCTTTATATAGAGAGCGCCTTGGCATGCAGAATCAGATACCAGCAGAATACGGACAGAGTATTTACTCACAGATCTCACTCTCCATTTCTTTAGCGCATCTACTATCATGAAGGCTATTGTAGTTCTACTATGTCTTGTCGGATTTACAATGTCCTTCAGATGTCATTGCCGTCCAGAGGTAAGGATCAGTCAGCTCTATTCTGTATCTACGCATGCCAGTGGTAGTCGAGACTACTCTCTAAATATACTCGTACTTAATCGCTACACATACACTTACTTACTATCTACATGTACTTGCTCTACACATACATGTACTTACTCTCTACACGCATTTACTCTACATATACATGTACATAATCTCTACACATACTCTACATATACATGTACATAATCTCTACACATACTTACTCTACATATACATGTACTTACTTGCTACACGTACATGTACTTACCTCGTACACATACTTACTCTCTAAATCTACACATAGTTACTATCTACATCCGGATAGACTCCCTCTCTACATACTTGTACTCTCTACATATACTACATGTACTTACTCTCGACATATACATGTACTTACTGTCTACATACATGCACTTTCTTTCTACTTTCACTCTCTACATACATGAATACCTAACATATATACTTGTATTTTCCCTCTTTAGGCGTACTTACCATCTCCACATGTCCCTGCTCACTATTCTACATATACTCACATATTTTGCATCAGATGGCACATATCTTGACGTGGCGAAGTAAAACTGCCATTGCCATTGCCATTCACTGTGCCAAGTAGACACACCCAATACTTTGTATCAGCTATTTGGACTAGAAAGGGAATAAGTTTCATGCCTTGAGGCTTCTAGAAGGATATTCTAATACTGCTTGTTTCCTGTCCGATGGCACATGATCATCAACAGTTGACAATTATGACTTTGTTTAGCGCTGTTTCCCTGTCCTCCTGGACTGCGCCGATACTACGACAGATATCTGCGGCTGCTGCCCGGTGTGTGCACCAGGAGAGGGAGAGATATGTTACTTCAGCAACGGCAGGTGAGAAACTAACAGTCATTGCTTACATGAAATCTTCATAGATCTAGTCTCGTTACCAATGCCAATGCCATTGCTAATTGATCATTTATTTTTAGGCAGTGCCAAACTGGACTAGTCTGTGAGTCGAATTATTACATGAGCTTTTACGGACCCAGGATGGGCACCTGCAAGAAACCTGGTAGCCACAAGGTCTTAGCTACCATCGGGGAGTATTGCAACAGGCACAGGTCTGTGGCACCTATTTCTAGTTAGGTTCTGAGCCTATCTCTTGTTCAGATTTCATACATGCATGAGCTGGCAGCGTAGAACTATGGAAAAGTTTCGTGACTTTGGAAATACAAGAATTGCCGCTGTACAATTTTTACCAAGCTAAGTTCTCCTGTTGATTGTAGACGCTGCGAGGAGGGTCTAGTGTGCAAGTTCAAACGCTGCCAGGAGGAGATCCAGTGGTGGCAGTACGACTCCCTCTTCTGATACGAGCAAGCAGCTTCAATCAAAGTTTTTTATGAAGCGATGAGTAGAAAATGCTCATTTCACCTACCTCCGTACAACCTCTCGGTCACACTGCGTGCTCTCCCTTTCCTTACGTTGCTCTCATTGCCCTCCTCCCTCTCTACTCTCTCTGTCATTCTTTTGCACTCCTCCTTCTCTCCTTTTCTCTTCTCTCCACTCCCCTTCTCTCCACCTCTCCCCCTCTC
>ERZ1740065.3114-NODE-3114-length-10365-cov-12.577886_pt1 | contig 10365 bp, 11 predicted proteins | sample MGYA00581738_ERZ1740065 | MGnify/ENA primary metagenome ERZ1740065 (study PRJEB43018, sample SAMN04849749) | marine metagenome | isolation source: floating plastic debris | place: Pacific Ocean | collected 2008-09-01 | study: EMG produced TPA metagenomics...
GTCAATGGTAATGCTAATGTCAATGCCAATGTCAATGGCGATGTTGCTGTCAATGAAAATGTCACATGTGAACCCGATAATCTCTGATAAAGCAATGCTACTCCATATCAAATAAATGAGTATTTGATGGTTTTAGTTTTAGTTGCCGAATTATTAGGTATTTTATCGTGACTATATGATTTATCTATCTGAACTGGAGCAGCCTCTCCCTTGAACAGCATTCCAGTTGAAAGGAATGAGACTGATTTTCGTGCAGCTGGCTCCCTTGAACTGGCTCTTGACTGTATGAATGAAAACCTATAAGTTTATTGGTTTCAGCTTGACACCATTCCTGAATAGCTGTGATTTCTGTTATAGCTGTTGTTGTACTCAGTCCAACTATTGTCTGAGTCTTTTATCCCTGAGAAGTATGACTGAATGGTTTATAATTTGGGTTTATTCCTTGATTGTTAGAATGATAAACTGAAGAAGAAGAAACAGGAACAAACCGAACACAGGAAAGAGCGGGCAAAAGTCAGACGGTCCGCACATAAAATAACCAAAAAGAAAATAGCGCCCATGTGGAAGCCTCAATCTTAAGATGAACATGTCATATTTTATGTGCATGTCACATAAATAAACTATATTACCTTCATGGTGATGAAGCCATGCTTTATCAAGCTTCTACATTCCTTCAACTATAGGATGGATAAGAAAGTCAGATCATAGTGAGCTTATGCTGGCTGATAGCTTCATGCTTATCTTATGAGAAGTGTTAGTGTGATGCTAGTTCTTTATTGGTGAAGGCACTTTGAGGTCATCATTTGATGAGACTGCTATTGGTTGTTGTCTAGGACAGCTGATATCATTAAATGGGAAAAGGGAAATAACAATCTTCTGGGTTGTTGGGAAATGTTGCATTCTTATAAGTGGGCATATATAGGATATAGTATGAGGCGATACCTACTACAAAAACTAACAGGATCACAGCAATCGAATGTTAGCATAGTACGGGGTAAGAATGTAGAAAAGAAGCAGGGTTAGTGGTTAGTGGTAGGCTATCAACGTTGAGGGGGTATGAAATTCTGTGCATGTATGTAAGTGCAGACAGCTGATGGTCTTTGGGTTTATGCGTTGTATATATGAACCACCGAACTTATATCCAGTTAGTTCTAAGTTCCCTGATATGGACAAAAGACTAGGGTCGTTTTACTGAAGTGCACTGCTTCCATAGGCTGAGCTGGATTACCATCACCATATAAGTCGATATTTGATTTTGATGTTTAGTCAGTTTGAAAGTAAGACAACTCCACATAGATCATTGATTTAGTCTGCAACTCTTCCCACCCACCTTCTCTTGAAGGGTAATGCTTTTAAAGGGTTTTACTTGGCTCGCTTCATAACTTGCTCTTATTGGCTTTTTCTCACATAGTCAATCGGCGTGATATTAACGGAGAAGTCCGGATATGAACGAATGAGTATTGTCTTGCGTATGATTGGTCAGGACGTTGGGTACTGAGCAATGTACTCCTGGAGTTGCTAAGCTGTGAGAAAAGATTAGAAGTTCACCATCAATTTATAGGCATTGTGCTTGAAACACCGGAGAATCTGTAGACAACTTTATCTCTAATTGCAAAAGCACAAGGTAACACACTGTAACGTCTCTACATAATTGTGGTGGTAAAAGTTTCTATCCGCCTCTCATTTGTGTTGTACGTTCAAATTTTTTGATTTGGTATGATTTGGTATTCAGCTTAGTTTGTATACATCCCACCTTCCCTGATCTATCAAACCTCGATCATCTTTAACTTTGATATGCTGTTATTTGTGAATTGTGATTATAGTCGACTGGGTTTGTTATGCACGCTAGATTTTCCTAGCTCCATCTGGGTCATTAACAACACAAGCAATTGGACGTATACATTATAGGAATTTTATGCTTGTCTGATCATCTATTGTTAATGAGTGTGTTGGACGATGGTTTTAGTTTTATCTGTTGTATTTTTACTGTTTGAGAAATAGGGATCTGTTTAATGCTTACCTATTTTCTTCATTTTGATATTCCATCAACCTGAGGCTCAGCTAGAATAAATCCTGTTACGGATTGCTCTCTGACGATATGTTACTTGTTTCTAGCACCATCAAGTTTTGGCCTTTCTAAGTTCTACCCTCTCTTCTTGTACATCCATTTGATGGCGAATGAGACTTCACCGTGGTGACTCCATAAAAAATGAAAGGCTCAAGTAAGTATTTTCTTATAGAAACGTATTTACGATTACGATGGCTCTTGCAGTCAACCATAACCGACTTGTTTAGAACTAGACGGCAGTGGGAAAGTGACAACAGTGGTAGCCACCCCTGGACCTGGGCCTGATCAACCCACAGAAGTGTCATACACCGATGCCAAGGTGATAGGCAATGGTAGTTTTGGTGTAGTCTACCAGGCCAAGCTGTGCGAGAATGACCAACATGTTGCCATTAAGAAGGTTTTACAGGACAAGAGGTTTAAGGTAGTTTTACTGCAGTTTCTATTTGTCTTGTTTGACTGCCACATTTTCCAACATTTTCAGGAATACAAGAGTGTCCGCACTGTCGATGTCTCAGTGCATGTCCCTTCCCCTCCCCTATGATAGACTCACCCATTGGCTAGTCTATTCTTAGTTGTGTATGATGTCACATGCCCTTTTGACAGTGATAACTCTCCCCAGACCAAAGTACTGGTCTGCCTAGTGTAGGGTTTTGTGGAGTGCATTCGCGCGACTTGGCGACATCGGTCAGTCTCCTGTGAGACAGCGGTGTCGGCTAATGCATTGATTTTTACGTGTAGATCGGTTGCTGTAGTCAGCCCACTCTCCTCCCATATTTGACATCCGGCCTCACGCTCCATGCAACCAGAAAGGCTTTGTTGATCCGGCGGTTGGAAGCTCTGCCGCCAGAGTAGTCAGTCAGTCTTGTTCCGAACTTCATACTAGGTGTCCGAGATCTCTGTAGCTGTGCATCGGTTGTAGGTACAGTGTAGACATTTCATTCGTTTTTGATGATTCACCCTTCATTGCAAAAACATCAACAGGTGACTGACTTCTACTCCCGACATTTTGCATGAGAGTTTTCCACCCTCCCCACTGTATTTCAACACCAGGTGATTGAGAGCAGCGTGTCTGCTGTGATTAGCCTCTGGCCCTAACTCAAGATGGTAATGGATGAAATTTTTATTAGCGAAAACAAGTTTATTGATTGTCACATGCTAACTATTTGATTCCGTGGACTTGAGAGCAGTATTACAGGCCATCATGACTGCGAGAGCGCGATTCGTCTCCGTCTCTCGGCCGTACCGATTACTGGCATCCGCTCATTATAGCTGCTGCTGTCATTTCAGAATCGAGAACTACAGATCATGAGGAAACTGGAGCACTGCAATTTGGTCAAGCTGCTGTACTTTTTTTATTCAAGCGGTGACAAGGTGAGATGTTCGACTTAGTGCACGTCTCTATGCAAAGCTCCTATTATCATACGGCCAATCCGGTGGTCCTGTTGGTAGTTGAAATGATTGTCGATGTTTTACTTATCTCTTCCAGAAAGACGAAGTCTATCTTAACCTAGTCCTGGAGTTTGTACCCGAGACCGTGTATAAAGTGACTAGAAACTATAGCAAAGCCAAACAGACCATACCCATGCTTTTCATCAAGGTCGGCGGTATTCCTCTCTGTGCACCCAGAACCATCATTCCCTCTCATATTAGACATTTGCACTGATACACTTGTCATTTCAGCTCTACATCTATCAGCTCTTTCGTAGCCTGGCTTATATACATTCTCACGGCGTTTGTCACCGTGATATCAAGCCTCAGAACCTTCTGCTCGACCCTCAGTCTGGTGTTCTAAAGCTTTGCGATTTTGGAAGGTTTGTAAACAAAGCCCACCTCCATATGACATTGACTTGTGGTAATTAAATGGCAATTTTTTTTGCACAGTGCCAAAGTGCTGGTGCGAGGTGAGCCCAATGTGTCATATATATGTTCTCGCTATTACCGAGCGCCAGAGCTGATATTCGGAGCCACGGATTATACGTGTCAAATAGGTAAGTCACTCACAGCACCTTTCACTTACCCTCTACTTACCATACACACGGGTCAATGGTAGCTGTGAATCTCATGTCATACTTGTTGTTTCAGATATATGGTCGGCAGGATGTGTCCTAGCGGAGGTACTTTTAGGTCAACCCATCTTCCCTGGCGACAGCGGCGTCGATCAGCTAGTAGAAATAATCAAAGTGCTTGGAACTCCGACTAGAGATCAGATCCGCGAGATGAACCCCAACTATACCGAGTTTAAATTCCCGCAGATTAAAGCGCATCCTTGGAGCAAGGTCAGTCGCCTATTTGCTTGGCTGGATTCAGATGGCAATGTGGTCCTAAAACACACTCTCGCGTTACCACAGGTGTTCCGGCCGAGGACTCCATCTGAGGCTGTCGACCTGGCCAGTAAGTTACTAGACTACACGCCAAACTCCAGGATCAGCCCACTGCAGGCATGCGCTCACCCTTTCTTCGACGAGCTGCGATATCCTAATGGCAAACTGCCTGACGGAAAACCGTTCCCCCCTCTCTTCAACTTTACACCCGAAGGTAAGCTTGGTTAGATCTACTCCTAGCGCCAATGATTCATCTGTCACTTGTTTCCATCGTTTGTAGAAATGCAGATAGAGCCAAGTTTGAACAGTAAGCTTATTCCGCCTCACGCCGCTGAGAAACACAATTTGAACTCCAGCAGCCATAACGCTCAGGACGTCATCGGGGCGCAGGCAGTCTAGCCGAGCCTGTATCGCCCTCCATCAACTAAGCGGGCAGACACTGCTTATGCTGCATGTCAGTGTGAGACATCGGGTGTGTGTCTTTTAACGGATGACCATGATGAACAAATTGGTCATGGAGCTTTCATATATGGACCTCATAGAGAGAGAGGTAGCGCAATGCTCTACTACTCTCGCATCACACTTGTGACTGACAGCACACTTGTGACTGACAGCGCACTGGCCACGCACAGTAACGACCCGACACAAGTTTGACTGGATCTCCATAACAGGCCGCTAACAGACAACAGATATGATCAGCTGTGTATGTGTGCACTAGCTTGTTTCGTCTGACTATAAACATAACTAGAGACTATACACGTATGTTAACATATTTCTGTAAGTATTTGTATATGAATACACAATGGATGGAGTTGACTTTATAATACCTCATCAGATGTTACCATGTCATTGGTTTCAGTTTTAGCTCCTTTATATATAATAATAGCTGTTTTAGTGACTGAGTCACTGTCCCGCCTTTTGGACAGGAAATATCAAAATACAATTACTGAAGAATCTGACATGACTAGGATTGTCTAAATGGTAGAAAATATTGGCAATGTGGGAAATACTAACATGGGAAGATGTTAAATGGCGGTGTAGAGTGCAAATACTATGGAGGAATTGAGATAATCTAGTATCCATTATCCCAACAGCACCTTCTTCATGCGGGCGATAGCAGCAACCATCTCTTCATCAGATTCAGAGTCACTGCTGCCTTCCACCAATGGCTGACTTTTTGTGCACCGGGGTGAGCAGAGGTATTGTAAAAGCGGTAGCTTGTACTTCCCACAGAAGTCCACGAATTTGACATGCTCAACTTTGGACGAGAAGAAAACTCCTACAAGATGGACACAGTAGGGGGTAAAGAAAGAGTGCAGTAGGTGGTACACAAGATGATGGTAGTACTTCGTAGCCTAACTAACCTTTACAGCGTGGGTTAACACATTTGTTGGCTGAATTCAAGTATGCTTCTAGAGTCTTGGGTAGAGAGTTGCGTGGAGGCTGTATGTGGCTGAGTTTTACAGTTCTGCCGGCCATTTCAAGAAGTGACGGCACCTCGAATGTCATGTTTTCCACAAAACGCACAACTAACGGATTGTTCCTGAGGCTGAGCTCAACCAAGTTGATTGATACGATCTCAGGTGGCAGAGTTGCGAGTCTGTTGTTATGCAAGCTCAGTGATCTCAGTTTGTGCAAATGGATAAGGGATCTTGGCAGAGTTTTAAGGCGATTGCCAGCTAAGATGAGGTTCGTTAGCTGTGACAAGGAACCCAATTCTTGTGGAACAGTCTCCAACATATTATCGCCCAGATTCAGCACTTCCAGGCTAAAATAATGAGAATGAGAATCAGTGAAGTCATAGCTAAACGAGTCGAAAGAAGCAACAGATCTCTCGTACAACTCACCTACGCATGTGCTCGATGGTGCTGGGAATCTCACGGATTCTATTGGAACCTAGCGAGAGTTTTTGTATTTTGGACATGTGTACCAGCTGTGGGGGAAATTCGGTGAAGTTGTTCCCTCCAAAGTTGACATCCACAAGAGATTGAAGCTGGTCAAATGACTTTGGGACCGAGTCGTTGTCGAGGTTATTATTCTTGGCTATCAGTACTTGCAGTTGAGTCAGCTGACTTAGTTCGACTGAAATGTGGCTTAATCCATTGTTGCCAATGTCAAGTATAACCAGACTCCGGAATGCCTTGATTTCAGGAGGTATAAATCCAATCCTGTTGTGGTCGAGTCGCAAGCTCAGAATTGCTGACCTACCGCTCTCTGGTATCACTTCCTCACCAGGAAACTCTGTGTAACCATTCCGGCAGAGATTTTTGCTGTTACGATCGTTCCATTCAGAAACAGCCATGATTGGAATGGAAGCTACGAGCAGAAGGCACAAATATCACGAGAGCTATGACACCCAACCTATCACTAGAGCGAGCAGTCGTGAACTAACCTTTGGAGCTCTGTGTACATTCCAACTTTCGATAAGCCACACATGCGTTACATTCTCTGAACCTGTCGGTAGGTCACAAGAGCGGAGCAATGACGCAGCAAAAACTGCCCAATCATTCTAGCGATAAAACGAAGCATGCTGTGCACGCATGGTCGTAGGCCAATCACTTGCCATCATATCTAAACGTGCGCCAGCCCTTACAAGTACTAGTTTCGCAACCAGCATATCTAGTGTGAAGAACTGTGTCTACCCTGCACTAGGAAGACGAACGTGGACGCGTGCATGATATGGAACGATGATTGCTAGATTTTTAATACACTTTCGTTTTCGTGGCTGTTTGACTCTAGATGACGCGCGTTCTCCATGATGCTTCGAGCTCAAGCAACTTGTAACCACTACAAAAATGAGTTAAAATTTTCTTGGGAGTAGAAGAAGCTACTACGCTAGAAGGTGATCTGTATTCTGCTCCATTCCCTCATTGCCCTTTCAGGGGAATTTAGAGAGGGATGCAATCAAGGCACATAATTATAGGTATAGGAGCAATGGCTTACAGCCAATTTAAATTACACTGTTATGAAAAAAGTGGTATGGAGCAAACATACCAGAGGACATGTGATGGACCATGGAATGAAGTCAACACAGAAATCCTCTCTAATGAATCACTGATCTGGGTTCAGCCAGCCAACGCTCCACAAACACCTGATCTAGTTCAATACAATCCTGGTGATGTATTGACTGCATGAACTACCCTTGTCCATACCCACTGCATCAATCAGCAAATCTCTACCCAACACAACAATGTTCTGCCACAGAGAAGACCGGTTTAGCATATAAAAAATTGCTGCCTGCACTTCTCTTGCCCAGCTGAGAAAGAGACACAAGCTTTCAGGAGAAGTGCGACTATGAGGAGATGACATCACAGAATCTGAGTCAACATACCTTTGGGTGGCGTTGACCGTTCGTTGCCATAGAACCGGAATTTACGAACAGTAACCCTCAAAGTGGTATACGACTTTGAGGGATGCTGTTTGTATACGGCTTTGGTAACCCTGTGACTCCCACCTCCCCCATAACATCATCTTTCATTCTCCAAGTAGTAATCTTCCTGTATCAGGATCAGTCAGTATGAACAGAAATGAACTCAGCAATCTAAGTATCAGATATATTGATCTGATGGCAGCTAGGCCTATGTATGTACCACACACCATAAATCATGTCATATACAAGCCAACAGTGGCAGTACATGTATAACAAGAGAAAGAGGGGAAGAGGTGATATTTGGGACAAGTAAGTAATCCCACTGAGCTTCATGTAGTCTTTGAATGCTGATATAGGATCGATTCAGCTCCAGGTTAGAAAGATTTTGTTGGAAAATTATTTCACACACTCAGGCAGCGGCACATCTGTTCATTCAGACTGCTCTCCCACTCGTATGCATATGCACAACACAGCAGTAGAGGCCATAGAGTTATAACTCTATGGTAGAGGTAGAGGCTACACACTGCACGTGGTGCACGTGCGAATTAATTAATTCTCTGGAGTTGTCCTCCCCAGATATATTCTCTCTTAGTTTTCGCAATGAGGCATAACAGGTCAAGGATGCTTCAAGTTCACGTTGAAGCTAGAGGCTGAGTCGCGTGAGGTCGGCGTCAACGAGAGCACCAACTGCCACCGGCCACCACCACTGCTGCTGCTATCAAGCGAGCACCACTTCCAACACCAAATTAGGTATACAAGTAACTATGTATTTATGTGTGTACATGATAAAAACCTGTATCTCCATGCTAGTAGTACTATTGCTACAAGGTACATGTATAGCAAATGTAATTCTTGCTGCATATAGAACTGGGAGGTGGACATGTGGTAAGCACTAACGTCGTTATGGATGAGCCTTCTAAAAAAGAATCGAAGGAAGATGAAGGTTGCCAGTCTAACACGACCTGTGCAAAAGATGATGAGTCGATTGATGAAGAATTGGACGAGCTTTTAGATGGTTCGTCCTTGTCGTTAGCTTTCATGTTCATTGAGTTCTAAAGGCTCTAACGGTACTGCATTATGTACTTATAGATACTCTATCTGATTTTAAACAATATTCGGCTGCAAACCAGTCACCGTCTAAACCGAAAAGTGATGGGCCTGATGGCGCTAAAGGTTCAAGTCAGCATAATGAAGTGAGTGAGAACTGAGAGATGCTCTCTGTAATCAGCGAAGCATTCCATCAGACTTTTTTCTTCCTCCAGGGTCAGCAGCCCGACATAGCCGAAGCAATTTTCAGTGGATTAAGTGGTGGTGCTGGTGGAAACTTTGAACAGCTGAAATTTCTCCTGGAAGGTGACGAGCAAGTTATGGAAGAGTTGGCGAAGCTGAGCCAATTAGGAACAGAAGCTGGTAGTACATTACGAGTAACTGATGTAGAATTTAAACGTTGTTTTATTGGATGTTTTATTTTCACCTAGCCTCCAACCAAGCTGACCCTCAATCTCAGAAAGCATTTGCCGACACATTATCAGAAACCCTGGCAAGCCTATCACAGAATGCTGAGTCACTGCAGCAGGCAAGTGCACCATCATATCCATATCAATTTTTAGACCAGAAACACTGGAGGTTCCGTATTCCTGAACTTTAAGGAGTCATAGATTAGGATCCCTACAGCTAAGATTCTGCCATGTTGGAGCTTAGCAAGACCCAACCAATGAACCACAGGAGAACTTTAGGAAGGGATAATAACAATTCTAGCCATTAAGATCTGGAACCTCCCGGAAATAAGGGAGACCAGCCAACTATGATCCCATCTCTTCAGTGAAATGAGAAATTGCTGCGGCTTCAAATTTTCATTCAAAGTTATGTGATATCATTAGCAGAGATTGATTTAATTAGCATTGAGCTTGAATTCCGTCTTCAGTCAAACGCGTCACTACCAGAACTAAATTCAACCAGAGCTGGAAGTCAAACTATCGTCTCGATCAAAGTGATTTTACTGAACCCGGCCTGGTCTGGATGAGACGCATAGGAGGGGACCAAACATGCTTAAATCCAGTACCAAATAGCCTCAACTTCCTGTGAACTGGATCATAGTGCTCTTTCGATTTTACCTCCACATGTATGTCAGCAGATTTCTATGTGTCTATAATCATGACTATGTTAATGACTTGTTTCGGAGCCATGATAGACAGTTGGAAGAGTTGAAAATTTATATGGTAAAGAGAAAGCTGCAACCACTTCACTTTGTCATGTACATACACAATGATACCCTGTTAAATACATATACAGAGAGTGCTACAGTGATAGCCAGTAGGCTTCATTCATCGTTTGATGGAGCCATCTGAGGAAAGTTATTGTAAGCTAGTTTTAATTTTGAAGGGCTAGAGTAGATATATTTAGGGGCAACCATCTACCAGCTGTAAATTCCAAATGAATAAAAATGATTTTAACCAATCAGGACATATTCTATAAAGTTGGCACAAAGAAAGCACCAGCTACGGAGATAGTTGCTCTTGTTACGCAAAGATATTAATATAAAACTATGATAATAATATAATATAATAACTATAATATAATATAATAACTATAATATAATATAATAA
>ERZ1740065.3115-NODE-3115-length-10365-cov-4.912221_pt1 | contig 10365 bp, 8 predicted proteins | sample MGYA00581738_ERZ1740065 | MGnify/ENA primary metagenome ERZ1740065 (study PRJEB43018, sample SAMN04849749) | marine metagenome | isolation source: floating plastic debris | place: Pacific Ocean | collected 2008-09-01 | study: EMG produced TPA metagenomics...
CGAAAGCCTGATTGAGTGCCAATTGGAGACCGGTCGGCCCCACCAAATCCGCGTCCACCTCAAATACCACGGTCATCCCCTGTTCAACGACCCCAAGTACGGAGGCAATACCATCCGCAAGGGGACGGTGTACACCAAGTACCGACAATTCGTCGAAAACTGTTTTAAGGTCATGCCTCGACAGGCACTCCACGCCAATTCGCTGGGTTTTATTCACCCTCGGACCGGAGAAGAGATGTACTTTGAGGCGCCCCTGCCGGAGGATTTTGCGGCGGTAATGGAGCGCTGGCGCCACTACGTCCACCACCGAAAGACGCAAAAGGAAAAAGAATAACCGCACAAGCAAGCACCAAATGTCACTAAAGGATCGAATCGAATTGCTCGTTGCCCTGGGCGAACACCTGGCCCAAGGTGACGCGGCCCTGGATGCCGTTATCCAACGGGCCTACATCCACAATCCCTGGTTTACCCCCGCCAATACCCGCCGTGCGTTAAAGGGCATCCGGGAGGCTTTTCTTCGGCGGGAGGCTCTCGAAGGGTGGATCCAACATTACATCCTGCGGGAGACGGCCCATCGACGGACGGTGGGGCTGGTACTGGCGGGCAATATTCCGCTGGTGGGCTTTCACGATGTGCTTGCGGTATGGATGACGGGGCACCGTTCCCAGATCAAGCTGTCGGACAAGGACCGGTTTTTAATCCCCTACCTGCTGGATTGGATGACGGCTCGGGAAGCTGCGGCGGCGGAGGATTTTGAGCTGGTGGAAAAATTGGAGGGCTACGACGCGGTAATCGCTACGGGGAGCAACAATTCGGCGCGTTATTTTGAAGCTTATTTCGGGCGCAAGCCCCACATCATTCGGCGCAATCGCAATGGGGTGGCGGTGCTGACGGGTAGAGAAACGGCGGCGGACCTGGCGGGGATCGCCGACGATGCCCTGGCCTATTTTGGCTTGGGCTGTCGCAACGTCTCCAAACTTTACGTCCCGGAGGGGTATCGTTTTGAACCACTCTTGGAAGCGCTGCACGAACACCGCGAATTGGTCTTGCACAACAAGTACAAAAACAACTTCGACTACAATTACACCCTCTTAATCCTCAATCGGGTCGAACATCTGGCCAACGGTTGTGTTTTGCTAATCGAAGATCGGGCCCTGCCCTCGCGTATCGCCTCCCTGCATTACGAGTATTACGCCGATGACGATCAGCTCCGTCGCGAATTGGGCGAGCGCACCGCCGACATCCAGTGCGTGGTGAGTGCGGAGGCCCTGGAGGGCTGGAATCGGATCGCTCCCGGTCAGGCCCAGCAACCGGGGCTGCGCGACTATGCGGACGGGGTAGATACCGTCCAATTTTTATTGGGACTCAACTGAAAAACGCCTCTATGACCCGCCAGGAGAAAGCTAACGACATCGTCGAGATTTTAGAAGAATTGTACCCGGAAACGCCCGTCCCCCTCGATCATCAAGATCCCTACACCTTGCTCATCGCCGTGCTCCTCTCGGCCCAGTGTACCGACGTACGGGTCAACAAAACTACTCCCGCCCTGTTCGCCCGGGCCTCCAGCCCTCAGGAAATGATCAAGGTACCCGTCCCCGAAATTGAGAACATCATTCGCCCCTGCGGCTTGGCCCCGCGCAAATCCAAGGCCATCTCCAAACTGTCCCATATCCTGCTTGATAAATACGATGGGGAAGTGCCCGTCGACTTAGAGGCCCTCGAAGAATTGCCCGGCGTGGGTCACAAAACCGCCTCGGTCGTCATTTCCCAAGCCTTTGGCATTCCCGCTTTTCCGGTCGATACGCACATCCACCGACTGGCCCATCGTTGGACCTTGAGTACGGGAAAAAATGTGGTCAAAACCGAGACCGATCTAAAAAAGGTCTTCCCCCGCGAAAAGTGGAACAAGCTGCACCTACAAATCATCTTCTTCGGTCGGGAGTACTGCCCCGCTCGCGGACACGATCCCCGCACCTGCCCGATCTGTAGCCGCTACGGTCGGAAGAGTTTGTTTAAGAATTAAAAAAGGAGGGCGCCACCTCAGCACGGATAACCACCCGCCAGGTTGGCGTTGAGGTCGTTAAAGCTAAAGGGATCCCAGTCGGGAAACCATTCCTTGGTACTCGGCTCCCGCAGTTTCACACCCAGATCAAAGCGAAGGATGAAATAGGAAAAGTCCCACCGCAAGCCAAAGCCCGTACCCACGGCAATTTGATCCAAGAAGCCATCGGTCGCCTCTCCCGTTCCCGGGTCGATACCGCGAATGAGATTAAACTGGCTGTTGGGGCGCTCGTCATCACTGTCCAGCGACCAAATGTTTCCCATATCGAGAAAAAAGGCACCGTCAAAGCTGCCGATCAAATTGAAGCGGTACTCCAGGTTGACCTCGATCTTAAAATCGGCGGTCTGAAAAAAGGCCAGGTTGGTCGCCGACGAATCGGGAGAGGGGGCGAGGTAACTGCCGGGTCCCAGCTCGCGAATTTGCCAAGCCCGCATGCTGTTTCCCCCACCGAGAAAAAACTGCTTGACGTAGGGCACCTGACTGGAGAAGCCGTAGGGCCGTGTCACGCCGGTATTGAGTCGAAAGACCAGGGTTTGCTGGTCGGTGAATTTTCGGTAATAACGCAGGTCCAGATCGACTTTTAGAAATTGCTCGAAGCGAAAATCGTTGAGGATTTGGAAGGTATCACTGCGGTTGCTGAGGCCATTGTAAATCTGATTGGCCCCCCAAGCTTCCAGACCGGACAGCTCAAAAAAGCCATTGAAAAACCACGATTCCCCGAGTGGACTGACCTTGCTCGTAAAAGTGTAGTTGAAGTCGCTAAAGAAAATTCCGGTAAACAGCTGGCGGTCCTGGCTCAGGCGGAGAAAATCGTTGTTGTTCAGAATCTCCCGGTAGATATTGGTGATGGAGGAATCGGGAATAAAAAAGAGGGTAAAGCCCGTGTGGTTGATGACGAAGTTGTGCTGCGGGCTGGGGGTAAATTCGTAGCCAAAGGAGGCATTGTAGGAGTTTTCCAAAAAGAGCGTCGAGATATTGCGGATGCTAAAATTGGCACTGATCCGCGTTTTGGCGGTTTCTCGCAGTTGGCGGTAAAAGTCATCGATCAAATACTTGGGTTCTCCCGTAATCGTCTGGCGCCCCACGCGGATTTTGTTCAGCAATTTGTAAGGGCCGGTCCAGGGCACGTAGCGGGGGAGAAACAGGCCAAAGGTATAGGACGCATCGGCGGAATAAATGAGATTGCCGGGATTGTCAAATTCTCGGAGGTTGAGCTCAATACCCGCCGTGATCCGGTGATCGAGTAGCGTAGCGTTGCGAAAGAGGTTCCAGTTGCGGTAGTTGGCCCCCAGTGAGGTGCCGATCAGGGCGACCCCCTCCTGAGCTACGGTATAGTTGGAATTGTTGAATTCAAAGTCGCCACCGAGTTCGAGCTTTTTGCGGGGGGTGAGGTAGATGTCAATGTGGAGGACGTCTGCGCGTAGCGAATCCAGGCGGGGAGCGATGGAAATACCACGGAAGTTGTTGAGTCGGTTGAGTTGGAGTTTGGTCTTATCGAGATTTTCCAGTCGGTAGAGATCACCCGTTTTTAGGAAGACGGAACGCTCAATGGTATTTGGCTTGATGTTCAGCTCGGCGTTGTAGGAGCGGTAATGAATGCCGTTGAGGGTGGTATCGGGGAGGTTGGCCTCTTCGTCGCCGGGATAGTAATTGGGGTAGACGTTGATCTGGCCGATGTGGAAAATGGGGTGTTGCTCGCGGTCGCGAGGGGGAAACACTTCGAGCCGCACGGATACCCGGCGGCCGGTACTATCGGCGCGGAGGACGTCCACAAAGCTGCGGTCAAACTGGTAGTAACCCCGGTTGCGGAGTAGGCGAACGATGCGTGCCACTTCGGCATTGTAGGCGCTGGCGCTGACGTGCTCGCCCACTTCCAGCAGGCTTTCGTCGCGGTGGCTTTCCAGGATGCGTTGGACCTTGCTGTCGAAGGAGAAAAAGCTCACGGTGTCCAGGGTATAGGCCCGGTCGGTTTGGACGCGGTACACCACTTCGACTTTATGCTGTCGGACGTGTTGGGTATCGTGGGTGACTCGGGCATCAAAAAAGCCCAGGTTGTTGAGGTAGTACTCCATCGACTGCGCCGTCTCGGCGGCCAGCTTGGGTTTGTAGATGGCGGGTTTTTCCCCGATGGTGCGCCGGATGAGGTTTTTAAAACGTCCCCTCTTTTTGGGCTTCTTCTTACTCATCGCGTGATAGATGCCTTCGCGGGGGAAGAAAAACAAGTAATTGCTATTGGGCTTTTGCTTTTCGAGGGTCGTCAGTTCGTAACGCAGGTTGCGGACGTGGCGCTCTTTTTTGGGGAAATCCAGGTCGATGGTATTCTTGTGGAGTAATCTTTCGCCCTTCTGTGGAATTTTGCTAGTATTACAACTGCTAGCGACTAGCCCCACCGCCAGCAGCGCCATGAAAATCATAACCGTTGGATACCGCTTCTGATTCATGTTGTGATTTACTCTTTGGTACTTGGAAATGCCCTAAAATTTATCCTTGATGAACGCTCCCGGACTGTCCAAAAATAAGCTGAAATACCTGCGCGCGCTGCGGCAGAAAAAGTACCGGCAAAAGTATGATAAATTTATCGTTGAAGGCGACAAAATCGCCCGCGAATTCTTACTACAGCAGCGCTATGGCATAGAGTGGATCATTGCCTTGCCCCACTGGGTTGAAACGCATCAAAAGTTGCTCCAAGTACATTTTAACAAAATCCTAACCGTTTCGGAAGCCGAACTCCAGCAAATTTCCCTCCTCCACACCCCCAACCAGGTCCTCCTCGTCGCCGACCGTTTCTCCTGGTCCCTCGACCCCGAGCGCCTCGGCCGGGGCCTCTCCCTCTACCTCGACGGCATCCGCGATCCCGGCAATTTGGGTACCATCATCCGAATTGCCGATTGGTTTGGCTTGGATTATATTTTTTGCAGCCCCGATTGCGTTGAGGAATATATGCCCAAAGTCGTCCAATCCGCAATGGGGGCCCTGCTGCGGGTGCCCGTCCTACAGCGAGAGCTGGCCGAACTGCGCGCCCTCCAACCCCACCTACCGATCTGTGGAACAGTATTGGATGGGGACAATGTATTTGAGCAGCCCCTCCCCAAAGCGGCCCTCCTCGTGGTGGGCAACGAAAGCCGCGGGGTCTCAGCAGCGGTACGCGAGCAACTGACACAGCGACTCCGCATTCCCGCCCACCTTGGCGGGGGCGCCGAGTCGCTCAATGCCGCCGTAGCTACGGGCATTTTTTGTGCCCAGTTTCGCCACCGCCCCCGGACACAATGATACCCAATGTCGGAAGAAAACCAATTTCCACTCGATGCCGATCAAGCCCGCAATCCCGAACGCGAAGCCCGCCGCCGGGGCAGTCGACGCCGACTGGCCTTTTTCCTCGAACTCATCCCCCTCTGTATCCTGCTCACCGCCTTTGGGCTGCGCTACTGGGATTTACCGATTTGGTGGTGGTTCTTTGCCGTCGGAGCGGTGATGGCTTGTCTAAACTACTTGTTTATCTCCTGGTTTTTCTTTCGCCCCCAAACCCACAACACCGTCGAACTGCTGGTCACCTTCGGCTTTGCCGTTTGCTTTGGCCTCGGCATTCTGGGCATTTTTCTCCGCCTCCAATCTTGGGAAGGCGGTACCACGGTGTACCACCTCGCCCTGGCCGGGGCCAGCCTGCTTTTTCTCTTTTCCGCCTTTATGCTGCTGTACCACATCCGTCGTGAAAAGAAAAGCTGGTTTTACCGAATCAGCCTGGCCCGCTTCCTGATTTTGATCGTGATCTTGTTGCGTTTGATTTAACACCCACCCCAAGCCCCAAAAGTAAAACCCCGACTCCAAATACTTGGCCGCCGGGGTTTTGCTTGTTCCTAAGGAAGTCCAACTGGAGAGCTCTACAAGAGCTTGAGTAGCTCTTGCTCCAGGTTGTTTCGCGGATTCACCGCGGCGATCTTACCATCGCGGTCGATGAGGAAGGTCCGTGGGATACCGCGTACGCCGTAGACGCTAGCCGGTACCGATTCCCACTTTTTCAGGTCGCTGACGTGGTAATCCCATTCCAAGCCATCCTTTTGAATGGCCTGTACCCAACGCTGCTTTTGCCGCTTCATCTGCTCTTCCAGCTGACCGGGGTTGTTTTGGAAACGGTTTTTGGTACGGGTATCCATACCATCAAGCGATACGCTGTAGACCGTAAAGCCTTTGTCGCGGTACTTTTTGTAGGTTTCCACCACGTGGGGGTTTGCCCGGCGGCAGGGACCGCACCAGCTGGCCCAAAAATCGAGGAGTACGACCTTGCCTTGCAGGTCCGATAGGCGGTAGGTTTTGCCGTCGGGGCTGGGCAGTTCGATATCGGGAGCGGGTTGACCGATTTTAACCCGATCAGTGGCGCGCCGTTGGGCGAATTGCTTTTCCAAGCCCGCCACGAAGCTATTGTAATCACCCGAATAAGGGGATTTGTTGTTCGAGGTAGTCAGGCCCTGGGCCGCAGCTTTGAGGGTCGGTAGGTACTTCTCGTCGGTAGAGAGGTATTGCATGGCGACGAGCGCGGCGGTCAGGGGGTGTTCGATGTCTTTGACCTCGTTGACCAGCCCATCCCGCGTGACTTCTTTGCTGCGGAAGCGTTTTTGGATATCGGCGTATTGTTGTGCAGTGGGCGATCCCGTGATGCTCAACTTACCCGTCGTCATATCGTCGAGGCTACCACTGATGGTGACCATCTTTTCGCTACCGTCGAAGATCATTTGGGCCCGTTTGGCTCCGATTCGGAGGCGGTAGAGGCCTTCTTCGAGGCCCTCGGGCTTGTTGATGCTGAAGGAGCCATCTTCGGCGATTTCCGTCTTGCCGATCGGCGTTGCCTGGTTGTTGAGGCTAATGTGATCGAAAAAGGCTTGGAGATTCGCCGCATCGCTGATGTTGCCTTCGATGGTGACTCCGGGAGGGGTGGGTTCTTCACAGCTCGTTAGGCTGACGGCGCTTACCAGCAGTAGGCCAGCCAGGAAGAGAAAGAAATTATTTTTCATTTTAAAAAATTTTATGTGCATTGAAATGGGTGCCCTTTTGTGGATTGGCTCCCGGAAGCGGTTTAGTACTCCTTAGTAATCCCGGAATTCCCGCGGTACGAGCGCGGTACAATCATCCCCAAACGGGCTCCGTTACGAGGCCTCCAGACGTTGTCCGAGGCTGTGGTCGTAAATATTTCTCCAATCGAGTAGTGGTCCAAAGTCGCGATCGTCAATGATCAGATTTTTACCAAAAACTTCACCAAGTTTTGTACACTCAACGTCCCGTTGCGCCATAAGGTTGAGGAAGGAAGTTTCCCGAGCTTTTTTTACCGAAACGATTACTCGACTCTGGCTCTCGCCGAATAAAAAGGCATCCGTTCGCATTCCGGGGCGGGTGCTGACCTTGAATCCGCGATTGCCAGCCATGGCACTTTCCGCCAAACATACGAAGATTCCACCTTCCGAAACGTCATGAGCCGAGACAATTAACTCATTTTGGATCAATTTTTTGACTACGGCCTGTAGCGCAAACTCCTCTTCCAAATCGAAATGGGGAACCGGAGAAAGGGCAACTCCGTGGACTTCTTGCAAGTACACCGAGCTATTGAGGTCTTCTCGGGTGGCTCCCAGGATGTAAATTTGGTCATCTTCTTCCTTAAAGTCAAGCGTCATTTGCATTTCGGCATCGTCCAAAATCCCCAACATGCCGATGGTGGGGGTGGGATTGACGGGCTCGGTCTGGTTTTCAAAAACCGATTGATTGTAAAAGCTGACGTTGCCCCCCGTTACGGGGGTATTGAAGCGACGGCAGGCGGCGCCCATGCCTTTGATGGCGTGAACGAATTGCCAGTAGACCTCGGGATTGTAGGGGTTGCCAAAATTGAGGCAGTTGGTGATGGCCACGGGCTCTCCACCCGAGCAAACGATATTGCGCGCCGCCTCGGCCACGGCGATCATCGTACCAACGTAAGGATCAGCCTTGACGTAGCTGGAATTGCAATCGGTCGTGACGGCGAGGGCCTTATTGCTACCTTTGACGCGGACGATGGCCGCATCGGAAGGTCGGTTGGTACTCATGGTATTGGTGCGGACCATCGAGTCGTACTGTTCATAGATCCACCGCTTGGAGGCGACGTTGGGCGAGGCAAAAATTTGGCGGGCCGTCGCCACTAGGTCGCTCGGCTCGGCAATGGTGCTGGCGTCAAAAGCCGCCAAATCGGCCCGGTAGCTGGGCTCTTGGAACTCGCGGTCGTACACGGGAGCGCCCCCACCCAAAACCAGGGGGTCGGCCGGAACGTCGGCCACGACTTCTCCATTTTCCATAAAAACCAAGCGACCCGTATCGGTTACCTCCCCAATGTGTTCACACTCCAAGTCCCACTTGTCGAAGATGTCGTACAACAGGTGCTCTTTGCCTTTTTCCGCTACGATCAGCATCCGCTCCTGGCTCTCGCTCAGCAAAATTTCGAAGGGTTTCATGTTGGCCTGTCGCGTCGGAACTTGGTCCAGGTGGATCAACATGCCCGTACCGCTTTTGGCACTCATCTCCGAGGTAGAGCAGGTAATGCCCGCCGCACCCATGTCCTGCATCCCCACAATGGCGCCGGTTTTGATGGCTTCCAAGGAAGCTTCCAGGAGCAATTTTTCCTGAAAGGGATCGCCCACCTGTACGGCGGGTAAGTCTTCCGCCGAATCCTCCGTGAGGTCCGCCGAGGCGAAGGTCGCCCCGTGGATGCCATCCTTACCCGTAGCCGAACCCACAATCAGCACTGGATTGCCCGGTCCGTCGGCCACGGCCGATACCGTTTCCCCCACCTTTACGATGCCCACCGACATGGCATTGACCAGAATGTTCTGGTTGTAGCAATCGTTGAAGTAGACCTCGCCTCCTACGGTAGGTACCCCAAAGCAGTTGCCGTAGTGACCGATACCACTCACGACGCCTTCGACGAGGTGTTTGGTACGGGCCAGGTCGACATTGCCATAACGCAGGGATTTGAGTGCCGCAATCGGGCGGGCGCCCATCGTAAAAATATCGCGGTGAATACCTCCCACGCCGGTAGCGGCCCCTTGGAAGGGTTCGATCGCCGAGGGGTGGTTGTGCGATTCGATCTTAAAGGCACAGGCCAGCCCACCACCAATGTCTACCAATCCCGCATTTTCCTCTCCGGCTCCGACGAGGAGGCGCGCCCCATCGCGGGGTAAAGTCTTGAGGTATTTGATGGAGTTTTTGTAAGAACAGTGCTCCGACCACATGACCGAAAAAATACTCAGTTCGGTAAAATTGGGTTGGCGACCCATGATTTCGATGATGCGTTCGTATTCTTCGGCATTGAGCCCCAAGTTTTGAGCGACTTGGAGGTTGACGACGGGTTCGGTGGTCTGCATAATTGGGCAGCGGATTTTTTACAGGTTCGGAAAGCTGCAAAGATAACATTCCACCCTAACTTCGCCAATCGACCGATCGAATAAATGGTTTAGGTGATCATGGAGTAGATCCAGAGGAAGCGCACGAGGTAAATCCAGAGGATATCCAGAAAATGCCAGTAGATGGTCAGCAGACGCAGTTTGAGTTTTTTCTCGGGATCCGAGAAATACACCAGTACACTGACCGGTTCTTTCATCCGCTTGCGGGCCGTCCACAAAAAGAGGATGAGAAAGGGCAATCCGGCGATGACGTGGGCAAAGTGCAGACCAGAGATGAGGTAGAGGTAGGCCGCTCCGTTGTTGGTGTTGATGAAAATTGCTGGCGAATAGTTGTTGCCAACCGATGAACTGGGCAATCATAAAAATGAGGGTGAGCACGATGGTGTAGATGAGTGCCTTTTGGTAGTTTTCGGTATGGTCGCTGAGGTAGCAGCGTTTGGCCCAGATCAGGGTGGCGCTGCTGCCCAGGAGGATGAGCGTATTGAAGAGGAAGATGGGGGGCAGCTTGATGACTGGGATATTACCTTCCACCCGGGAATAGATAAAGGAGGCTGATAGGGCGATGAAGAGGACTACGATGCCCGCTAGCGTGAGCATCAGGTAGATGTTGTAGGGGTGAAACGCCATGGAACGCGTTTGGGGGGAGCCGTGAGAATATGGTTCTTGCATAGTTGGAATTAAACAATAAAAGTCAGAAGGATTTTGGATAACAATCTCCTTTTTGTGTCAAGAAAGGACCGAGCGCCGGATTCGGATGGCGGAAAAACGGTACGCGGTGGTCAGTCCCCCGGCCGGTTGGTCGGTGGGGCAAAAACCGTGGTGAGGTGAATTTTGGGCTCGCCAATACAAGTGCCTCGACCCACCGTTTGTCCGCGTACTTCGACCAAT
>ERZ1740065.3117-NODE-3117-length-10361-cov-11.945566_pt1 | contig 10361 bp, 6 predicted proteins | sample MGYA00581738_ERZ1740065 | MGnify/ENA primary metagenome ERZ1740065 (study PRJEB43018, sample SAMN04849749) | marine metagenome | isolation source: floating plastic debris | place: Pacific Ocean | collected 2008-09-01 | study: EMG produced TPA metagenomics...
AGGGGGGGAGAGAGAGGAGGGAGAGAGAGGGGAGAGAGAAACGAACACATCTAGAGAGGGAATACGTAGAGTCACATCCAAATGACATACTGTATACACAGAAATTTTAGTGGACAAAATACTATAAACCCAAATATTTTAGCCTCAACTTCACAATAATGGTGACTCTAAGAAAACACTATTAAAGTTGACCACTACATTTCTGATAGCTCTTTATGTCATATACAAGCTCGAAGGAAATCGCTAAAAATCCTACGCGCTATTATTAAAATATCGTTGATTCGAGCAAAACGCTATAATATTTTGCCCGCTAAAATATCTGGGTTTACAGTACTATAGTGCTTCGCTCCAATCTGCAGTATTTTCAATAATAGTGATTGGCATTTTTAGCTATTTCTTTTCTATTTCTTTTGAGTTTGTATTTAACATAAAAGACTAAGGGAAATACAGAGTCAAACTGTTATAGCATTTGCACCAAATCACTACTACAGCTAGCATTGTCCCTAAAATGTCTATGTATACAGTAATGAATTATGAGATAGCAGATTTCACTAGCAGAAGGCATCTAACTGCCCAGAGAATCATGCCACTGGTATTACATCAAATTCTCCACAGGAAAAGAGCGCTGACAGGGAAGAGTACTAAATCGTAATGTCATCAACGTCTGCACCAGAATGACAAACTGAGGAGGGGACTTAACAGCAACTCAACCCATTATAAGATTTAGACAAGGATCTATCACAATTATAGTTATCTATAAAACTGACGTCAAAACTACTAGCCGGCAGCAGTAGCCATGCGGGTGCAGGTGATCACAAAGACCGACGGGACAGACACTAACACTCACCGTTGTTTGTCGTCCGCACACAGTTTTCGTTCTTGTCACTGGCTGCCGGACTACTGGTATCCATAGAACAAGGGCTCATAGACACAGAGCGCCGCCGCGCGTTATGGTCCTTACTGTTAGAGTCATTGGAGTGTTTACTAGTGAGTTCAAGGTCGGCGCTGAGCGACGACGCGTAATTATTCCTGTTGTGATTCGATCGCTGCCGATGTTCATCTTCTAACTTGCGTCTGGCCGGAGAGCCGTGTTGAGATTTATCGCTTAGCCGTGATCGTGAGCCGTTTCTGTCAGCCTTGCTGTCACCTAGATGTAACGTTAAACATTAGTCACCGTTCCACAATAGGAAACAGAGCAGTGACGCGACCGACAAACCCACCGTTTATGGAGGACGTGATCGGATGATGGCGGCTGTCGTGTGGCCTAAGAGCAAAGGAGAAGACAACTACGATCAGGTAGTGGGTTTACTCTCGCTTATAGTCAACCATTTTTTGCAAAACAAATCTCAGCAACTGAGAAACTTTTCTCGTCTGAGTTAAAAGAGAAAAATGTATCTATATATGTGCATCGCAACGGCACAGACGGAAGAAAGGGATATCGTAAAGGCACAGACAGAAGAAGGGGATCGGTAGAACGTCTAATACTTACGGATCGTCAATCATCCACTCTTTTGGCTTCACCCATTGCGAAACCTCGGTCTTGCAGTTGTAGAAGTATCGTTTACCTGAAGAGCTGGTGTGCTCTGACCAATCACCACAGACTCGAAGAGCCAGTTTCTGAGCCTGTAAACAGTCCACTGGAGCAATAACATGTGAATTCCCTCACATCAGAGAGACTGATATGGAAAATAAGATATTATATTGACTATAATCAAATTCGATCGAGGAACTAAGTGAACAGAATGCGCTAACAGGCGATAGGCTGCTAGAACATTGGAGGCTCGCATACATAGATACATTCTCTCAACTCTCCCTCATCCAACACGTAAAGGTTGATGTACCTCGCCTCTGTATTCTTTAGCGTTCGATTTGATTGCGTTGGTGTTTTGTTCAGAATGGCGGCTCGTATCTTTTGCATTGCCGGATATCCTGTGGTTCAGCTCCCTCTCCCTAGACGATGACAGTCTGCCATCTTTGGCAGCGATCACAAAAGAGTCACTATTGGTCGATCGTTCGCTGGAGTAATCCCGATACACAGCAGTTGATCGACGGTCATGGCTATCCGTTCTCCGTCCATCATAATACCTCTCTACATCTCTATGGTCTAAAACGAACAAGAGTTAAAATGTACATGGAGGCGAATGATTTTACAACATAGCATTTATCAGTTAAAATATCACCATGGAGACGAATGAGAAAGATTACCACATTGATGTTACGTAACATACAAAAGATTAAAAAATCACTATTACAGTTCATATTTCATTGACACCAAAATAACTTACATCTTTCGTTCCTGTCACGATCGCCTTGCAATCTGTCTCCATGATTATATTTCCGGGATAATCTCGGACTATCTTGTCGGTCACTAGTTAGATCATAATCATCACGATTGCGACGGTCGTACTGTTTCCTGTCATAGCTTCGTACACCGTATCGGTCATCCTTCTGCAAAGATCGATGAGGAAATATCTGACATTAAGTATTCAGCCATGTTGCTTTGTCTACCGGGTAAAGTAAGCCATACGTACCTCATGGCTATCGTGGCGGTCGTAATACCTAAAAAATATAAGCAAAACACCTCACTGATCTCAAACCTTTCAGACAAATGAAAACAAAACCGAATCAACTATGAGGTAATCTAGGATCTACACTAAAATAGCAGCGTGTGCGCTTTTACACAAGTTAAGATAACTTAAACCTGTAATCTCACGGACTGTAGCTCAAAACGGTGTCCTATGTTTTCGCGTAGCATAGGTATAGCATTGTCATTAAGTGTAGAGCTACATAACAATTATTCCTTTTGGCGCAGAGAAACCGCCATATGTGCCTAGACGTGACGTTTTTGTGAACAACAGAACATTTACCCGTCATTTGGTCGTGCACGTTTCCTAGCATGCATTACCATGTGTACAACTTTTGCATTGAAATGGTTTCACAAGCAGCTATGCAGTAAAAATGGTAGCTATTAGGTGATCATCAACGAATAGCGTATGACCCTAAGGCAGCCATGACAGTTTCTGATTGGAATATGGCGGAGCTTTACGAAGCCGAAGGGGATTGGAGCGAGCTCTAGATTAAACCAAGTTGCTTTAAACCTACCAGTGCATAATAGAGTGCATAAGGCTTTTGAGGTTAAAATTACGATATTTTTATCTTTAAAATTACCATACATAACGCGATATATATCTTGTTTTAGTCATAATTGCATTACCAATCGAAGATGTACGGAGTTAATAGGTTACTATATCCGAGTCTCCGCCCACTCCCTAGAAGCAACTTGTAAAACTAGAGAAATTAAGAGAGCTCCGTGAATACGCGCCATAAAAATATCCCTTAAGTGATCGGGTCGGGAAGCTATTTTCTATCCAATCATAGACAGGCGTTTGCGTTTTATTGGCACGTCACTTAAAATGGCTCGCAGTATAAAAAGTGCTTTCCGCGAGGAAACTACCCTCTGTCACAGGAGTTGAATATAATTTGTAGCAGCGGCAGTCTGAAGTTCAGCTTGGTCATGGCTAGGAACAGGTTTCTGACAGACTACATATTGATATAGGTATGCTTTTAGCTTTGTAAACAGTTTAATTGGCAGCAATATGACCTTATATATGATAATAGTTCGGACAATCAAATTCACGAGATAGCGCATGGGTAGATATGTTGCAGCTTCTCCCTGTTAGCATCAAATTAGCGTCTTGTGAAAATACTCTCCGTCCAGGTTGTTTACTTTATCATTTCTAGAGCTAGAATTTGATTTCTTTTTTTGTCCTGGAATCTTAAACCGATGCTTTCGTCGGGATTCATGCTACAGAGTGACTATGGTTAGGCGACGCTCTCTGTTCCACTGAGATCGCATATGGACTCGATTATACAGATAGCTACCCCGAATTCTCGATACCTGCGAATAGTGCTGCTGATGAAATAGTTAGATACCTCTCTGTATCTTCTCTAGCTGGTATTCTTATATGAAAAGTCTCTACATTTATAGGTTTCCCAACTCACATTACATTAGTCACACGGACTGTCAACTAGGTTTGTAAAGATGGAAACCAGGTAAGCTGATTGTGCTGGGTAATGAAGCCTGCTGTCCATATCCGGGTTCTTAACTCATCGATGTACCCTCTCTCTTTGTAGACTGGATCGACTTTTTACATTGCTGGACACTGGCTCGACTCCGGTTATCCGCAAGTCCGCAGCAACGCAACTTGGAGAAATTCAGAAACTTCACCCTCAGAAGCTCTCCTTCCTGTTGAATAAGGTAGAGCTTTATCCAGGAATAGGATGCTTATCTTACTCGGCATTGCATTGTTATATTGGTGTGTTAATTATGTTTTCTGTGTTGGTTTTTTAGATCTTAATTCTCATGCGGAGCAAAACTTGGGAGACTAGACTAGCAGCTGGGTTGGCTGTGGAGGTTATCACCAAGAATGTGAGAATAAAAGATGATGTTAAAGTTCAGCAACCATCCGTTCTCAATGATGAAGGTGGTGGTGGTGCTAAGTCTCTTACTATCATGTATAGGAACTCAGACTATGTGAGAAGCAAAGTTTCTGCAATTTATTTACAGGGGAGAACTGTGGAAATTATGTGGAAGGGTCCTCCTCTCTACATCCGTTAAAATCATTTAACATGACTATCATATTACAGCAAGGAGCTTCTCTGTTTAGTGGAGAGATAGACGATGCTGATATCGTCAAAGCAGGTATAGGCACGTCGCCTGGTCAACTACCTCGTGTACAGTAGTTTCCACATGTAATTGCTCAACAATTTCTGGTTAGGTCTGGCTGATAAGGAGATCATTGAGCAGCAGAAGAAGTTTCTGAACAGGAAGTTGGGTCTGGATGGTCCAGTTGGCGGTGATCTCGATCTGTACGAGGATAGCGATCTGGTGGCAACATCCAACGGCTCTGCACTGTGTATAAAGGTGAATACCCACCCCCCCTTCCCATAGCATTGTGTCCAGCATAGCACAAGTAGAGTGGAAAGGAATTTATTTTGCATGGTGATCAAGTTTTGAGATGACAATCATGATGTCCTCATTGTAATTCTTGTTCTGACAGAGCGAAGTTAAGGAAGCAAAAGAGCTTCTCCGAGACCAGATGATGTCGGTTTCATCAGCTCCCATGGCTGAAAACACATCTGCCAAGCATCAAATCAAGCGACAGGCGAGTGGCAGGTCAGTAGCAGGTTCCCTTGTGATCAGCTGCCACTGCCCACCACTGCCAGTGATCAGCTGCTCTCTCTCTTCCCTACAGTCCTACGTCTGCACCCGACCAGAAGAAAGTGAAGACGCTCAATGTCGCCGTACCTCAGCCTGGACAGCCTGACAAAGTGCTTCTGGATACTGTAGTCGATGAGTCAGAGGTAGTGACTGCGCCAGTACACCCAATGCGTCGTCACGTTACGTGATAGTATATGTATGTCGCGGTGATGATGATACTATTTTTAGAGCGGTCTCGAAGACAACTGGCCTTTTCATGACTTTTGCGAGATTCTCTTCAATGAGCTCTTCAGCACCTCATGGGAGTCTAGACACGGTTCTGCCACACTTCTGCGAGAGGTCATTAAGTACAGCGGTGACAGCGCCGGTGTTTTTGATGGAGATAATGTACGTGTATTTGAGCCAGTTCTCTCCATGTCAGCCACATGTTGCTTTGCCTCCAGACGCCCACTGATTTTAGGCATTAAATGAGAACAGGCTATGGTTGGAGAGGTGCGCAGTCAGGCTTATCTGTGTGCTTGCCCTGGATCGATTCGCCGATTACATCTCCGATGAGGTAACCCTCTCATCTGTTTACTGCTGATTTTTCATCTCCGCTGTCATTTACACGGGTTAATGAGAGAACAACTCCCACGATACATACGTTTTAGCACCAGTTCAAGTCTACAAGCCGTTTGACTTGATTCTCAAGTTGGACAAAGTTGGACAGTCAGTACAAAAAACTCACTTGCTTCAAGTGTCTAGCATGAGTTTTTCAGGGATTAAAACATGGTTGTTGTGAAAATTGTATTTTAATACCTCCTGGACTACCGGACTCCTGGACACTCTAAACATGCAGACATGAGAATAAGAGTAAGGTCCTCATGGCTAGGCCTACATGATTTTGGATAAAAAACAACCGCCGACAAGCTGCCCCTACGCAGGCCCTTTATTTTTGTTATCCCATGTAGTTTATGTATACCTTCTAGCTGTTTTACAGAAAATAATATTAAATTGAATTAAAGAAAAAATAAATGAAAAAATAAATCATGTTTTGGCCAGTAACTAAAGGGGCATGTATCATAGTCGAGGAACTACTGTAGAACCGGATTTGATTTCATGGTCTAACCATATCGAAAATAGATTAGATTGCACTGTAGAAGACTATGCCCATTATATGGGAGTTGTCTTCCCATTTATGGGATCAGTATTGTTCGATCGCTATCATTTTTATGTCTTGATTACTTTGAAGGAAACGCTTGTTTCGCTTCCTGTCGCTATCGAATTCGGTTCCGCAGTAAGGGTTCAATTCTGATGATCCTATCCGACAGGTAGTGGCGCCAGTGAGAGAGACGTGCGCGCAGGCCTTGGGTTCCGTATGCCAGTATTTACCTGCGCTGTCCGTACGCAATGTATTCAGCAAGCTAAAGGAGCTGCTGGTACACACCATCTGGGAGGTTAGGTACGGAGCGCTGCTCGCTCTCAAATACGTCATCGCTGTTCGTCAGGTATCTCGCACCTCTTCCCTATAATAGGCCAGCTTCTCTCTATATACATATACCTCACTTCCTGTTTGTCTCTGTTACGTTCAGGACCTGGTTAGCGAGCTGCGTGACCTCTGGCCTTTCGTCGTCACTGCTATACAAGATGAGGTGGATGACGTGCGAGCAGTCACAGCCAATTGTCTGCTACCTGTCGTAGATCAGCTACCAAACATTGTCCCCGAAAAGGTCAGCCATCCTTCTACAATATTTGTGATCATACTTCAACCATTGTCTCATATAACTGCGTCAGCAATAAACGCACTTGATTTTATTTGCGAATTGGTGACCGACAGCTCAATCGCAAATAAATTTCCTTTTCCAGGATCCATGTCTATGAGGAGTCAAGGCTGGTCCACACTAGACATCTTTTCATGCGATAGTCATGCTCTCCATGAATTCCTTTCTATTTTTAGCTTGTGAGGGTCAACTTCGACTGTCCCCGGCTACTTCCAACATGTTTGAATTTTTAAGCGACACTTTCTGAGCTATTTGATTGGCTATCTATTTCTTCCAGTCGTAATTAGGGTTTATATATGGTTCGCATAAAAGTCCAAGAAAATCGCTGATTGGCTCTCCAGATTTTTACGACCAGTTTGTTTACTTTGAGTGTGGACACTGCTGGCTGTACAGCAAATTGTCTCCGCAACTGACGTTTGAAAATACGTCTAGTGTGGACCAGCCTTCACAGTGGCATGTACATGGTCAATTTAGGGACAGTCTCAGCTCATTCTCTGCTGTAGGTTGATGAACTGATCGAGTTTCTCTGGGCGGCCCTCCTCGACCTTGATGACTTGACCTCATCTACGCAGAGCGTGATGTCACTTCTCTCTGCTCTGCTGACCGGCGAGCGACTGCATAAGCTGAGGTGGCAATCATGGCTTACCTATCATGTATTACAGTTTGTGACTAGTAGGTTAATGTTATTGTGGCTGTCTGCAGGGGCGAGAGATTGCCGAAACTCGTACCTCGGATCTGGCCATTTCTCTCACACAATGTCAGCAGTGTGAGAAAAGCTGCCCTCGAAATGCTCAAGACTATCTTTACTGAGGTAACAGAAACCCATAAACATGGCTGCTGTTCAATATCTGATAATGTACTTGAAGGACATCCACGTTGTCAAGTCAGCCACTAGTTCTAATTCTGGTTCTAGATCTGCTTGTTTTTACTGCTGGGTTTTTCGTAACTCATGCGGTGTTTTATGTCAGGATTCTCAGTACTCTCAGCATTGCGTCATGGATTATAAGCCTTTACTAATCCTGATGGTACCTCACAAATTTCACTAGTTGCCGGATCTGGACATGGCAGCGTCTATCACACTGGAGTGCCTGCGACACATCTACCAGAGGTGTCTCATAGACCCGGATCAGCGGATCGCCGAACTCGCCGAACGAGTTAGTATAATACATCTCGCGAAATCATCTCATTTTGCCGATAAGTTGGATTTTCAGTTTTTTGGTGTTTTTTATCCCAAGAATCGTGAGTATTGACTGGTAATAGCTTTCTCTAACCTACTAAGCTTTCCGTACGCTGGCATTGATTTGTCTTTTCCAAGGTTTGGAAATCTGTAGTCAGTCACATCCCGCCAAGTCTCCTGCTTCGGCACTGTATGCCGTGGCTCAATGTCTGGACTTGTCTCCTCATGCAGCCGGCGTTTATGCCTATAGACCCTTCATTCCTGCTAAAGGCCGTCCACCAGCGCAATACGGTGTGTAGACCAATGTCGATGTCAATGGCCTATGCATGGCTTCCTCGAGTTTGATAACTTTGTGCTGCACGTCAGGCGCAGGAGCAGGCGATCGAACCCGTCAACCAGTATATTTCTGGGCCTATCCATGACAAACCAGACGTCAGGAATTTCAAGATCATGTACACACGTCTGCTATGCTCACGGTAAGTCTCTCAGACTGACTCACTATGGTCAGAGACCCTGTCCATGATCGCTGACATGGTCGTGATGTTCTGCGTTTCATCCAATCGTCACCATTAGATGCCTCGGCCACCTGCTCTCCTGCCTTCCACTACACCTTGCTGAGCATTTCAAACCTCTGGATGAGGTTCGCCGCCTCATAGAGTTCCATCTCCGGGCTAAAGCTGGCACACAGAGGTTCAGCGTCGCCCTGATCCTAACGCACTGGGCATCCAGCATACAGGTAGAGTGAAATAGACATCGATCTCTCTACCTGCCATTATGTGGGCTTGTTGATTACCTGGTGGCTACCATTGCCTGTAGGATAAGTCGCTGCTACCTGCGCTGCCGCTGATCAGGAACACTGTACTGCAGTGCGCCGAGGAGTCTCTGTACTTTGATGAAGTGGCCGGCCTCTTCACTCGTCTGCAGACTGAATGCAAAGACTTTCTTGCCTGCTTGAAACAGCAGAAAGTATCTCTGGAACATAAGTATCCGTCCGGGTATGCCGCAGCCACAGTTTCGTGTGATGTTATTGGCTGGGCTATTGACCTATATAATTTCCAATGTATACTTCAGATCCGTATTTACGATCGAAATCGCTCGCACGCTGGCAGAACGCGATTTCGAAGATGTCAAGTCTCTTCTCAAAAAACAGAATCAGGTCAAGTTTTCCGAACACGCCAGCAGTCTGCTTTCAACAGTCGATCAACTCCAGACGGAACACACTAACCTCAACCTGAGGTTAGTTGTACTAGATGTGGCCATCTGCTGTCGTTCATCTGCGAAAGGCACCGGTCACAGTGTTTGTGATTTCTTAGAGTACAGATGACTCTCGCCACAGCGTTGATATCGCTGAATGTCTTACCGCCGAAGCTCAACCCCCTGATCAGACCTCTAATGGAGACGGTGAAAAAAGAGCCCTACCAGTTCTTTCAAGTAATTACACGCTGCATTGCGGCATAATTTCTGCTGGTACGGAATGTTGTTTTATCCAGACACGATAATAGCCCCATTGGCGACGTTCACAGGATTTGGCCAGTGCCAAGCTCTGCGAAGTGCTGATCATGTGCACCGGCAGGGATCCCTGTCCAAACAGTAAAATCTTCAAAAACCTCTGCACTGCTCTCTGCTCAAGTGAGAAATACACACCAGTTATCGGACAAGTCAAATACTCAGGTACCATTGATGCTCTTCCCTCAGTCAGCAACGCTCTTATAATCAGATGTTTAGTTACCGGTCTTAGATCGTTACTGTTACTCACACTTCACTCATTTATGCAATGTATGAGTCTTTTATGGACCTAGTCATGAGTCATGTTAGCCTCACTTCATCCTGTCTGAATATTCTCTGATGCTTGATTCTAGCTGAAGACAGCTCAGAGTTGGTTTGCAATGACACGGGTGGAGTCATCTCCCTCTTCACAGAGTTCAAGGTCGTTTGAGTGACATCATATAGTTCTGCCTTGTTGATCTTGTTGTCTCTGTCATCTTACCGTCTGCTTCACAGGCTGCCGAGCAGAAGAGCCGAAGAGGACCAAAGCTCAAGAAACAATCATCAGTGGCCAGTGATTGTACCAGCTCTCAAGACAATCAGACAGTGAGTTCCACTAGTCTTCGCTAGACCGTAGACATGTATATCAGTGTGTAGTTCCCGTCCCTCCCTCCTTCGCAAACGGGCAGAGAGACGAAAGAGAGAGAAAGCACACAAA
>ERZ1740065.3118-NODE-3118-length-10358-cov-12.456081_pt1 | contig 10358 bp, 7 predicted proteins | sample MGYA00581738_ERZ1740065 | MGnify/ENA primary metagenome ERZ1740065 (study PRJEB43018, sample SAMN04849749) | marine metagenome | isolation source: floating plastic debris | place: Pacific Ocean | collected 2008-09-01 | study: EMG produced TPA metagenomics...
TAGGGCAATTATCCAGACGCGCGTCCACTGCTTTGTGACGCTTTGGCCCATACGCTTTGGGTTCGCGCCTAGTGGGCGCAGGCCTTAACACTCGTACATTACGGAGAGAAAATGAAAAAGAAGACAACTCCAATTGAAAACACTCGTCCAATGAGACAGTATTAACACTAATCCAGTATTATTTTATCATTTCTGTTGGTCAAGTATAGAATAACAGTACAGTTGTTTCATTCTTCTGCTTTCCTCATAATCTGTTTGACCTCAGCCTCACAAAGAAACTCCAGGTCCCAATAAGCTCAACCCAGATTTTTCGCCACAGTTATTGATTATAGGCGTGTTCGGAGTGCAAACGCGTTCACTGTATTTATGCACAGCCGTTTAAAAAGCAATTAATTTAATCAAAATATTCGGCTATTCTGAATGCGTGCACCAACGGCGACCACAGCGTTTACCCAGCGTTCACTCAGTACGCGTTCAAGCTGCGAAAGCGATCAAGGTTGTGGTAAAGCACTAGCGTTTAATTTCCCAGACTTGGTCAACCCAGCCGATGTTTTCTGATTGCGTGCAGTCAGTGATGCCTTTGGAGTTGAACGTTTAGCCATTTAAACGCGTTTGCACACCGAACACGCCTAATGACTATAGCCTGGGAGTCGTGCGCCACTGTTTTTTACATTGAACTGTGATCGATCGATTCGTAGCAGCAATACTCTCAGACAGGATTCGATAGCGACACAGATGTTAGCGTGCCGTTCAAAATCATCAAGGATTAAAAATGATAGCGATCTAGCAATGAGAAGATAACTCCTGCATATGGCATAATGGGCATCATTTCTATAACAAACTCCAGTGACAGCGATAATTTTTCGTCGCTACCTTTGTGGCCATTAAACCGTCGCTATCAAACCTAGTTCTGCAGCATAACGTCACTGTGCTACTCATACTGCTCACAGATTTGATGTCAGGATTATTCTCTGCGTATAACAATCTGCAGAAGCGCTATTCCCCTGTACTGACAAGTGCGTAAATATTCCCCGTACTCAGGAGTGCGTAAAGCGCAGATATTTTGCATGACTTGCATAAATCGTACAGCTGTGTGACAAGGCGTTTAGTCTAGTAGAAAATGGTCCTTTGTGGTAAAACTATGTGATCAAGTTGTAGCAGTCTTCCACGGTGTGAAACAACCTCAAGGCATTGTGAGCTCATAAGATATCACGTATCACCTGCAAACACCTGACTACAAGACACGCCTAAATAAGTCCTACAAGGACAGTAAAGCGGACTTGTTTAGCTGTAAGCATTCTGTGTTACTTTCCTGAGGGGAGGGTAACTTAAGATGACTAAACAAATTTGTCTAATCGATGATTATCATTTCATTAGATACTCGTTTTACAGCAATGGGAATACAGTAGCATGAAGGCTGAATCAAAGGCGGATTCAGGCTTAGCGTCAGTCAAAAAAATCTGCCCCAACTATTTTTGATCAGCTAGTAGTAAAAAGATAAAGAAAGAAACCAGGACTGCATCCATCACACAGCCTCACAAACCTCAGTTGGCATCACTAAACAATCCGTTATGCAGTCAATAGATGAAAGGTGCTCTTCGGACGGCTACTAATTGATGACTTGATCTGCAGTCAAAACGATTCCTGGATCCGCCCCTGACTGGATCCGCCCCTGACTGGATCCGCCCCTGACTGGATCTGCCCCTGTGAATGCAGGGAACTCTTTACTCCCTTATTGGTAGGTGTGCCGGTTTCATGCGCCAGTATTATGCCAGGTCTAGTACGCACATAGCATGCTATTGCCTACTTTAGTACTAGCCACACCCTTAGAATCTATTCCCAGGAACGGAATCAATTCTGATTCAGTTCGCTATTTTCTGAGAACTCCGGAAAAAAATCCTCATAGCGTTGAAAATAATCGGAACTGAACTGAACTTGGAGTTGGTCAACTGTGAACTGAACTGAACTCTACACAAAATAGAAAGAACTGGTGGACGAACTGAGCTATCTGATGGAGATATTTAATAAAGCTATATAGCTGATTCGTCGATAGCACTAGAACTGAACTGATTTTGATCATACCTAACTGAGTCTGTTCAGAAAGGCTGTCACTGTCTGATACAGAGTCGTGAACTGGACGATATCCATTTGAGAACTGAGCTGAACTGAACTTAAATTAAACATCTGAAAGAGAATTTTGAACTGAACTGAACTGAATCTATAATTCTGAGAGAGAATCGGAATTGAACTGAATCCTAAAATCAGTGAATCTGCAAGGGTTTGGTACTAGCGTAATACCGGTGTAGCACCGGCTTCACGCTGACGCTTATGAAACCCGTGACCCACCGGTAGGAGAGTAAAAGTGGGGAATGCAGAAGAATAAAACGTGAAATCTTATTATGAAGCCCCACAGTTTCAGAAAGGTAAAGGTCTTTGAGGGAAGGTAGTATCACCTTATAGTTGCTCCTGATCTCAGCATATAAGTCGACAATGACGCACTTATGTCCGTCAGCGTTGAGGTGTCGCAGCTCTCCAGCCACTCCTACCACTGCACAGCAGGATTAAGTCATACAATACTGATAATCAAGGGGAGAGGAGAGGTCACAGGCACTAAGAATCTAATATAGAGGTGAATAGCTGTGTATAGAGCTCACTTACTCAAAAGGACAAACGCTATCCAGAGTAGTACACACTTCTTCATGCTCATAGCGATCGCCATCATCGATAAATGAACTTTACACTGTTTGTTCCTGTTTCATATCGTTGACAATGATAACAGTGGAGTTGATGCAAGCCTTCACACTGTGATAAGCGTGATAGGAAGATCAGTAAGCATGAGAGCTAGTTTCGGCATCTCTATGTCAATCATCATACTCTGTCCAGAGTTGCGAACCCTACGCTTTTACTCTTAGATCTACGACTTTTTAAACTTCTGAAGCAGATCATTTATCAATCATGTCATGTAAATGCTTTCTGTGTGAACTACCGGCCCACAAAAATTGACTAATTGTATTTGGTGAGCAGTTATGTGGTGAAACAAACGCCACAAAGTGGGTACAGCAGCAGTGTGCGCATGTGTGTGTGTGTGCGCGCGTGCGTGTGTGTGTGGGGAGGGAGGGGGGGGGGGAGAAATACTAAAGATAATGTAATTAAAAGACATAATGCAATTTATCTTTAATTATTCTCTTTTTTGTTTTTGTGTTGGTTTGGTGGCTTGGTTGTGTGTCTTTGCGGTTGTGGTTTTTTGGTTTTTGGTGCCGCCTCCGCTCCGGCTATCGTCAGATTATTGAAATATACGACATTCTGCCATTTGGTGTTGGCAACACTGTACTCCTTGTGCTACAAGATTTGAATACATCTTAAAAAAATACATTTATAAAACTCATTCCCTTCCCGACAATATCATTTTAATGAATGACTAACTATCGGTGACGTGAATAAAAAAATGCTCTCTGTTATGAAAAGCATTAAATCGATGTAGAACATACAGGTACAGAACATAGAGGACTCAAAGCTCCAGTACCAAACATCACTTGTATATACGAGTAGAACGGAGGCCAATATAGCTCCCATTAAGAGCATAGCCCATCTGTGAGTTAGTATGCCGTGTATTGGTCAACTCCTGAACTTGTCTGGCCCTCTCCACCATCCTGAGGTGTTCTTGACTAGTCTCCTCCATTGCCTCCAGGTACCGTGCCCTCGCTGACGACTCATTATTGGTCCTGCTTCTTCCTGCCTTGGCTAGAGCCTCCTGTTCCTCCCTGAGTATCCCCGCCTTCTCTTTCTCGATCTCACTTACATGTGGCTGAAATTCTGCCTGCCTAATGGGTCTCTTTGGGGAGGGCATGATCCTAGCTCTGAGGTCCACTGGCGGTAAACTTTTGATGTATTTGCTGAGCACCCCAGACATTATCGCTGCCTGCTCCTCTGACAGTTGGGCTTCATCTCTAAGTTTTTCCTTCTGGAAATACGGGGTGCTCCTCACTCCACCTCACTTTCCCCGGTGACCAAACAGCCCCGTTAGGAGCCGAGGCGTCCCGAGCCTCCTCCTGGCTTTGATGTCGCACATGAGTTTTTTGAGCCGATTAACGACCCATACTGGCTGGCTACCAGGTCTTGTGGTGGATAGAAGGGGTACAGGATCAGCCCGGCACATTGCTGGCCCTTTCTAACTCCTCCTCAAATGTCGACACCATCCCTCCGTCCACCGTGGTTGCAGTCCGAGAGGGCATGATATCAGATATTCTGGCCAGCACAATTTTGTAGTCCGACCTGCAACTTAGCTCCCATCCATATCCCGTAGCTTTCTTCCCGGGAGGGAGACGCTTTCTATTCCGTCCAGTCTGGTGTCTTGAACTATGCTATTTCCGATGATCTTTACTGTAGACGTCCTCTCTAGCGCTCTCCTTCAATCCTGCAGTATAACAATAAATAATCATACACGTACATAGGCTTGCAGGTGCCCCTCCTTGCCCTGCCACTTCTCCTTTGTCCATTGTCTCCAGAGTGGACACACTCAGATCTTCTTGCTCGGTTCACTTCTGTACCCAGGATTCCTGGAGGTTCCTCCACTACCTCCAGTGAGACCCTTCCGATATGTTTCCGGTTTCGTCTCACCAAGGTGCACCCTGCCTCCACCCTATCGCTGTCTGGGCTTTCTGCCCAGTATCTTACAGCTCCAGGCTTTCCTTTTTCTTCATGACTAAGCTTAACCCACATGTGATCCTCTTCTTGCAGCGCTGGCAGTTCCTTGGCCCTCCTCCGCTTTCTCTTGCCTTCATGGTTGTCCGAACCACCCCTTGGTGGCCAGTGTGTAGTTTTTTGAGGACTCTTCCTCTCAACTCTCTTGGAATGTACAGTCTAGCATTCATCAACACGAGGTCATCCACCACGCTCAGACTGTCCTCCATGGTTTTCACTTTGCCCGACTCCCCGGAAGTGTCGCTCGGCCACACTGACTCAATTGCTCGTAATCGGTACCGAGATTGCAACTGGTGCAATGGGCAGGGATAGAAGGAAAACGATAAAAAGGGAAGGAATACATGATTCCCAAAAAGTAAGATCTTCGGCGGAGTTGTCTTCTTGATGATCTTCCCTTTAAATACTGAGATAAAAGTGTGATGGCTTGGATGGACACTAGGATATGGAGATAAATGAATGGTACAATGGAGAAGAAGGGGAGAGGAGGAAGACGTGGTAGAAGGGCGGACCAAGGACAGTGCATAAAATGATGCTTTGATGAAGGAGGGGAGCGGGAGAAAGGGAGGCAGGTAGGAAGGAAGGGAGGAAGCCATGAAGGGAAAGAAGAATGGAGCAGTATAGAAATTCATAGCGAGAACGAAGACCGGTCAAAACCGCTTATGGATGCCCCTGTTTTCTGCATTGTGTTTACACGTCAGATCAGTCCGTTGGAAAGGGTAAACTTCCTCGTGGGGTGACACTGTAGGCCCCCATGAATAAGTTGAAAGTCTCAGGCCAGGATGACCTTGACTCAGTACCAATGTACTCAGCAATGTTTTAATGTAGTTAATCGCTACTAGGGATGCCCGTAAGGAAATAGCAATACTGTAGTGGTACAACCTGACTTTCACGATTGTTGCAATTACACAGAGGGCTGGTGCACACTGACCCAGCACCCACATGTTTTGACCACATTTTGAACAGGCGCGCTATGGCTTGGCTTATGCGTGGCATGTAATAGTTGAAAAATTAGCACCCATATATCGCCGAATTCGACCAGCTCTTTATACAGGCGTAGATAGCCGAATTTCCTAATCGTGTCTCTGATACCTGGTTGTTTGGATGCAAAATAAAACCTGATCAATCAAACTTCCATCTCCGTAGTTGGTTGTCAAAGATTGGCCATAAACATAATCACTTGATACTTCCCCGAATCCAGTTAGCTTTGACCTTGACCTCGCCAAGATGGTGGAACAAGGAGGGTGTCTAGTTATCCAGCAAAGCTGCCCAGTAATCTGACTATGGTCGCAAAGTCCTGTCAAATATCTGTCTTGTCACATTCGACTGCGATGTTTTCGCCGCCACGTGAATTTCCACAGAGGCGTAAGACTTTTGCCAACATCCCAGCAGCAACTTGTTTCGGTTTAACAGGTTCTGAAATTACCAACATGGCACTGATATGAAAGTGTGTTGGATGAGATACTGCCGTCTTTGACTGCGACAGTGCTACAGGCTGCACTGAGCCTTAGGTGAGAGATTAAGATTCAGCGTGCTATGGTAGTTTGACACCACGATGCCACCGGGAAACGTCTGGTAACTGTGGGATAGCAGTCAAATCAAACTCTATTCGGAGATAACCTGGTATTCGGCAGCGCCTTACAGCAAAGAGCGATAAGCTAAGAGAAGAAGTTGCGTCAGCAGTACCACAGGTATTGTTGATAGACTGTGATGTTCGAAGGAAATAGAAGATGGAACATCAATTTGGGAGATGTAAATGACAGTAGACACTTACCTCTGAGCAAGCAGACCAAAAAAGCTATGTGCGCTCTTGCATTCACATACAGTAGACCAAGACAGTATTCAAGCAATTTTTCTTTCTACATGGCAGGCAAATCACTATTGAAGCATTCAAAAATTCATTTTTCACATGTAATACAGAGCATTGGTTGATTCATGTCATTTATCACAAATTTTGGCTTGTGCAGATATCGTTATAGTATTAAATTTAGTACTTGAAGTTGGCAATTGACAACACAACTCCTGTGACCACCGTTGCACTTCACTTGTTACCGGAAAATTTCTGGCGCACCTGACTGAACCGAAAATACTATTTACCGATTGGTCTATCCTACTATGTTAGCCTCTACCTCATAGGCTCATACTGCTTTCTCATGAGAAGTATATTCTACCTTGTTTACATTGATATGCCATGTCAGAATCCCAGATTATATCGACAGTACTGCTTGACACTCACTGACAAGCACTGCTGCTTGACACTCACTGACAAGCACTGCTGCTTTGTGATTGCTTCGCCAGAGGCGAGGCTTGTATTTAGAAATAAACATCCGCAAGCAACGCATCCAGATGGCGTCATTAAGGCTGGTATTACCCATCTTGGACTCTGATGTCATCAATAGCGATGTCTGAGGTGAACGATCCTCCAACGACCATCTCGATCATAGCCTAAAAGACATGTAAATGCATTGCATTGTGTTACAATCAGAGAGCAGATAACTCCAAATCAGCTAGATGACACTGATATTACCTAAAAACTGCTGCTATTGGTTGATTGTAGCGTGAAATTTACTTCTAATAACACAGTAAATGTATAATTACATAGAACAAGGATAATATGACTGCACCTAAACGATGGATGCTCATTAAAATGTATGAACAGAGAAAGAGACATGAATGAATGCAAAAAACTGATAATGGCATACAAAAAGCAGAGTGAAAAACATGACACAAGTTTTATTTGAGCAAGGAACATTACCTGACATTGCAATAACTAACCTCAGTTTTCCCTGTTGCAGGGACGACTACTCGCTGTTCAACATACAGCCATTCGGTGGACTGGCTTCCTTCAGCAATCACAGTTGATGATTGAATATTGGCCATCTGCTCCTCACTGGCAGCCTCATCTCGTACAACATGGAATAAGAGTCTCCCGGTTCTGCAACGGAGAAGATTCAGGCGTGACTTGGTTCAGTAGGCACCCATTCTGACAGGCCTTAAAATTACTAGTAACGCCAGAAACTCAGTCTTGTAGCCCTCCCTTTGTAACCCTGGGTTGTAGCTTAGCTTTGGATTATAATCTCAGCTTTGAGCCTCAGTTCTTAGCTTCTTCACTTTTTAATTAGCGGTGAAGTTAGTAGTTGTTTGACTGGAGCTGAATCTACAACCTCTACCAACCAGTTCAACCAATGTTCTGCCAAAATGATGTGATAAAACTCCTTCAAAGATGGATGAAGGTGCGAGTTACCCTGATCCGAATGCCTGGTACCAGAAGGAGATGACTTTGGTCCCGGCTGAGAGTGGGAGTATTCTGATAAAAGCGTTGTCTCCCTCAGATCTACCGCTAGCCTCAATGTAGGCATAGTTCGAGCCGCTGTGTGCCCCAGCCGGTCCTGTGTTACCACTTGGTGTGGAACCTAAGCAAGAAGCAGTGCACCAAATCTTTAGCTTTGACAAAGTTTAAAAAGCGAATACGCATGGGCTTGACCCCTCTTGGGTCAATATGTAGAACATACATAAAAATGCAAAACTTGAGTGGACGCATACAAGGAGCCGATTACTCTTTTGCATGGAGTTGCAAAGTTTAAATTTGCCTTTAAATCTGCTTTTAAAAACTAAATTATTTTAGTCTTTACATTTTGCATTTCAGTACCATGTATTCCATTGGCACCAATGTCTGATGCACAAGAAAAGTAACAAATTAATTAAATGAGTTAACAAATAAAAAAATAAAGAATTGACTAATAAATAACATTTATACGTATTTGTAGTCACCTGTGTTGATGGCAGGATCAAAAGAATCTCCTGACACGTGAAGGTCGACCAGTACATTACAACCATCTTCATCATCCTCAAAACTACAGGAGAGCGCCCCCTGTGGTCTGACACAGTGGTACGTCTGATCTCCGAGCTCAATGCAATCATGCGTTCCACACGGATAGGTGGCACACACTGATCTCACTGTGAATAATCAATACATACAAAATACAATACAATACAAATACAAATACAAATACAAATACAATACAAATACAAATACAAATACAATACAAATACAAATACAATACAAATACAAATACAATACATACGAAAGTAAGTATCGATATCAATCAATATTGTTTTTGGTCAGCAGCTCAAAAGTATTGATGGCTCGGCAATAATCATTATCAGTTTGGTCCAGAGCGCAAAAATTCCCAGCAATGATTTATTCAGCATTTGCAAAGCCAGGTTTCCATACAACATCACCAGCACGCAAGTGGCATATGGCAATTGATAGCTGATCGTTGATTGGTTGATGGTCTCAATGTATGAACCAAATCCAACCCAGTCCTTTTCCTAGAATTATATGATCATGTATGATACCGTAGAGGTCAGGTAGTGAATTCGTGGAACTCTTGCAGTCTTGCGATGTGCCACGATGGTAAATGAAAACTGGGCTTATGGCATCCTTCAGTTTTAAAATAAAAGTTAGCGAAAGTTAATTTATAGAAACCTTGACATTTTTTACTCTTCTATCGGTAGGCGCGCCGCAATCATGCGCTGGCATTACGCCGCTGTTATGCTGATGCTATGCCGGCTATTGTCCACACTTATTATGCTTTCGCCGCGCTTAAGCCTGCTTTAGTCTAAACTTAATATCGGCGTTTACAAAAACAGCGCGCCTACCGATAGAAGAATACAAAATGCCGAAACCTTCACCATTTCAGAAAGATTTAAATTGATCAAACGTAGTTTCCACGCAACTTCTACTGTTATGATGAGACATCCAATGTAACGTACAGCTGTGATGATGATATACCGATGGTACGTATGACATCATATTTGATATTACATACGGCTGGGACAGCGGCCAGGAGAGTATTTGATGTCATCAATTCCGATATCTCCCAGAGAGCTACTGGATGTGTGAATGACCTCAAACAGGACCTACAACACACATCACAATGACATGGTACTCAAATCTAGTCTCCTACACTGGATATACGACACACATCACAATGACATGGTACTCAAATCTAGTCTCTTACACTGGATATACGACACACATCACAATGACATGGTACTCAAATCTAGTCTCTTACACTGGATATACGACACTCATCGGGCAGGCATGGTACCCAAACACAGTCACACACAGGAATTAAGGCTCCAATCACACAGAAGCTATCCCCAGCCATCAATTTGTATGAGTGCTAGAAACTTCATGACTCGATAACTTGAATCAGTCAATCATCTCCACGAAGAGCACAACTGTTTAGACATAAGCCTTTCATGATGGGAAATGTTAACCAGAGTTGAATGGAACACAGAAAAGTGGAAGGAGTTAGGGTGAAAGTCATGGAAAAAGTGAGGGCATATCCAATATATTGTCTTGCTGGCTACTGCTGAAAATTGAATACCAGCTTGTCTCTTGTCTCTGCCACTTGTGGCATGCTGTTTAGCGAAGCTAATAAAGGGAGCTTTACTCGCTGTACAGTTATGGCAGTTAGTGCTATATACCTATGAATTATCACACGATAAAAGCAAGTGCTCTGTGGAGGAAGCAAGTGCTCTGTGGAGGAAGCAAGTGCTCTGTGGAGGAAGCAAGCGCTCTGTGGAGGAAGCAAGCGCTCTGTGGAGGAAGCATGTGCTCTGTGGAGGAAGCATGTGTACTGAGGCAGTAT
>ERZ1740065.3119-NODE-3119-length-10356-cov-11.446462_pt1 | contig 10356 bp, 4 predicted proteins | sample MGYA00581738_ERZ1740065 | MGnify/ENA primary metagenome ERZ1740065 (study PRJEB43018, sample SAMN04849749) | marine metagenome | isolation source: floating plastic debris | place: Pacific Ocean | collected 2008-09-01 | study: EMG produced TPA metagenomics...
ACATTATTGGCTTTACCGCCGGTTTAGAGCCCAACGGGGGCGCGACCGTTTGGCTAACGGACGGCTCGCTGCACGCCTTTAACCAAAATGCGCTGGCAGGCCAAGAACCCTTGGAAGGATGGGAAGCGGCTGAGTGGGAGCTGCGCATTGCTGACATCTATATTCGAGCGGCCCAAGAGGTGGATGACGACAAGCGCCGCGAACTTTACTTTGAGAGTCAGCGCTTGACTCAGGAATATTTGCCCTTTATCTATCTGGTGAATCCGCTCAATATGGGCGCCGTCCGTAACACCATTGAAGGGATCAATTATTCAGGGATTGTGCGGCCATTTGCACTCTGGAATGTGCCGGAGCTGTCCGTCGCGACGGAGTAATCGTGATCGGAGTTTCTACAGGGAAACGCGGTAAGCCGTCTGGCTGAGTTACAGGAAGCCGCTGCGATCGCCCGTTACCCTGTCGACAGTTGCTTCGTGACCAGACAAGAACCGGCTTTAAACACAAGCTTTGAAACTGCTAGAGCGCGAGTTTGGACCTTTATTTTTCCTATACAAAAAATAGAGAACGCGAATACCGCCACAAAACTTTAAACAATGGGAGTTTTTGCGCCTAAATGTATTGCGAATTGTTACGCATACGGCTGTACCCCTTATTGGGCAAGGTTTTTTTGGTAGAACCTGGATAGGTTTTTAAACCTATTCAAGTCAGCGAGCACGGCTTCATTACAGGAATTGCAGGCTTTTGTAAATACATTTTGCCGAGGCAATTCGCCACATTCTATGGTGGTTAGATGAATCCGCAAGGTAGCCATCAGGCAAAGGGATCGGGTTCTAAGAGATCCTTGATTGCTGGCACTGGCTAGCTAGCTGACTGCGACGTCTGCAATCTGGACACGTTATAAGGAGTCATCACTGCATGTTCACCCACGTTAAGCCCACTGTGCGACACATCGTGCCCGACGATCTCGGCGGCCGGTCGCTGGTCAAAGTGGTCTATGTGGTTTTGGAGTCTCAGTATCAGAGTGCTCTGTCAGCCGCCATTCGCCAGCTCAATGCCAGCAACCCAGAAGTGGCCTTTGAGGTCAGCGGCTACCTGATTGAAGAACTGCGCAACCCCGAAAACTATGCGGCGTTTCAGCAGGACATCGCCGAGGCCAACATCTTTATCGCCTCGCTGATCTTTATTGAAGACTTGGCTGACAAGGTGGTCGAAGCCGTGCAGCCCCATCGCGATCGCCTCGATGCGGCGGTGGTGTTTCCCTCCATGCCGCAGGTGATGCGCCTGAACAAAATGGGCAGCTTCTCGATGGCCCAATTAGGCCAGTCGAAGAGCGTGATTGGCGAGTTTATGAAAAAGCGCCGCCAGAAAAACGGCAGCGGTTTTGAAGACGCCATGCTGAAGCTGCTGCGCACCCTGCCAAACGTGCTGAAATATTTGCCCGTGGAAAAAGCGCAGGATGCCCGCAACTTTATGCTCAGCTTTCAATATTGGCTGGGCGGCTCTTCCGATAACTTGCAGAACTTTTTTTTGATGCTGGCCGATCGCTACGTGTTTGCAGATAAGGCGATCGCCGGTGCACCGCAGGCAGAGAGTCTAGAGCATGCGGCCCCCGTCACTTTTCCCGATGTCGGCATCTGGCATCCGATGGCGACCCAGATGTTTGAGGATTTGAAGGAATACCTCAACTGGTATGAGTCGCGGCAAGATTTGCCCGCCAACCTGCGCGATCCGCTGGCTCCCTGCGTTGGGTTGGTGCTGCAGCGTACGCACTTGGTGACGGGCGATGAAGCTCATTACGCGGCGATGGTGCAAGAGTTGGAGTATTTGGGGGCTCGGGTGATTCCCGTTTTCTCCGGTGGTTTGGACTTTGCCAAGCCAGTGAACGAATACTTTTTTGACCCCCTCCAGCCAGATGAGGCGATTGTGGATTCCGTCGTGTCGCTAACGGGCTTTGCCCTGGTCGGTGGCCCGGCCCGGCAAGATCATCCTAAGGCGATCGAAACCCTGCAACGGTTGAACCGACCCTACATGGTGGCGCTGCCGTTGGTGTTTCAAACGACGGAAGAGTGGGAGGCAAGCGATCTGGGCCTGCACCCGATTCAGGTGGCGTTGCAGATGGCGATTCCGGAACTGGATGGGGCGATCGAGCCGATTGTGCTCTCTGGTCGCGACGGCATGACCGGACGGGCGATCTCCCTACAAGATCGCATCAGCTCCATTGCCCAGCGAGCGATGAAGTGGGGCAACCTGCGCCGCAAGCCTAAGGTCGATAAAAAGCTGGCGATCACCGTCTTCAGCTTTCCACCGGATAAAGGCAACGTCGGAACGGCGGCCTATCTGGACGTGTTTGGCTCGATCTATAAAGTGCTGGAGGCGATGAAGCAAAACGGCTATGACCTGCCGGAACTGCCGGAATCTCCCGAAGCGCTGATGCAGGAGGTGATTCACGATGCGCAGGCGCAGTACGCCAGCCCTGAATTGAACGTGGCTTACCGCATGTCGGTGCCCGAGTATGAAGAACTCACCCCCTACTCGGTGCGGTTGGAAGAAAACTGGGGGCCGCCGCCTGGCAACCTCAACACCGACGGGCAAAATTTGCTGGTGTACGGCAAGGCTTTTGGCAATGTGTTCATTGGCGTGCAGCCCACCTTTGGCTACGAAGGTGACCCGATGCGGCTGCTGTTCTCGCGATCGGCCAGCCCCCACCACGGGTTTGCCGCCTACTACACCTATCTAGAGCAAATTTGGGGTGCGGATGCGGTGCTGCACTTTGGCACCCACGGCTCGCTAGAGTTTATGCCCGGCAAGCAAATGGGCATGTCCGGGATGTGCTACCCCGATAGCTTGATTGGCAGTACGCCCAACCTCTATTACTACGCCGCCAATAATCCCTCAGAGGCGACGATCGCCAAGCGGCGCGGCTATGCCGAAACGATTAGCTACCTGACACCCCCCGCTGAAAATGCTGGACTGTATAAGGGGCTCAAGGAGCTGAGCGAGCTGATCAGCTCTTACCAGTCGCAAAAGGACAGCGGTCGTGCCATTCAAATTGTGAATGCCATTGTGGAAACGGCGCGGGTCTGCAACCTGGATCGCGATGTATCACTGCCCGAAATCGACGCTAGCGAAGTGTCCACGGACGATCGCGACACCCTGGTGGGCAAGATTTATATCAAACTGATGGAAATCGAGTCGCGCCTGCTGCCCTGCGGTCTGCATGTGATTGGTAAACCGCCCACCGCTGAGGAAGCGATCGCCACCCTGGTCAACATTGCCGGGCTCGATCGCGATGAAGAAGGTATCAAGAGCCTGCAGCGGGTGATTGCTGAGAGCATTGGTCGGGATATCGATGAAATCTATGGCAATAGCGATCGCGGCGTTTTAGATGACGTGCAGCTGTTGTACGACATCAACCAAGGCGTCCGGGAGGCCGTTGCTGCTCTGGTGCATGAGCAGGTGGATGCTGACGGTCGCGTCTCAATGGTGTCGCGGCTCAACTTCCTCAATATTGGCCGCAAAGAGCCGTGGATCAAAGCCTTGCAAGAAGCGGGCTATCCCGACGTGGAAGGCGAAACCATCAAGCCGCTGATGGAGTTTTTGGAATACTGCCTGGAGCAGGTCTGTGCCGATAACGAGCTGGGGGCCCTGTTGAAAGGGTTGGAAGGGGAATACGTCCTCCCTGGCCCCGGTGGCGACCCGATTCGCAACCCCGACGTGTTGCCGACAGGTAAAAACCTGCATGCGCTCGATCCGCAGTCGATTCCCACGTTGGCCGCGGTGCAGTCGGCGAAGATTGTCGTCGATCGCCTGCTAGAGCGGCAGCGGCAAGAAAACGGCGGTGCCTATCCAGAAACCATTGCCACGGTGCTCTGGGGCACGGACAACATCAAGACCTATGGCGAATCCCTGGCGCAAATGCTGTGGTTTGTTGGCGTTAAGCCGGTGCCCGATGCCCTCGGTCGGGTCAACAAGCTAGAGCTGTTGTCGCTCGAAGAGCTGGGTCGGCCCCGCGTCGATATTGTGGTGAACTGCTCCGGTGTTTTCCGTGATCTGTTTATCAACCAGATGGCGCTGCTTGATCGCGCGGTGAAAATGGCGGCTGAGGCAGACGAGCCGTTGGCGATGAACTTCGTTCGCAAGCACGCGCTAGAGCAGGCGGAGCAGATGGGCTGCGACCTGCGTACCGCTGCTACCCGCATCTTCTCTAACGCGTCGGGCTCCTATGCTTCGAACGTTAACCTGGCGGTGGAAAACAGCAGTTGGGAAGAGGAGAAAGAACTGCAGGAGATGTACCTGAACCGGAAGTCTTTTGCCTTCAACTCGGATAACCCCGGCGTGATGGATGAGTCTCGCGACCTGTTTGAGTCTTCTTTGAAGAAGGCGGAAGTCACCTTCCAAAATCTGGACTCGTCGGAGATTTCGCTAACGGATGTGTCTCACTACTTCGACTCTGACCCCACCAAGGTGGTCGCGAGTCTACGGGGTGACGGCACCAAACCGGCCTCCTATGTGGCAGACACCACCACGGCCAACGCTCAGGTGCGTACGCTGTCGGAAACGGTGCGACTGGATGCTCGCACCAAGATGCTGAATCCCAAGTGGTATGAAGGGATGCTCTCCCACGGCTACGAAGGCGTGCGGGAACTGTCGAAGCGCTTGGTGAATACGATGGGCTGGTCCGCCACTGCCGACGCGGTGGATAACTGGGTCTATGAAGACACCAACAGCACCTTCATCAAAGATCCCGAGATGTGCAAGCGGCTGATGGACTTGAACCCCAACTCCTTCCGTCGTATGGTGTCAACGCTGCTGGAAGTGAACGGACGCGGCTACTGGGAAACCAGTGACGAAAACCTGGAGCGGCTCCAAGAGCTGTACCAAGAAGTCGAAGACCGCATCGAAGGCGTTGAGTAAGCGCTAGTTAGAGTGCTAGTTAAGGGGGGTGGACTGATGTCCACCCCTTTTCGCTATATTTGAGCAAATGAATTTAGCCAAGTATCAAACGGATGGTCAAACGAACAAATCTAGTTAATCTAGATGCAATGATTAAAAGGGCTGACTTCGCCACCCAGGAAGGTGATGAAGCAATCTTTGAAAACGTTTCAACAATATCTCTACGAGAGTTCACCAAAGGTGGTTTCATCGGTCCTAATCTCAGAAAGCCAGACTTCCAAAGAGAAACTAATCATTGGACACCTGAACAAATAGTCTCGCTGTTGGAATGTTTCATAAATGGTGATTTAATTCCTTCCGTTATCTTGTGGCAGTCACCTACCTACTTATTTGTTATTGATGGAGGTCATAGATTGAGTGCCTTAAAGGCATGGGTGGAGGATGACTATGGTGATGGACCACGTTCACGTGAATTCTTTAATAATCAAATTTCAGATGAGCAAAAAAAAGCAGCAGAAAAAACCAGGAAACTGGTTGATTCAAGTATTGGGAGTTGGCAACATTTTCAACTCAAAATAGAAGATCCTGAAATTGGCGCACCTGAACGTAGGCGGGTAAATGCTGTTATTACTAGGGGGCTGCCAATTCAATGGGTAAAAGGTGATGCTGACAAGGCAGAAAGTTCCTTCTTCAAGATTAATACTAAGGGGACTCCCCTGGACGATATTGAGGAATTATTGCTGAAAAATCGAAAAAAACCTATACCAATAGCTGCAAGAGCAGTAATAAGAGCAGGTACAGGTCATAGGTATTGGTCAGAGTTCGACGATACTCAAGTTATTAAAATAGAAGCTCTTTCGAAAGAGTTACATCAGGTTCTATTTGAGCCAGAAATCAAGCGACCTATTAAAACACTCGATTTACCTTTAGGCGGTTCTCAAGGAGTAAGAACTGCTTTGCAAGTTTTACTTGATTTTATGTTAATTGCTAGTCAGAATCAGAATGGCGAGCCCAGAAAAATTGAGAAGCAAGAAAATGATCTAAATGGGGATTTAACAATCGAGTGTCTCGAACGCGCCTTGAAACTTGCAAAGCGAATTACAGGCAATGATAAAGGCAGCTTGGGTTTACATCCAGCAGTTTACTTTTATGGACCCACAGGAAGGCACTCAGGTCCATTATTTATGGGGACAGCGTTACTAATTGGGAGAAAACTTGCTTGCAATGACAAAAACTTTTTTAAGAAATTTTCAATGATTCGAGCTACTCTCGAAAAGTATCTCATTGAGCATAAAGATCTTATAGCGACTATTCTACAAAAGCACAGCAGTAAAAAACGGGTCGAGCAATACTACGAGATACTGGAGAAAATGATATCTATTATTGATAGAGCAGGAAGCATCACTGATGATAGGCTTATCGAAATATCTGGTTTAAAGGGGAAACTAGTTGTAGGCAGTAAGCAAACTAACGCAAGAGGGTTTTCTCCAGAGGTCAAAAGTCAGGTTTTTATCAGTAAAGCACTCGACTCAGCACTTAAGTGTCCCATTTGTAGTGGATATTTAGACCCAGACAAGTCTATTTCTTATGATCACATTCAAAGAAAAAGAGAGAAAGGCTCTAGTGATTCTGAAAATTGCCAGTTAACTCATCCTTACTGTAATCAATCCATAAAGAATTAGCAGCTTCAAATACCGCTTCTGCGGTTAATGTTTTCGACCTTGTTGGGAGTGAACAGGCGTGGCTACTGGGAACCCAGTGACGAAAACCTGGAGCGGCTGCAAGAGCTGTACCAAGAAGTCGAAGACCGCATCGAGGGCGTCGAGTAAGTCAGCGGAAACCCGACGAGAACTCCGGTTTCTCCAAGAAACCAGGGTTCTCATTTTTTGCGAGGGGCAGGCTGATAGATTCAGGAAGCTGTGATTCGCGCTCTCACCCATTGGCGAAACTCTCTCACCCAAGTTGTTTCACCCATATTTTGGCTGGTTTGCAAAAATCGCAAAATATCGGCACATTGCAGAAGCGGCAATACCGCCGATGCTTCTTGGGATTGATATTGACCTTTCACTAGGCGATAAATGGTCATAGATTCACCGTCAAACCGCCATACTTCCGGCACGCCGATCGCGGCATAAATCTCTAACCGATTAAGAGAACTTTGGGTGTTATCGACCTCAATGGCGAGGTCAGGGGGCGGATCGACGGTCAGATCAATGGCATCTTTTCCCCGCACCGCTCGCTCATTTTGGATGTAGAAACATTCGTCTGCTTCCAGACCTTTTTGTAGATCTTCGCGACTCCAAGTTGTTGAACCCAGGCTGGCAATTTCGGTAGCAGTTTCTTCGGTGGTGACCTCAACTAAGCGCCCCATTAGGCTTTTGTATCGTTCGTGGGGCGGCAGCGGCACCCTAATCTCTAGAATTCCTTGGTTGTAAGTCAAGCGTTTGCCTGATTCAGTTTCCAAATCGTGAATTAGAGCCTGATAGGTTGTCCAATGCACACCCTGTAGCACCATCAAATTGCTGGGTGTGGTGAGGATAGCGGTCATCGCAATTCTCCTGGACTGTGAGCTTGCCTCTGCAACCATTGTGACTAAATTGTGGCCGATCGCAACGTTGAAGTCGATAGCGTGGCCGCATTAGTCAAGCAGCGGATTGTATGCCAACGATCGCTCATGAAATCTGGCCCCCTGAACGATTGCCACCGTCTGTCAGCTCCCAGAGGTCTTGAAGATTGCTGGGAACTACCGTCTTTTCGAGGCACTAAACTATTCGCGCCAGTTAACGACCGCCCAAGAAACCCGGAAGTCATCTGTCTGGGTGTGATTGCGCGTGATTTTGATCGTGTTGTCGCCTGCCCGGAGCACTCCGGGAGGAATGCGAGTGAAGCCGAGCCGCCAAGCTTGAGATTCGCCCGGAGCTGCCGCTAGCGCCAAACCACCAATACTTTTACCATTGATATCGACGGCGTGATTGGTGCTGATGCCTTGCACTTGCAAGAGCAGGTAGGCATCATCGACGGGTTTCTGCACACCTTCAATCGGGAAATGTTTAGTGACCACCGGGAAGGTTTTGGTGAAGTGATGACTAATGTCGATCATGTTGAAGTCAGATCTTGCCATGGGGCTTTCTCCTGTTAAGAAATGGTGTTAACTCGAACACACATTCAATGTAAGGAGCAATCGAGAAGAAGTTGGAAAGCGATCGAGCGGAACTCGGGAGATCAGCGGTTAGGCGACTGCACCTAGCCGCCAATCAGTCAGTGAAGAGACAACGGATCAGATTGTGTGTCTAAAGATTCTCGCTCGATGAAAAACCATTGGCACAATTACGTTCTACGTCGTCCAATCCATAGCTGATCAGTTTTTCTAGGAGACTGCCCTGCTCATTCCCAATGACTTGGACGCAAAGGGCAAAGGAGGCAGAAAACTCAGAATAGTCTGACTATCTTTGCCGTAGATTAGCGTCAGTTAATTTGTAGATAAATATTCACCGTCTGAGTTTCTGGGGCTATTGACGCCACGATCTCACCTGACTGGTGTCAGCCGTTAACCGACCTCTTGAGAGGTTTTGACCTGGGGTTGAGCCTGAGGTTGGAACTGGAAGAGCGTATAGACGACGTTACGACGAATACCCGTCATCATGTCCAAAAAGACTTCATACCCTTCGCTCTTATATTCAATCAGCGGATCCTTTTGGCCGTAGCCGCGGAGGCCGACGGTCTCCCGTAGCGAGTCCATTTGCTGTAGGTGCTCACGCCACAGATTATCAATCTGCTGCAGAATGAAGAATCGCTCTGCCTCGCGCATCAGGCCCGGTTTCATCTGATCCACTTGAGCTTCTTTCATGTCGTAGGCCGTGCGTACCTGCTCATAGAGGAAGGTTCTGATTTCGCCGACGGACAGATCTTCTAACTGCGACGGCTCCATGTCAGAGAGCAGATAGACAAACTCTTTGACCTTCTCCACCATTTCCGGTAGCTTCCACTCTTCAGAGGGCAGCTCGGGGTTGATGTAGGCAGTGACGATGTCATCCATCGTGCGTTCCGCGTAGGAAATCACCAGCTCTTTCAAGTCTTGTCCTTCTAGCACGCGTCGCCGCTCAGCATAGATGGCTCGACGCTGATTATTCATCACTTCGTCGTACTCAAATACCTGCTTACGGATGTCGTAGTAGTAGGTCTCGACCTTTTTCTGGGCACCTTCCAGCGATCGCGTCAGCATGCCCGACTCAATTGGCATGTCTTCTTCCACGCGGAACATATTCATCAAACCCGCGACGCGATCGCCGCCAAAGATGCGCAACAGATTGTCTTCTAAGCTAAGGAAGAAGCGGGTGGAACCGGGGTCACCCTGGCGACCGGCGCGGCCCCGCAGTTGGTTATCCACCCGGCGCGATTCGTGGCGCTCGGTGCCAATGACGTGGAGGCCCCCCGCCGCGATCACCTTGTCGTGTTCTTCGTCGGTAAACTTCTCATACTCTTGCAGCACGAGGTTGTAAGCCTCCCGCAGCTGCTGAATTACCGGATCATCAACGGGGGCTTTTTCCGCCGCGATCGCCACTTTGTCTTCTGCCTCCAGTTCAGGCAGGCTGCGATCGCCGTAGGTGGAAACGGCTAAATCCACCGTATCTTTGAGCATCTGCTCCGCTTCAGCCGATAGTTCTGTAGGGAAGATATCGGGCGAGGCTTTCCAGGTTTTAACTTTTTTCTGTTCACCGGCGAAGCCCTGCGCCTTGCTGCGACTCTGGGTGCCGGGGACGCTCACCTTCAGTTCGTCATCTTCGGGCTTCACGATGCGCGGCATCAGATACTCGCGTACCTTCAGCCGAGCCATATATTCCGCATTACCACCCAGAATGATGTCGGTACCACGTCCCGCCATGTTAGTGGCGATCGTCACGGCCCCACCGCGTCCGGCCTGGGCAACGATTTCAGCCTCTCGCTCTACGTTCTCTGGCTTGGCATTCAATAAGTTGTGGGGAATGTTGCGCTCAGCCAGTAGCGCCGACAGCAGCTCTGACTTTTCGACACTGGTGGTGCCGACCAACACGGGGCGGCCCGTTTCATGCATTTCGGCGCATTCGCTCGCCACGGCCTGCCACTTCGCCATCTCGGTTTTGTAAACCACATCGGCCAGGTCTTGGCGACGGGACGGCTTGTTGGTCGCGATGACCGTCACTTCTAACTCGTAAATCTTTTCAAATTCGGCTTCTTCCGTTTTGGCCGTACCCGTCATGCCCGACAGCTTGGGGTACAGCAGGAAAAAGTTCTGATAGGTGATGCTGGCGAGAGTCTGGGTTTCCGGCTGAATCTCAGCGTGTTCTTTAGCCTCGATCGCTTGGTGTAGGCCATCGCTCCATCGACGTCCAGGCATCACCCGGCCCGTAAACTCGTCCACAATGACCACTTCACCGTTACGCACAATGTACTTAACGTCTTTGTCAAACAGTTCCTTGGCTTTGACGG
>ERZ1740065.3120-NODE-3120-length-10354-cov-17.861249_pt1 | contig 10354 bp, 7 predicted proteins | sample MGYA00581738_ERZ1740065 | MGnify/ENA primary metagenome ERZ1740065 (study PRJEB43018, sample SAMN04849749) | marine metagenome | isolation source: floating plastic debris | place: Pacific Ocean | collected 2008-09-01 | study: EMG produced TPA metagenomics...
TAGAACTGGTTAAATTTTTGGCTGAGTTCAAACAAATATTGGCAGAGGCGGTTGGGGAACAGATCCTGCGCTACTTCCATAACGATTGTATCGAGTGCTAGCAGATGTTTAGCCAGGGCTAACTCGGTGTTATCCTCCAGCACAATGGGGGCCTCACCCAGCTGGCTAAAATCGATGTCGCCCTTGCGGCTGATACCCTGCACCCGCACATAGGCATAGAGCATATATGGGGCGGTATTGCCCTGGAGGGCCAGCATTTTGTCGAAACTAAAGATGTAGTCGCTGGTGCGGTTTTGGCTGAGGTCAGCATATTTAACTGCACCCAGACCCACAGCGGTGGACACCTCATGGATAAAGTCCTCTGACTCGTTGCGGCTTTCGTCGGCAATGCGCTGCTTTAAATCTTTCTCTGATCGAGTGATCGCTTCGTCTAAGAGATCTTTCAGTTTGACGGTCTCACCGGAGCGAGTTTTGAGCTTTTTACCATCTTCTCCTTTGACTAGACCAAAGGGTACATGCACGAGCTCAACATTGTCGGGTATCCAGTGGGCGCGGTTAGCTACTTGAAAGACCTGGGCAAAATGGTTGGCTTGCCCGGCATCGGTAATATAAATGACGCGCTCGGCTTTTTCATTGATGGTGCGCTGACGGATAGCGGCAAGATCGGTGGTGGCATAGTTAAAGCCGCCGTCAGACTTTCTCACAATCAGCGGTTGGGGGTTCCCGTCTTTGTTGGTAAACCCTTCCAGGAAAACAACCTGGGCCCCCTGATTTTCTTCTAACAACCCAAGAGACGTTAAGTCTTTCGTGACATCGTCTAGGAGAGGATTATAGAAAGACTCCCCTCGCTCTTGAATAGTGATGTCTAGACGATCATAGATTTTTTGAAACTCTTTGCGAGACTGTTCGCACAGTAGCTGCCAAGCTTTATAAGCGGTCTCCTCACCGGACTGAAGGGCAACAACGGCGTCGCGGGATGTACTTTTAAAGTCTTCGTCTTCGTCAAAGCGTTTTTTGGCCTGTTTGTAGAACTCTACTAGATCACCAATATCCACTGAAGATGACTCGGTGATGGCCTCTGGGCACACGTCGCGCAGGTGGGTAATTAACATGCCAAACTGGGTTCCCCAGTCGCCCACGTGGTTAAGACGCAGGACGTCATGGCCAAGAAATTCTAAGGTGCGGGCAATGCATTCGCCGATAATGGTGGAGCGCAGATGACCCACGTGCATTTCTTTGGCGATGTTGGGACTCGAGAAATCGACGATGGTTCGCTTGGGCTGGGCGGTAGGGATGCCTAGACGCTCGTCTGAGTAAACGGCCTTGAGCTGCTCTTGGAGATAGTCGGTTTTGAATTTGAGGTTGATAAAGCCGGGACCTGCGATTTGTGGTGTGTCGCAGAGGTCATCAATGGTTAAGTTCTCGACAATTTTGGTTGCGATCGCACGCGGCTTATCTTTCAATCGCTTGGCCAACGACATGGCCACATTCGCCTGATAGTCACCAAACTGAGGATTATTCGTTGGTACCAGTACCGGGTCCGTACCCTCCAATTCGGGGCCAAACGCGTTTACAAGGGCGGTTTGTAGGCGCTGTTTTAGATCGTCGAGGGTGGATAACATGGACACCGAGCAAAGAAAGCAACCTATAGCCTATCAACTCGTTTCACACATTGTGCTACATCATCTACCGGGAGCCACAAAAAACTGTGTCCCATTCACCCATTCGGGGGGTGTCTCCATGGTTTTACCTAGGTAAGGATGGGGTGCGTCCGAAATGTATTGGCCACAGCCTGTGGTTGTGCTTCGACCGTTGGGTTCATCCTGCGTGTGGTTTGTTTAGTGTTCCTATGACTGTGTTTTCTAGTTTTTCCCCTGGCGTGCGTTATGTAGCGCGTCTGAGCGTTAGTGCCCTAACCGCTGGCACCCTAACCCTAACGAGTTGGGTCTCCCTAGCTGCCATTGATGTGTGTGGTTCAGCAGCGTTAGCGAGTCGTCAATTTGGCCAGGATGGGCGCGATGGGCGCGATGGGCGGTCCGGTCGCGATGGCCGCGATGGTTCTAGCCGAACTGTACGAGCAACGGGGGAGCCTATGCTGCTCGATCTGTCTGGTACCGATGGCGAAGATGGTAGCTATGGTGAGGACGGTGAATGGGTTCGCTGTCGGCGGCAGCCCCGGAACGAGCGCCATGATTTACAAGCTGCGGATGGTGGTGATGGCGGTGATGGCGGTGGCGGCGGTCGCGGTGGCAACGGCGGTACCCTGACGGTTCATTACACTAACCCCAGCGAACTGCGGCAAATTTTGGTAACGGCGGCGGCGGGGCGCGGCGGTCGTGGCGGTCGCGGTGGCAACGGTACTGACGGTTGCAACTGTGACGATCGCCGCTGGACAGTGGATGTTTGTAAAGACGGTGTCTGTGAGCGCAAAGAATATGACTGTGACGACGGCCGTGATGGGACCGATGGCCGCAATGGTCGCGATGGTAATGACGGTAGTCTAGGACAGCTAGTGGTGATCAATCAGACGGAGCCGTTGCCCCCAGATGCCCCGAGTCAGTCTCCCTCAGTCACAAGTCTGGTAAATCAACCCATTACCCTGTCACGTAATCTGTGGGAGACCCGCAGCGGTGCTAAAAATCTGCTGGCTGCCGGTTCGACGATTGCTAGTAGCTATCAGTTCTATGCCGGTCGTATTGAGCGACAATTTGCCCTAGATTGGCAAGCACCCCAGCCATCTCAAACGTTTACTGACTCCGTTGACTTGGAGCTACAGTCTAACGGTCAGGTGAGCATCGACTTTCCCGAAGCCTATTGGCTATTGGGAGAGACGGTACAACAAGACACCCTAACCACCTATCGGGTGGATGGCATTGTACCGGTGGCGGACGTGACGCAGTTAGCGTTGGGTCGAGTGGATGGTCGGAGTCGCACCTTTGAAATGAATGTGGTGGATTTGGCCCAGCGGTCGGATGTGCTAGAGACTCGGTTTGAAGTGCGCTACAGCACCTCTGGTAATGATGGTCGCCGCCGCCGCTATGATGTGGAATTTGAAGGGGTACTGCCGGACGAACTGGTGCAGCAAGATCACAACCGGTTTACCCTATCCCTGGGACGGCTGCCGATTCGCTCCCAGTTACTCAGCGGTGGGACCCGAGCCCAGGTTGAGCTAACGATTATTCGCTCCTATGGAGAGAACTCAATAGAGCAGGTCCTCACGTGGCAAGGAGAGATTTAATGCTCTGTCCGGCTAGCCAGCCTGTTGTCCAGGCACTCTGAAAGTTAAAGCCGCCGGTAATGCCGTCGATATCAAGAATCTCTCCGGCCAAGAATAGGCCGGGACATACCTGGCTTTCCATCGCTTTAAAGTTGACTTCTTTGAGGCGGATGCCGCCACAGGTAACAAACTCGTCTTTGAAAACGCCCTTGCCCTGTACCGGGTACTCTCCCTGAGAGAGCTCTTGGGTGAGTTTGTTGATGGCTTTATTAGAGAGTGTGGTCCACTGGGTTTGTGGATCGATTTGGGCGCGCTGCACAAAGTAGGTCCAAAGACGTTTTGGGGCAGACGTTGGATTGTAATTTGCGATCGCACGCTTGTTCCCCTCACTTCTGGCCGTTTGCAGCATCGCCCGCACCTCGTCCTGGCTGAGCTGCGGCAGCCAGTTGATCAGCATCATGCCTTGATAGCTCTGGTTGTAAAGCGCCCGAGCCCCCCAGGCCGATAGCTTTAAAACAGCCGGACCGCTCAGCCCCCAGTGGGTAATCAGTACCGGACCGATTTGGGTCAGGGGTTTCTTTTGCCCAGGGAGTTTGAGTTTGACCTCCGCTGGATTCATCGATAGCCCACTGAGCTGCCGTAGGGCTGCATCTTTGATGGTGAAGGTAAACAAAGAGGGGACTGGTGGCTCAATGGTGTGGCCCAGACTTTTGGCCATACGATGTCCCTGGGGGCTGCTGCCGGTCGCTAGCAAGATGCGATCGCACGTCACCTCCCCCTGTTTTGACCTAAGCAAAAATCCCGAATTGGTTTTGGTGACCTGTTTCACCGGCACCCGTGTTTTGATTGTCACGCCTGCCCGTAACGCTGCTTTCATCAAACAGTCCACGATGGTGGCCGAGTCATCGGTAATCGGAAACATTCGTCCATCAGCTTCGGTTTTGAGTTTGACACCCCGCTGCTGATACCAGGCGATGGTGTCCTTAGGCTGAAATCGAGAAAATGCTCCCCGTAGGGCTTTGCCACCGCGGGGATAGTTTTGTACTAGCTGGGCGGGCTCAAAACAGTGGTGGGTGACATTGCAGCGACCGCCGCCGGAGATGCGCACCTTGGCCAGACATTCAGGACCAGCTTCGTAGAGGGTGACCTGGGTGTGGGGATTGGCCGCTGCGATCGCACCAAAAAAACCAGCTGCCCCACCCCCAATGACACTGACCGTCTGTTTCTTCACCCTAAACCTGCCCCATACGCCAGAGACTAATGCTCATTGCCTACCCTAGACCAAAGCGCTCCATCCGATTGCATCTGTCAGGCTGATCGGACCCTGAAAATCCTGGGCGGTCTGTTGTTCTGCCTCGCCCATCCCTAACCTGGCACCCCCAATGCATTAAGGCATTGGCCGTAGCCCCCTGGCAGCCGTCAGCACCCAGGGATATTTTCTCGACATCCACAAAAAAGTGTATGTTTTGTACTTTTATTGGCTTATATTAATAAATGTGAAGGCATCTAAGATTTCTTAAGTAGAAGTCAAGGTGCTTAATAGTGATGATTGCCTTGGCTGCTCAACACCTGTAACGGTTTGGGCAGTCATTTTCTTTGCCAGGAATCGTTACAATACGTTTGAATTGTTTAGAACTGCAACAAACTCACCATGGCCAGTAAAGATCAAATCCGTAAGCATCTCTCCGTTAGTTCCTCCGTTAATCTGGGTGTTTCAAAGCCTAGCAACGGGCAAGAAGCCAAAAAAACGCGCGTTATGGAACACGTTGATATCAGCAAAGGGTCCAACGCCTAAAGGCTGAGGGGAGCCGGGTATAGTTGGGCTAGCGTTGTCCCTTCGGTTGCGTATTGCCAGTTTAGCTATGGCCAATCCCCTGTCCCCAGATAACTATCGCCAATTTCTGCAATCCCTCAAGGATCGCATTCGCTCGGCCCAGGTAAAGGCAGCCTTGGCGGTCAATCAGGAATTGATCCTGCTCTATTGGCAAATAGGCCGTGACATTCTGGACCGACAGCAGCAGGAAGGCTGGGGTACCAAGGTGATTGACCGGCTAGCCAAAGATCTCAAACGCGATTTTCCTGAAATGACCGGCTTTTCAGCCCGTAACCTAAAGTACATGCGGGCCTTTGCCGATGCCTATCCTGATACTCAGCTAGTCCAGCAGGTGCTGTCCCAAATCCCTTGGGGGCATAATGTGCGCTTACTAGACGCCCTAAAAGATCCAGAGCGGCGTCTTTGGTATGCGCGCCAAACGATAGAAAATGGCTGGAGTCGTAATGTGCTGCTCATGCAAATTGAGCAGGGGGCACATCAACAGCAGCAACCCAGCGCGGCAATCACTAACTTTGAGCGCACCCTGCCACCGGCCCAATCAGACCTGGCTCAAAACCTAATCAAAGATCCCTACAACTTTGATTTTCTGACCCTGGCCGCCGATGCCCAGGATCGGGACCTGGAAAAGTCGTTGCTGATGCATATCCGCGATTTTCTGCTGGAGCTGGGGGTGGGCTTTGCCTTTGTGGGTAGCCAGTACCCGGTCAAAGTAGGCAGCAAGGAGTACGCCATTGATCTGCTGTTTTATCACCTCAAACTGCGCTGCTTTGTGGTGATCGACTTGAAGCTAGGAGAATTTGAACCCGAATTTTCTGGCAAGATGAACTTCTTTGTTTCAGCGGTGGATGACCTGCTGCGTCACCCAGACGATCAACCGACCATCGGCATGATTTTATGCAAATCTAACGACGCCACCGTGGCCGAGTACTCCCTACGGGATGTTAACAAACCTATTAGCGTAGCCACCCATCGTCTCGGGCGAGAGCTACCCGCGGATCTAAAAGGGACATTGCCCACAGTGGAAGAACTAGAGCAGCAGCTGGATAACGCCCAACTACCAGAAACTCCTGAAAATAAGGTTTAAGGCGGTTACCTTTGAAAACACCTCTAATACCAAACCCGAATTCATTAAACCCGATTAACAATAAACAATTCTGTAGGGGCACTCCCTTGTGAACGCTTCTCGATACTGGGCCCCATCAGCCAGGATTTTGTATCAGTTCAGCAACGACCCAAAATTAACCCTTGACAGCGTTATCTAAGCTCACTGCCCCTGCACCGGTATAGATCATCATTAGCAGGCCACCAATCAACCCCACATTTTTCAAAAATGCATTGAGCTGTTCGCCATCGACAACAAAGTTGTGGAACATCAGCGTTGCCGGGATCAAAAAGATAATGAGCAATAGTGCACCAATTTTGATCTTGTAACCTAACAGTAGCGACAGGCTACCCAGTAGTTGAAAAATGACGGTGAATGCTGCTAGCAAGCCACCTAGCGGTAGCCGTTGACCTAGCATGGCAGCAAACCCGCCAAAACCCGTTAGGTGGGAAATACCAGCTTTGAAAAATATGAGAGATAAGCAGATGCGTGCAGCCAGGGGTAGATACTTCATGGTTCAGACTGAGTGATTTCGTATTGCTTGGGGACCAGATATAGAAATAGGTACCACCACATTAAAATCACCAGCGATGCCGGCATGGTAATCCACCAGCGATGCAACCATACCCAGCTAATAGCCGGGATAGTTAGACCGGTTAAAACGATGGACCATGGCTGACACCACCAGGGTTTTAACTGCCAGAGAGATGTGGATTTTTCGGATGATGGTTCCATGGGTATAACAATTGACGGATGTATGCCTCTTAGGGAGAGGCTACGCCAATGTCGGTTGTGGGGCAGATTAGCTGTTTTAATTTAAGGCTTTCACGGACACTCACTGTCTTAGCTAACCTGACGGACGCAATCAAGGGCGGCTCATGAACCCAGGGTAGCGCGTAGAAAATAAGCGATCGTTATATTACGACTGGCGAAAAAAAAAGCGGTTGAAACAGCACTGCTGCCTCGCCCGCTTCTTGTTAACCCACCCCAGGAGCTGCCCGTTAAAAACAGACAGCCCCGGTCCTGAAATTGCTAGCATCAACGGACGCTAACAAAACTTGAGGAGTTCTATGGCAAAGCTGCAGGCATAGCTACGAAGGCCAGTACAGCTGCTTTCATGCCCTACAACTTGAAACACTCAAATGACTAATGTTTCAAAGCTGGTAGAAACATGTCGAACTATCAACTTGATTTAAGAATCCCATGAGAAGCTAACAAATAGGTGTAATTACTTATTTTCTTTATAATTGGTCCTTAGCGGTTGCTGTTGATACGGTTTGTCTGTTGCCAAGCATGGGGATCAGGTCAGTCTGGGTGTCTGCTGGGTTGCTTGTGGTGATTTGTTCTTTAAAGTGCGCTAGTCATGATTGATTTGGGTGATGCCTACGATGTCAGTAACTTAGATTTTTATCGTCAGCACCACGGTCAGCAGCTGTATTACCGGTGGGAGGGGACGGTTTGGTGGCGACGATCCCCTGAGTCTGCGTTGGAAAGGATATTTGCGATCGCAGGTATGAACGCCACCAAGGTTTTCCTATGCTCTGGCGAAAACGGCAGCTATGGCCACCGCATTAACCGTGAGCTTGGTTTGTATTGCGATCCAGATACGGGTGATGTGCTAACTCAGTGGCAACCTTTTCCCCATCAGCCGCCCGTACCCGTCGTACCCATCGCCAACCGCGTAGTGCAGGGAGATGTCACGCCCAAGATAACCACCATCCCGGCCGGTGAACCTTACCTGAAAAAGGTTCAAGAGATTCCCCTCACCTATCCCCATCCTTTGGCCGGTGATCCTAAGTACCGCGATCATTGCCCTGGCGAAACCTTTCAAGGCACTGAATATTTCACCACCTATGCCGTCCGCCCTGGGGTCAACGCACCGACCCCCCTTTGGGCCCGAGACTGCCCCTGGCTCCCGTGGATGAAGCTGGGGTATGGGCACCCAGCCCGCCTCAGGTTTGAGACCACGATTCAGCGAGTGGATAGATTTGAGGATTTAAATCCGAAGCTGATAGAGGTTATCCGTCAACGTGTTCACCTCTATCAGCACACCCCCGACGCCACCGATGAACCCAATGTCACCAGCACGACCTATTTCAAACGCCACTTTGACGCCTATCAGGCAGGGGAAGAATTTCCGATTAGAGAAGTTGAGTAGGGGTATAGCAAATGTCCTGATGCATTAGGACATTTGCGCGTCAGGTTAGCCGTTGAAACTAAAGGCTTTAAGGACAACCGTTGTATTGACTAACCTGACAGATGCTATACATAGGCTGCCAATCTGGCCATAGCCATGGACGGCACAAACTGCTGAATGCATTCAGTTGTGTCCTGTACTATGGCTCAAAAAGGTTGATTTCCTGGGATTGAAAATATTCAGCCATAACCTTTTGATTGATCGCTTGAAACTCTTTTGAGTAATCTTCTAAATCAAAGTCTAACTCTTCACTAACTAGAAAATTAGGCAGCATAAGAGATAATTTCTGCCACCTTTTACTATAGAGAAATCTGTTGATATAAATTTGTCTGCACGTATGATACGAGAGCGATAATTTCCCAATGGACATTAAGTTTAGATAGCGCAAAAAGTTAATTGTTTTAGCCGGTGGGCTGATGTTATAGTTTGCGATATCTAGGTTAAACTTGCTGGTATCTTCAATGCCAACGTTAAACAAGAAGTCTTCAAAGATAGTGCCCTTTAGCTTATCTTGCTCAAAAATTCGAATAATGAGATTGTCTTTTCCAAACAAGCTACTCCAAAGCGATAAGAGATCATAGTAATTAACAAGCTCTAATTTCTTGTCAATATACTCTTGAAAGCTAAGGTACGATCCTTGTTTGATGCTTTCAATATAGGCAGAGAGTAAAAACTTTTCTTGTTTTCTCAGATAAACTAAGATTTTGACCTCATATCTAGAAAGTTCTTGTTGTAATTTCTCAAGCTCTTTTGGATTGCGGCTAAAGCTCTCACAACTAATAATTACCCGAGATAGATTTTTTTGCTCTATCTCTTGGTGTAACTCTAAAAATTGATTGCTAACATCTGTCCATTGTCCTGTGTGTCGGTTGTATAGCCTGCTGTCAGAGCCGATGGCATTTGCTAAATTGTAATGGGCGATTGGATTGTTGGCGGGTCTGCCAGACTTTGGATACAAATAGCCCAAATCTGACAAAATCTTCTCATTTTTGCAGAGAAATCTCTGTAGTGTCGTTGTTCCCGTTTTGGCAGTGCCAATATGCAGATAAACTCTGACCATCATCAAAGATAGTTCCTATATGCTCAGCATATTGCTAAGTGTAAGGTGAAACTATGCGGCTTGCCTGTCATACTTCCAGCATAGGTCAGCCCACAATGAATGCTTCTGACTGTGATGCTGTATGAAACTTCTGTGCAGCTGCGATCTGGCGATTAAGCCCATACAAAGTGTCTCATATTGCAATGGAACATGCTGTAGTCAACAATTGCCGCTGTCAGCGTACCTTTAGCGCGACAAGGGTGTAAAACCCAAAGACTTATCGTCTTTGGATCAAAGATTACAGAATTTTTCGTGTCTTAGATTTATAACAGCAATTAACAGTTTCAGGGAGGAAAAACTTACCTCCTGGCAAATACAGTTGGCATTGCACACTAACATGGGGTATCCAGACAAATGAATTACACAATCACTGAAAGCCAAAAAAGGAAAATTATTGATGCGCTTCGGTTTGCTGCTGATACAGCCAATGTAAGGGCGGCTAGTGAGTGGACCAGATTGGCTGACTATTTAGAGGTGCTAGATCCTGGTAAGCAGGCTGCTCAATCTCCTGAAGAAGCGACTTCTCGATAACCTGAAACCCTAAGACAGTCTTTACTCATCCATAAAAAAGCCTCTGTTACGGCAGAGGCTTTTTTATGGATATTCATTTCAGTGAGGCTGCTTTAGCACTCAGGGCACTCATACACTTCCTCAACCATATCGTAGGTTTTTGGGATCAGCTTGCCCCGAACGACGACATAATTGGCGCCAACGTAGCGGGTTGTGTTGTAAAGAATCTGGTGAATATGTTGGTCTAGCTCTACTGGGTCTTTGATATGTTTGCTGTGATACCGTTTGATTTCCGCTTCAACACCCATATCGTCCATCAGATCATGCAGCTTTACCGAATTCCTTTGCAATAAGGCTTGGCGAGTTGCCGGCGTTTCCCAAACAAGTCTGATAAT
>ERZ1740065.3121-NODE-3121-length-10354-cov-10.190018_pt1 | contig 10354 bp, 4 predicted proteins | sample MGYA00581738_ERZ1740065 | MGnify/ENA primary metagenome ERZ1740065 (study PRJEB43018, sample SAMN04849749) | marine metagenome | isolation source: floating plastic debris | place: Pacific Ocean | collected 2008-09-01 | study: EMG produced TPA metagenomics...
ATGATTTCATGTTTAGATGCTTGATCAAACCTCCCAGTCTGATTAAAGGCGATCGCCGAATCCTCAGCATCGAGAAATTCATTTTGCAATCGCAAACAAGCCCGTGAAATGCCAACCGCCACCTGATCGGTCACAGACGGTAAAGATACTCAGCTAATAACTCTGGCTTAAGATAACAACAGCAAGTGGGTAAAAAGGATGTCAGTTGCAGTCACAGATGCGATTACAACCCTGACAGAAGCGGAAGCCCGGTTTCATCTCACTCGCACTGAAGATGAACAGTTTTTTTCTGAATGGTGTGTTGACCTGCCTGCCCTGACCGAGACTGAAGAGACTGGGCTTGCTGAGTTACGTCGTCGCTACCTTTACCAAAGGTCACAGGGGCATTTACTCGAAAGCACCGTGATGCTGCTATTTGCCTCCCCCTTGCTAACGCTGGCGGGATTTTACGATCCACCATTTAGAGTCAGAGCCGAGGAATCGGTACAGCTCGTTTTGGCAGACTCAGAAGAAGTGCTGCAAGGTCGGTTGGATGTGTTGGTCTTGAAGGAGCACTTTTGGGTGGTCGTACTGGAATCTAAAAAGACGGCGCTTTCGGTCTGGTCAGCTCTGCCGCAAACCCTGGCGTATTTAGCGGCGAATCCTCATCCAGAAAGACCCAGTTTTGCCTTGATGACGAATGGAGATGATTTGGTCTTTGTAAAACTGGCCCAGGCTGAAGAGCTTCAGTACAACTTTTCGCGAGCGTTTGCGGCCTTAGCTTCTCATCAAGAACTGCAGGGCATTTTGCAGGGACTGAAGCAATTGGGTCGTGTGCTTGCTAGCTAAACGCTGCTTTTGTTGGGCATAGCACTGAACCTCAATAGCGTCGTTTAAATCAACGAAGATTGTAGAAAATTCCTCAGCGTGAAGGTTTGCGTGACGAGCAGGCCCGCCTAGCGTTCAGCAGGGCATGATCACCTCTCTCCGATCCGTAAATGTATGTAAGCTTTGCCGAATTCTTGGGGTGGCCTGGGCAGAATTGACATGCCCTTGACATCGCCCCTATGTCCTATGGATGAAGCCGCCCAACAACGCATTGATGCTTTTATCGACAAGTGGGAGAACTCTGGCGGCAATGAGCGGGCCAACTACCAGGGTTTCTTTCTCGACCTGTGTGCAGCGCTGGGTGTCGAGAGTCCCCCGCCAAAGGGCAGCATGGAGGACGATCCGTTCTGCTTTGACAAAGACATCAAGGTTTATCACCCCAGCGGCAAAGTGACCGCTGGCTATATCGACTTTTACAAGGCCGATCACTTCATCATTGAGGCCAAACAGGGTAGCGACCAGAGCGGGAAAGGGACCGCGAAGCGAGGCACGCCCAGCTATCTCAAAGCGATGGAAAAAGCGTTTGTGCAGGCGATCGCCTACACCCGCAACGTGCCCACCAAACCGCCCTATTTGCTGACCTGTGACATTGGCAGCCACTTTGAGCTGTGGACGGGCTTCAATGGCGACTATGGGGGCTACGCGGCCCGACGCGATATTGAACTCACAGCGCTGAAGCGGCCAGAAGTTTTTGACCTGTTTGTTGATATCTTCACCGACCCGCAGGCCCGCAACCCGGAGAAAATCGCCGCCAAGGTAACGCGGGAGGTAGCCGCCGACCTCGCTAACCTGACGAAAACGCTGGAAGGACAGTATGAAGCACAGGATGTGGCTCACTTCCTCATGCGCTGTATTTTCACCATGTTTGCGGAAGATGTGAAGCTGCTGAAGGAGGAATTGTTTACCACCGCCCTCAAAGACCGCTGGCGTGACCATCCCCAGAGCTTTAAGCCGGAAGTCGAGGCGCTGTGGCAGGCCATGAATGAGGGGGGCAGCTTTGGCTTTCATGGTCAGTTGCTGCGGTTTAACGGGGGCTTGTTTGCCGACCCGGTAGCCTTTGACCTGTCGGCGGAGCAAATTCAGATTTTGCTCGATGCGGCGGAGCGGGATTGGCAGAATGTGGAACCGGCCATTTTTGGCACACTGTTGGAGCGGGCGCTGGATGCCAAGGAGCGCAGCAAGCTCGGGGCTCATTACACGCCGCGTTCCTATGTGGAGCGGTTGGTGAAACCGGTAGTGATGGAGCCGCTGCAGGCGCAGTGGGTGGTGGTGCAGGGGGAAGCGAAACAGTATTTGGAAGCATCAGAGCTACAGACCACTCGACTAAAGAAAGAGAACCAAAAGAAGAAGGCGATCGAGACCCTGGAAGCCTTTCTTTCTGACCTGCGCCAGACTCGCATTTTGGACCCGGCTTGCGGCACGGGCAACTTTTTGTACGTAACGCTGGATTTGATGAAGCAGCTAGAGTCGGAGGTGCTGAAACGTCTGGAAGACATCACCGGGCAGGCCCAGCTCCGGCTCGACATCGACCAGGTGAACCCGTCGCAGTTTTTGGGCATTGAGATTAACCCCCGCGCGGCTGCCATTGCCGATCTAGTGATCTGGATTGGCTACTTACAGTGGCATTTTCGGCGCTTTGGCGACCTGCCCCCAGTGGAGCCAGTGCTGCGGGAATACAACAACATCACAGAAGGGGATGCGGTGCTGGCCTATGACGGCAAGGAGGAGGACATCGACCCGGCAACGGGTCAGGTGCGAACCCGCTGGGGCGGTCGCAAGGTGCAACATCCGGTGACGGGGAAAGAGGTACCCGATCCGAGTGATCAGATTCCCATTTATCGGTATTTGAATCCTCAGCCTGCGGAGTGGCCGGAAGCGGATTATGTGGTTTCAAATCCGCCGTTTATTGGAAATTCACCAATGCGGGATAGGTTGGGCGATGGTTACACAGAAACTATCCGAAAGACATATCACGTAGTGCCCGAAACAGTAGATTACGTAATGTACTGGTGGCACAAGTGCGCTGACTTGGTGAGAAACAGAGAGCTAAAACGTTTTGGTTTAATTACGACAAATACGCTCCGACAGGTTCGCCAAAGAAAATTAATTGAATATCATCAAAATCAGAAAAATCCAATTCACATATTTTTTGCCATTCCTGATCATCCTTGGACAGATGAAGGCGCAGCAGTCAGAATTTCCATGACAGTAGGTGAGCGGGACGACTCCCAAAGGACGGGTGTATCAAAAATGGTAACTCTCGGAAGGGTTGTCTCAGAAACAAGTGCTGATACCCCGGAGGATGAAGCTGAACACATCAACGTTTTATTCCAAAAAGCTGGAATTATATCCAGTACCCTTGATGTTGGAGCAGACATCAGCTCTACCATCTCATTGAAAGCAAACTACGGCTTAGCTTCCACTGGTGTGAAGCTGCATGGTTCTGGTTTTATTCTTTCTAGGCAGGAAGCTGCAGAAATGACCGGAGACTTCTCGAACAAAAATATTGAAGTTGTCCAACAATATAGAAATGGTAAAGATTTGCTCGGGAAAGACCGTGATGTCTTTGTGATTGACTTTGATGATTTATCGCAGGAAAAAGCTTCGGAATACGTTCAGCCTTTTCAACGAGTTATAGAAACTGTAAAACCTGAAAGAGAAATCAATCGAGATAAACAGAGAAGACAATATTGGTGGCGTTTTGGTAGATCAAACCAACAAATGAGGCTATCGCTGGTAAATCTATCTCGATATATTGCAACAGCGGAAACAGCAAAGCATCGGATTTTCACATTTCTGGAAGGCGATATCATTCCAGATAATATGCTTATTGCCATTGCTTTGAGCGACGCTTATTTCTTGGGCATATTATCAAGTCGTATACATGTAAGCTGGTCTCTCTTAGCAGGTGGCACTCTTGAAGACCGTCCACGCTACAACAAAACCCGTTGCTTCGATCCCTTCCCCTTCCCAGATCCCACCCCAGAGCACAAACAGAAAATCCGCGACTTGGGCGAACGGCTCGATGCCCACCGCAAAAAAGTGCAGGCCGATCATTCCGACATCACCATCACCGGCATGTACAACCTGCTCGAAAAACTCCGCGCCGGAGAACCTTTCACCGACAAAGACCGCGACTACAACGATCGCGCCCTCGTCAGCACCCTCAAACAAATCCACGATGAGCTAGACCTTGCCGTCCTCGACGCCTACGGCTGGCCACACACCGTCACCGACGAGCAAATCCTCGCAAACCTCGTCGCCCTCAACGCCCAACGCGCCGAAGAAGAACGCAACGGCCTTGTCCGCTGGCTGCGTCCTGAATACCAGGCTCCTAACGAAGTGCAGCCCACCCAGCAAGTGCTCACCGGCATTGCCGAACCGGAAGAAACCGTGATCGTCCCCGTCGAACAACAAAAATTCCCCACTTCTTTCAAAGACCAGCTCTCCGCCATCCGCGACCTCATGCGCACTCAAGGCGGCGAGTGGACCGTCGCCCAAGTCAAAGCCCAGTTCAAAAACGCCAGCCGCAAACAACAAGCCATCCAAGATTGCCTCGACACCCTCGAACAACTGGGTGTCATTGCCGTTCACACCGAAGACGGCTCCCCCCGTTGGTACATCGCCGACTTGCAAAAAGCCGCTTAGACCAAGCGTCTCAGCAACGCGGGAGCGACAAAATGATCGCCCCAATCGATTGGCTCTGGCCAGGCGAACGTCAAGCCATTTGCCAGGTAAGTTCCTGACCCGCCCATAGCGGCACCAACCCCGATTCCACAAAAGGCACCTCATCGGGAATTCGCCAGGTCGTCTTGGTCAACGTAATTTGTTCAGTGTTGCGCGGCAGCTGATAAAAATCGGGGCCATAGAAGCTGGCAAACGCTTCTAGCTTATCCAGGGCGTCAGCGCTCTCAAACACTTCGGCATATAGCTCTAGAGCATGCAGAGCCGAATAGCACCCAGCGCAACCACAGTCACTTTCTTTGCTGTTGCGCGTATGGGGGGCGCTATCGGTGCCGAGAAAAAACTTGGGATTCCCCGAAGTGGCAGCTTGCACCAGCGCTTGGCGATGCGTCTCTCGTTTCAAAATAGGCAAGCAATAAAAATGTGGGCGCAGGCCCCCTTTAAAAAGGATATTGCGGCTAAACAAGAGATGTTGTGGCGTGATGGTGGCAGCGATATGGTCGGTTGCGAGCACAAACTGCACCGCGTCGGCAGTGGTGATGTGCTCTAGCACGATGCGCAGGTTGGGAAAGCGTGACTTGAGCGGGATCAGGTATTGCTCGATAAAGACCTTTTCGCGATCAAACACATCGACATCTTGATGGGTGACCTCCCCATGTAGCAACAATGGCAGATCTACTTGCTGCATCGCCTCAAAGACGCGATCGCACTTGCGAATATCTGTGACGCCGAAGTCGGAATTAGTTGTGGCCCCAGCAGGGTAGTACTTGACCGCCTTGACAAACTGGGAAGCTTTGGCGGCGACAATGTCTTCGGGGCTTGTGTTGTCGGTGAGGTAGAGCGTCATCAACGGCTCGAACTGTTGGCCCGCTGGAATCGCGGCGATGATGCGATCGCGATAGGCCGCCGCATCGGCGACCGTTCGCACCGGCGGCTTCAGATTCGGCATGACGATGGCGCGGGCAAATTGACGCACCGTATCGGGGAGAACCGCCTTTAATGCCGCACCGTCGCGGAGATGTAGATGCCAGTCGTCGGGTCGGATAATCGTAAGCTTTTGCATTTTTCCATCATAAAACAGCCAGCTCTGGGGCGATCGTGGGCGGTGGGCAGATGTTTGCAGGGGAAGATGTAGTTTATCTTCAAACAGATCGGGAGGCTTTGGCGATGCTCGAAGTGACGTTCATAGGGACTGATAGCATGGGCTGACTTGAGAGCGCCAGAGACGTTTCTGTCGGTCGCTCGTAATCGACTGCGCGCAGCTCGCGTGAAGCTGATGATGCGGAAACCTGCTATGGAATGCTTGATTCCTAATAATTATTGATTTGTACATTGATGAGGTTTGGCATTCTATCTTTCAGCTACAGGAGAATTGACACCAAAGCTTTAGATTGCGTAGGCGGTTGGCAACGATAGAAGCGTACCGATATCTGTATTTTTCTCCGAGCAAATCCTTGGATTTTGTTATTTAAATCAAATAATAGATGTTCGAGGTATTTCAATCAATTCAAAAGATTTATGAAAATTATTTCTGCGGGGATTCCTGTCTGCAAGGCGGAGATTGCTGTCTGCAAGAAATAATTTTCGGCTGTTCAAGAAAGGGTAGCATTTAATTTTTGATTAGCGATCGCTGTTGCTTTACCATGAATATTTTATAGATGTAATTGAATCTATATATGCCAAGCTTCCATTAACCCTAGGGGCTGATGCTTATACTTTCCAGGGATCGACAAGCATTAGTTTGACTAGAGATATATCATGGATTCTTTCAAAATCAAAAAGTTATTCCAAAAGATTTGTGAACCACAAAACAGACTAAAAGAAATAGAATGGAGCCATATTTGCAGGCAAGTATGCTTGGTTCTTGGAAATATATCATAGGGATTGAATGGTTAGCTGAAAGGATGTCAAGGATCTTTAAAAGCATCTTAACCATGAGATGACGCTAGCTCGTTAGGCTATCTCTGAGTTTTTGCTCGGTCAAAGGAGCTGAAAAATCCTTATAGCGGTGATATAGAGGTGAAGATTGAGATTGTAAAAGTCTCTGCGATCGCTGCTTTTAACCGTTAGTCTGCTCAATTACCTCTCTGTTTTCGTTGCCGTTGACTCAATAGATTGGGCTCTTGGCTTTTTCTGGTGCTCAAGTAATAAGAACACCTTTTTCATCTACTCACATTCGGAGGATCTGATGTCAGCTCAATTCCAATTGCCGGTGTATCACCATCTTTCCGAGCAGGAGGTGGTTGACTACTTTGCAAGTGATTGGGAAACGGGCTTGTCGGCAGAGGCTGTCGCCAATCGCTACGAAAAACATGGTTGGAATGAGCTGCAGTTTAAGCCCGGAAAACCCGCCTGGCTCAGGTTTTTACTGCAGTTTAATCAGCCGCTGCTCTACATTTTGCTCGTGGCGGGGGCGGTTAAGGCATTTCTTGGCTCGTGGACAAATGCCTGTGTGATTTGGGGCGTGACGATTATTAATGCCGTCATCGGGTATGTGCAAGAAGCGAAGGCCGAGGGGGCGATCGCCTCGCTAGCCAAAGCCGTCACAACCGAAGCCTCAGTCATTCGCGAGGGGCAAACATTGCGAATTCCGTCGCGCGATTTGGTGCCTGGAGACATTGTGCTACTGGCTTCGGGCGATAAAGTCCCGGCGGATGTGCGGTTGCTGAAGGTGCGCAATTTACAAGTGGATGAATCAGCCCTGACCGGGGAAGCCGTGCCCGTCGAGAAATCAATCCAGCTATTGCCGCCTGATACCTCCCTGGCCGATCGCACCAATATGGCCTACGCCGGCAGTTTCGTCACCTTTGGGCAGGGGCAGGGGCTCGTGGTCGCGACGGCCAACGCCACCGAAGTGGGGCAGATTTCTCAATCGATGGAGCGGCAAGTGAGCCTCTCGACGCCGCTCACCCGCAAGTTTGCCAAATTTAGTCGCACGCTGCTCTACGCCATTTTGACGCTGGCCGCCCTCACCTTTGCGATTGGGGTGGGGCAGGGCGAATCTTGGGTTTATATGTTTGAAGCCACGGTGGCCCTAGCGGTAAGTGCCATCCCTGAAGGGCTGCCAGCGGTAGTCACCATTACGTTGGCGATCGGGGTCAACCGCATGGCCAGTCGCCATGCCATTATTCGCAAACTGCCCGCAGTGGAAGCCTTGGGCAGTGCCACGGTGATTTGTTCGGATAAAACGGGGACGCTGACCGAAAACCAAATGACGGTGCAGACCCTCTATGTCGGAGGACAACCCTATGCGGTGAGTGGTGGGGGCTACAGTCCTAAAGGCGATATTCGCCAGCTCACCCCTAGCCAGCCTGACAGCCCCTATGAAGATGGGCTGTCGCCCACGCTAGAAGATTGCCTGGTGGCGGGGATGCTGTGCAATGACTCTCAGCTCAAGCAAGTGGGAGATGATTGGTCAGTGGTGGGCGACCCGACCGAGGGGGCGCTAATTACCGCAGCCGCGAAAGCGGGGCTGAGCCAATCGGGGCTAGGGGCGGCCCACCCCAGATTAGACGCGATTCCCTTTGAGTCGCAGTATCAATACATGGCCACCCTGCATGATGGGGGAACGCGCACGATCTACGTCAAGGGCTCGGTGGAAGCCTTGCTCCGGCGGTGTGCGCAGATGCTGGATCCGCAGGGGCAAATCGTCACCCTTGACGCTGCCCAGATTGAACAAGCGGTCGAAAAGATGGCCGCAGAGGGATTACGGGTACTGGCCTTTGCCAAAAAAACGGTGGATGTCCATCAGCATTCGATTGACCATGAGGATCTGGATACGGACCTGGTATTTCTTGGGTTGCAAGGCATGATTGACCCGCCCCGTCCGGAGGCGATCGCGGCCATTCATTCCTGCCAGACGGCGGGCATTCGGGTGAAGATGATCACCGGGGATCATATCGCCACGGCGCGGGCGATCGCCCAGCGTATGGGCATTCAAGCTGAGGGACACGTCATCGCCTTTGATGGCCAGCAATTGGCGCAAATGGACGATCACCAAATTGTTGACGCCATTGAAACCGGGACGGTGTTTGCGCGGGTGGCCCCGGCCCAAAAGCTGCAGCTGGTCGAAGCCCTGCAGTCGAAGGGGGATGTCGTCGCCATGACGGGGGATGGGGTGAACGATGCGCCTGCCCTGAAACAGGCCGATATTGGCATTGCCATGGGGAAAGGGGGCACCGAAGTTGCCCGCGAAGCCTCGGCGATGCTGCTGACTGACGATAACTTTGCCTCGATCGAAGCGGCGGTAGAAGAAGGCCGCACCGTTTATCAAAATCTGCGCAAGGCGATCGCGTTTCTCTTGCCCGTCAACGGCGGCGAATCGATGACCATCTTGATCAGTGCGTTGCTAGCGCGGGATTTACCGATCCTGTCGCTGCAGGTGCTGTGGCTGAACATGATCAACTCCATCACGATGACCGTACCCCTCGCCTTTGAGGCCAAAGCCCCAGGGCTGATGCAGTCGCCCCCGCGCAATCCCAATGAACCATTGATTACGCCCAAACTATTGCGCCGCATTTTGCTGGTGTCAGTGTTTAACTGGATTCTGATTTTTGGCATCTTTGAGTGGGCCAAATCCACCACGGGCGATATTACTGTGGCGCGCACCATGGCGATTCAAGCGCTCGTGGCCGCTCGGGTGATTTATCTACTCAGTATTGGCCAGTTAGGTAAAAGTTTGGTCGCTTACTTACGACGTCGGTCACCCGCGATCGTCAATTCCCCGATTTTGATCTTGGGCATTGTGGTGGCCATTGCCCTGCAGATTCTGTTTAGCCAGTGGGGAGTGATGAACTTCCTGTTTGACACGGCCCCTTTGACTTGGCAGCAATGGCTCATCTGTTTATTGCCGATGGTGCCGATGGTGCCCGTGGCGATCTTGGCTAACCGCATTGATCCTTCCTGAACGGAGGCTCAATCTGCTGACGATGACGTCTTGCCCAGAAGCGGGCCGATCACTGTGGCAACCGGAGCGATGAATTATTGAATTAATCGTTCAAAATGATGAGCCCCAGATATTTGAGAGCATGACCCGGCATGAAAAAAATCAGCACGCTCAAACGGTTAGCGCTTGTCATTTGCGGTGTGATCGTCACCTTGTATTTGAGTAATGCCTCTTTTTTGGCGCGGCCGCTCGGCCCTCAGCCGCTGTTGGTCGCGCATCGGGGGGTAGCCCAAAACTTCGATCGCACCGGCCTGACGAATGCTAGCTGTACAGCAACTCGTCTACTGCCAACGCCCCACGACTATCTGGAAAACACGATCGCTTCGATGCGGGCGGCCTTTGCCTACGGGGCCGATTTTGTTGAGCTGGATATTCATCCGACCACAGACGGCCACTTTGCGGTCTTCCATGATTGGACGGTTGATTGCCGCACCAATGGTACTGGCGTCACGCGTGAACAGACGCTGGCGAGGCTGCAATCTCTCGATATTGGGTATGGCTACACCGCAGATGGGGGCAAGACTTACCCCTTTCGAGGCAAAGGAGTCGGTTTGATGCCGTCGTTGGAGGACGTATTTACCGCTTTTCCCACTCACAAGCTGATTATTAATGTCAAAAGTAATGATCTCCAGGAAGGTGAGCGGTTGGCTGAACGGTTGGCCCAACTTGCACCCGATCGCCAAAGGCAAATCATGGTTTATGGCGGCGATCGACCGGTCAGCGTCATCCGCGATCGCCTGCCCTTGATTCAAACTCTGTGGATCAGCCGACTTAAAACCTGCCTGGTGAGATATCTGGCCCTAGGCTGGACAGGCTATGTGCCAACGGCCTGTGAGCGGAGTATGTTGATGATTCCGG
>ERZ1740065.3122-NODE-3122-length-10351-cov-12.222708_pt1 | contig 10351 bp, 4 predicted proteins | sample MGYA00581738_ERZ1740065 | MGnify/ENA primary metagenome ERZ1740065 (study PRJEB43018, sample SAMN04849749) | marine metagenome | isolation source: floating plastic debris | place: Pacific Ocean | collected 2008-09-01 | study: EMG produced TPA metagenomics...
CCCACCTTTCCCCACCTCATTGTTGGGGTGAGGTGGGGTGGAGGGAGGTGTGGGCTGAGGTTGGCTGGGTTTTTTGGAGTCTGGTGCGGAGTGATGCTTGGTTAGAGGTAGGCTGGGTTAAAGGGAGGCTGGGATGGAGGGAGGCCGGCGGTGTTATAAGAAGAACAGCAATGGAGGAGTGAAGTTCATCAAGGGCACGACTGATTTGACTGGAAGGAACTAGCAGAGTCAAGAGAGGCCAGCAGGAAGACCCCAATATAAATATAGCCATCAGTAACTCATCCCTTCATCCAACTTGAGACGCCACTTAGCGATGTTCAGGTTTTTATTGTTTAACAATACACTGGAGTTAGATACATATAAAGAATATTATTCAAAAACGATGTTACAATTATAATACGGATACCTAATTGTGAGTCACACCTTACGTTAACATGCGTGAGTAAAAACGGACAGCTAGTGAAAACGGAGGACTCGCCGAACCAAAAACCGACTACTGCATAGGATAAAAATCGCGCGCGCGTCATAATAGTTACCGCTGGGTTGCATCTGGTTCTGAGAACGTGATGGAATATACGAATTTGCATAGAAATAAGTGACAATATAAATGACATATTATAGCCCGTCAGGCGTTACCACAACTAACACAACAGAATCAACATGATGCATGACTAACAGTAAAGTTATTGCATTTACATGTAAAACTGGCATACGAATTCTATGAGAGAGCGTGCGGATTGAGAGGGAGAGAGCCAGTGGATGATACAAAGACAGGTAGAGGAGGTTAGCCAATGGCAGTGACGCTACTAGTTTGAGTGAAATTTCTGTCTAAATATATCAGATCTCTCTCCCTCCCAGTCAATCAGTTGATCTCCTTACAACCACCAGTTGATCAGATAGGGGGATGGGCGGGAGATCTAATTTGACGTGTATCGATCTTGAGCGCTGTACATCAATGAGGCGATTGTAATACAAATAGTAACTAAGAGAATAAGGACAGTAATGGTGGCGTTGGCTGGCTAACGTGTCGGCCCATTTCCTTTTATGTGCGTATGTATATAATCATACGGGAGTGGAATGTCACAGCGCTGTGAGTCCTTTCGGCCAGGTTTGTGACCCGGACTTAAAAAATTTGGTTCCTTGATTTAGATGTTAGATGGGCGGGTGGAAGGACAGTTTCATCTTTTCCTATGCCTCACGACTTGGATGGTCGTCAATGCCTTTGGCTTTGAAGGCGACAAAGTTGTCCCAGAGAGAGCAGACGAGCTCAGCAGCGGTGAGATCGTTCACGTGCTGCGCCACCATCCTGAAAAAGCCAGATAAATCAGGTCATCCAGTTGCATAACAGGAGGACGGGATCAGGATTGTAAACAGCCACAGTCCAGTTTTGCCAGTTGCCTGCCGTATGACAGCTGGCAAACTGCTGATTGACACGTCTGCGGCAGCTCGGACAGACGGAACAGTTCTAGTCACCTGAGCACAAAGACGCCATCTTGTCTTAGGTATCGGTCGGTAAACTCCACGACTAGCTTCCTCTCTTTTTCCGATCCGCCATTAAGACGATTCGTAACCTTCAGGTATTTTCCGACGAATCTGAGAAAAGAAAGAATAAATCATGCAATCAAACATTTGAGGTGGTCGAGGTAGCCCCGTAAAATTTCCTGCAGCTACGAAGAAACAAAGAAAATTAGTGAACCCCTAAAGCACCCAGGAGTGCTGTCAGGAAATGGGGCTATTGCTGTGCACTTATTTTCTTGTTGCAGACTCGCATAAACTCACGACATGCTTGTTGTCAACTGACAAGGTATGCGGCGTTCTTTCGTCTGACAAGCGACAGATAACCTGCGGCTAACCGAATAGAATCTGGATACGATCTCAGCGTCTCAAATTTCTCTTTCAAATTTGAAGGTGACTAGAAATGAAAACCGTGAGACGATATCATGATACCAGTCATCCGCGTTGGTCACCAAAACTCGGGAAAATTTCACAGCCCAAGGGCGTAATTATGCCACAATTGAGAAACGCGATAACCTGCCTCACTAGAACAAGCTGCCAGTGACAACTATTAAAATTTTCATAGTCACAACACAAATCAGTTACGACCAAAACAGGATGGTTGAACTCTTCTCCTCTCTTTATGACAACAGCCTAGTTGGCACAACATGCAGGTTACCTGGCAATAAGCGTGAGCGCTGACAACGAAACAACGACACACACGATGAGATTGTACCCAGTTAGCTACAATGAGGAAACATCTGGTGTAAGAAACGATATGCCTAAAGACATGAATGATGTCACGGTTCACCTGCATCTAAACAATCGGTTTCTGGGCACAGTGAACAGAGCCAAACAGATAGTTAGCTGGACTTTGTTAGTATTGCAGCATGGTGAGAAACAGTGCTGTTTGATAGGGATACTATGACAGCTCTGACACATGTGTACACAAGGTACCTGGCAATGAGTTGCGAATGACTATCATAGCCAATAAACTATTGGGGGTGTTGAGTTCGAATTCCCAAACTGATCATGGTGATGATGGCTGTTAAGAACAGGCGGCAATCTCTAAATTACAGCCTTGCTTGGATTTTAGTGATGTTTGTTTATTGATAGATTGATTTGTGTGGATCTTCCTAATTCCTTGACTATTTGAAGTTTCTCACGGCCCAGCCTGATTCAACAGCTCTAATTCGAGTCCAACTAGGGTTTGACATTGCTATGCTAAAGGTCTGCTATCTAGATATAGTATGAGGCTGTGATGTGGTCAGATATCTGCAAGTTTGATAAGAACTGGGGTGTGAAGTTTAAGCAGCTGCTGCCAAGCTGCCTAAGTCTCATACAGTACCTGGTATTGCTCTTGGGCAGCAGAGTGAGGAACCAGACGAGCACTCCGACGCAAGACATGGCGATCACGAACACCAACCACCACCAGAGGAAGATGTAGATCTTTTCGTAGAATAGATTGTATGGCAGTACGCACTGCACTGTGTACTTGTGCAAGTTTTGGCCAAGCCTTCTTATCTACAATCAACAACAAAATTTTCCAGTTGCCGCTAGCTACCGCTCTACTACCATCGCAGCGTAGTCACTACACAGCGTCATGACATAACGTCATGAAAAGTTGCTTACCCTGAAGTCGCATAGGGTGACTCTTGGAAAGAAGGGGGAAGCAGTCCAGTCTTCATTTTTCATGAGATCGCTAATGACTTGTATTCCGTAGAGATGGTAGCCTGGAAGAGCTAGGAGACGTGAGACTATGTCACAAAGACCTCCACAACCATTACGCCGGAAGAATCATTTTTTAAGACACTGACGAGCTGTGACACACCCGAGTCATTCAAATCATCACCACACCAATCATGGCAGGCATGCTACTTATCGTATTGGCCCAAATTTTAAGCCACCCACCCACGCCACTGGGCACAATGATAACAGACGATAAAATATCAAGTTGGGCTTGGCATAAGAGTACAAACAACGCCATTAGCGATGGAGGTGGAGATGGAGGAGGAGAAATGAGAGCGAGTGAGAAGAGAGAGGGTGCATGAGACAAACTATTTCACACGTCAGTAACACAAACGCGTGGCATTGCTTTTCGCATGGGTGACAAACTGACATAGGACAACCGTGAAAGTTCATTTCGACAAACCAGCAAATCACAACACGAATTCAAAGCTACTGGAGTCATCAGTAACAAGCCTAATATCTAGTGATAGAGTCCTAAGGCTATGTATTATCAGTTTTTATGAAGTGATAGACCTAGGACCAACAGCAACCTTGAGTGGGTGGGGAGGATCATACTCATACTTACTAACCCCCGATTCGGCTATAAGAGAAGATGGCAAAAGTGAAAAGTTTAGATAGCGTGCTAGTGTGCATCAATTGATAAGGTATCAGTATCAGGCCATGATCTAGAGTAGGTTTTGCTGTCCATATTTAGATAAGGCAGTGTTAGGAGAAGAAATCTATCTATCATGTGTTCAACACTCACTGCTGCCTCGGCTCTTCACTAGATAGGGAGAGAGAGAGAGAGAGAGAGGAAAAGGAAGGTAGATAAGCATGTGCCAACTCGAAACTCAGCCAACCAATCAGTTCTGAGGCTATTGCGGTTCAAGATCAAGACTTGAGAAGCTACGTCAAACTGCTTTGGGTACAAGTTAAGGAATTGCAAAATGTTCGACACTATGCTGGTATGCCCTGAGAAAATGGCTCTCTGAATCTTTGATATATCCGGTCGCGTGATCGTCAGTATTTGGTCTGCTGCCAAAGACATCTTGTGTTTTGCCATCGATCAGTTTCCAGTAGTCTATCAGTTTTACAATGGCTGACAGGTGTCTGAGCTCATTGAGCTATGCCAAGTGCTTCCCTAGTCAGCTGGTAGTATTAGTAGAGACAAAAGGAGGGAACTAGAAGGGCAGCCGTATCTCACCATTTCCAATGACGTAGTTGAGTCCGTAGAGTTGTAGCAGCGCGATGGCGATGTAACAGAACTTGACGACCATGTAGAGGATGAAGAGGTAGTTGCCATATCGCTTTCCCACCATGCAGCCCTTGTTGGCAGCGTGCTGCCGTAACCTGGCCAACCCTCCTTCTCTGTACTCGCGTCTGTAACCTACAAGTGGAAGTTAATACCGTCGTCATCGATCGGGCTTCGAATTGATTCACAATCGTGTTTTGAAATCGCTCTTATACTACTCGCAAAGAATCTGACATGAGCTAAGTCCAGTCCAGAACAAACACAACCTTTCGGTTAAACTTCCATCAGAGGGCCAGGTGAATGCCGTCAGTGACGTGATCGTCGAATGATACGCAAAAACCGCATCAAGTTCAAGTCTCTGGCATGTGGGCTGAGTATAGAACCAGCAGGACGGTGATGTACGTCTGCACTGAGCACACGTCTGCTTACCGAGCAGTCTGTCGAGGTGGCTGGTCAGGTAACCAATGACTCCGTCGCGTTTGTCCGGATTCAGGTTGTCGCTGTTGTTACACAGTTTGACGATTTGGTGGATGTCGTAGCCAGCACCAGAAGAGAAAACCTATCAAGCAGACGGAGAGCAGAAGTATAGCGCAAGGTCACAGAGCAGACAACAAGATGAGAAGCCGCAGACGGCAACCTACCTTCCATAGGAGGCCAGGGATGATGAAAAGGAATGCCTGGAAAGCGAGAATGATAGGCGTCCACTGGTAGTAGGCTATCTCAAGAGAGCCGCGAGTTTCGTGCTCGGGAATACGTTCTGTCATCGGCACGTAGTATGTGTTTTTCACCCAGCAATATTGGTCCGCGTATTTAGTCCACTGTCCGCTGAACTCGGCCGGCGTCCAGCAGTCAATTGGGTCACCGATGTATTGACCTAGAGAAGAAGATCAAGGCCATCAGTACATGAGATACTTGGACAGATTATCTGTCAATCACATCATACTTTACCTCCAGAGACCAGGAAGGCGAAGACGAGACAGATGGCGACACTGTAGCGAGAGCTGAGTCTATCGTAGCCATCGTCATCTCCCCTTTTCATCAACTCTATACCCGACTTGACTGCTCCAATGAAACCCGACATCTAAAGAAGATATATTTGCGATCACTGACTGGTTACAAAACAGATGATGATCTATAGAGAGAGATAAGATCTCCATTCTTGTCTGTGGCATTCACTAGTGGGCCTAGCTAGGCATTGTTAGAGGAGAGTTGAAATGACTCAGTTTGTGTGTACTAGGGTGAGAGACTGGGTATAATTGGCCAGATAAACCTTTATCACCCCCCCAGCACCACCGCTGTAGACAGGTAGACAGGCCCATGATCGCATCAATAACTCGACAATTTCACGCTTCGCTTCACTCTACTCATTTTTTCGAGAAACTCCATTAAATCGACTTCACCATTATCACAGATGCTGCTTCAGATGTCTATGCTAATTTGCTTTCGATTAGCCAAAACAAACCCATAAACTAGGTCATGGTGTTAGATGGCGATAGCCTCCAGAGGAGAGTTCAGCTCAACTTCGAATACGATTCAAAGATGGCACGGTTCGCTGCACACAACTGTTCAACTACCAGCATATGATCACTGTCAACGTTTGCACGGCTGGATGAATGATGGGAGGCTGAGAGCCACTTTGAGAGCACTGGCAGCCAGTGTCACGGGCAGGCGGTTTGCCGTGGGGTAAGTTGTGAGAACGGAGCCATATGTCATCGCGACTGTGTGGCGAGCAGTCAAGACGGTTGATTTACGACAAGTACTGCTTTTTGTAACTCGGCAGCATGGCTACCACAGCCGTCAGCGGCAACAAAACTGACTCAAGTTGTTGCTTATCAGCCCCGTCTGATGAAAGTTTTTTTGGGAACACAGTCTACAGCTAATACAGAGATAAGATTTTGCCAAATATGCTGGTTAGGTCTAGTTGATACAAAAAGTTTGCCTCCCTACTCTGGCTGACGCGGGCAGACTTGAGACAAGCGGGGAGACAAGCGGTGTGTAAAAATCAGTTAACATGAGTTATGATTGTCCTAAGATGGGCCCTCCGATCATTGCAGCTAGTGATTCCCTGTAATTACGAGTAAATTGGCTGGTTGAGCCAGCCCCACGCTGACCCGCTCATTTCATGGAGACAATGGAGACCCCTGTTCCATACAAGGTACAAAAAATCGGGTGGCACAATATAATCATTATCACAAATCCGAATTTAGAGGGTGTCTGAATCATTCGGTTGACAGGACTCCGGGTATAACCATGGCAAAGAAACAATGATAACTAGTTGTACTAACAGGGGGAAAGAACAATGAACAAAGGGGCACTTCACAGGACCTCATTAACTCTATGCACCGACCACAAGATGTGGGGCTAGTGTTGAAATTCGATCAGTGTTTTCATACACGTCGCATCGTCGGAAACTAGTGGGCCCTAACTAAGCTAGTCGGCTTTCGTCATCGACTCAGTTTACACGTACTCACAACTTTTCACAAAGAATGAAAATAAATTCTATAGTCATGGAAACGGATTTCCAGTCGATTGGTGGTCAAAGTAGAAGACTAGGTCGCGAGAACGTTGATGGATAGAGGAATCCGATCACGGTCATGGCATAACACAGCGCAAAACACAACAACGATAGTATTGGCATAAAAATCTAACGAGATATCATGTAGGGTATTGTAACATAAAACATTTCAATCAAGTGTGTCCATCTTCACAGATTTTACTGTCTTTCAAAACAGCTGGGCGCCATGTTGGTAGACGGAAGAGGATAAACAGTCTAAGCTTGTATTTCGGCCAAAATCAAAACACACAAGGGCAATCCGTATGACAATAACGAAACATGACAAATCTATCGACGGCAAAGAAGCGAGTGAGATACCTTGGAGCAGTGATTTGAGCGTTTTCTTCAGACAGCAGTAACTATTGTTGAGCTGAGTTGGGCATTCACAGTCACAGCCAAGTGATGGTCGTTTAGCACACTGAAGATAACTAGTGGAAATCAACAGGTTACTGATCTCTCCGCCTATTGAAATGGAATATTTTCATTGGCTACGGCCATCGAATAGTGAGATCGCTCCTCCCCGATGTCGCGAAATCGCTATCGTTGATTGAGGTTAGGACGATTCTGTAGTGTGTGAAGGGAACTTGTGCCACCTCGTCCAAGCAGTATCAGGAGTGAAGACAAAGAAGAGTTCAGACAAAATCCTTATATGTAAGTTTGTACAACATCAGCAGTCGTAATTTATTGGTAAAATTATATGGTTTACCTTTTATTTAGTCTTTTGTTACCTGGGATGTGAACGTGCTATCGATATTGATAATACGTTTTGTTTTCCTTATCACTTTTTGTTCGCGTGCCAACTTGTTTTGTGACGTTGAAACAAAGATTTTGTTATAGAAAAGTTTCCCAACCACGTTTTATATCACGAATGAAGAAAACTGCTCTATACCGTCCAGTTTGCTTCTTAATTTGCTCCCAAATTCTAGGCCTACTCCACTCTGCATTTCGATAGCTAGAAAACATGGCTCCTGCTTTGTAGGTTTCTCATGTGTTCATTTCTAATGCCATGAGTTTTAATGTATGCCATATGCTGCATATTCATGCAATGCTAATTAGTTCTGCCGCACTCCTTTCTTATTTTCGACTCAAACAATTCTAGCCAACGCGACAGCCCGTCGCACTAGTAGCTTAGCGTGAATACACTTTGCATTGAGTGAGAGAAAGAATGCCTGGACCGAAATTATAATCAGCCAGTTCCACCCAAACCTAATGGCGTAAACGTTCCCAGTTGTATCTGATTTTCCAACATCCGACCTGCATAGATATCATCTTACTTGGTGAGGGTGGCCATATCGAGCTAGTTCATTATGTATGTCCCAGAATACGGTGACACTGTATAGATGGTTTTATGCTTACTGGGGTTAGAAGGATGCATTGTGAAGTAGCTGTGATCATAGCGACCTGCGAAGGTTTCATTTTGTCTATTGATGGCTGATTAATGAACTGGAGATTGGGACCAGCTGTGCTCTGGGGCACAAACAGGTCACTGGCACTCTAAACAACCTGTTCACAACCTGCGCTACGATGTCAACCTATTAGTGAATGTGTTTAGGTTATATATTATAGTTTAGTGTGGTCAGAAGATCATATCACCCAGTTTTAATTGCTCCCCAAAGGAAGGGTAGTCTCTTGCATGACTAAGGGAAAAAATGGCCGTCGAATTTTATTCTCATCATTTGCTCATGCGTATCGGGAGGGCTTATTCATCTCCATAGCCATACTTGCTGGAGTTAATTAGATACCTTTTTGTTCAGAAAATAGTGTCTTGTGTTAGCGGTGACCCGATAGAAATCTGATTGGACTCTCGCCTGGAAACCATTAGATGGGAAGGGAGGCTGGAGGGCCAGTCGCTTGTTTATTGGGAGGTCAGGTTTATTGATTGCTAGTCTTCGGTGGGCACCCAGCGGTCGGGTAACCACCACCTCCGTGCCTGGCGGCTGTTACTAGGTCAGCCAATAGCTCTTGGCCAATCGTGTGGCAATTGCATAACCTCCTCCTCATGAGACATGGATACCAGGCCCTGGAGTTATGTAACAGGTGAGCCAGACGGGAGGGGGGGGGGCCAAAAGTAACAAATTCACTCATGCCCTCAGACATTACTTCGAAAAATTTTGAAATCTGTCGGCTACGTCAGAATAGGCTGATTCGAGGATGATGAAGCCGTTTCCTGGCGCTGCTAGCCGGCTCCTACAGCCAAACGATGAAGTCTGCTGGCAGGAATACTGCCAACAGACAGACTGAGCTGCCCGGCATCCTGCTGTCGTGTTATGATACATACCTGAGCAAAGACTCAAGTTTTCTTTTCGTCGTCGCTCAACACTCAACAATAAGCTGGAAGGCTTGACTGCCGTCTGCCTCTACAATTCAGCAGACGGACCAATGAAATCTGTGCGTCTGCTAGCCGACCCGTTGTTGTGACCGAAAACATGGCAGTCAATTTGCGGTTGGCTCACCTATTTCCAATCTCCTACCTGTCAATGGGGAACCGATGACGCATACCTGCCACCAGATCCGGGGTCTGCCGCCGCCGCTTGGCGGATGGGAAAGTGATGTTTTTTTGTGGTTTTCATGTAAATTTTATGTCTGTGCGCCAAGTGAAGTTATGCGGCGTCGGAAGGGTTTCTACGATGGAAAAATGCATAAAGCTGTTTGGGTGTTATAAAACTGGGAGCACCTGCGCCACTTTGTCATCAGCTATATCCTCCGCTGTGCTCATTGCCGTTTGAATAAGAGCTCTCTAGGACTTCTGTGGAGAGGGGTAATAAGCTCTTGTCAGACTGAAGGTAAATTGAGATGCAGACGTCTCCTAGTAGTGGCTAGTAGAAGCCATTCTCTCCTATCTGAAGAGGGTTCAGAAACTTACATCTTCTTTCTCAGCTACAGTCAAAGTCCATCAGGTCATAAATACGATTTTATCTCTTGCTAGGTCTGCTGTACTGCTCCGATACATCTCAAAAGAAGACCAATGTATTTGTTCTTCTATTAGGCTTTGTCAACTCTTGAATTCCAAGCAATGGGGGCGTTGTTTGTCATCCACCCTCCAAATGATAGCATTTGGCACCGCTGTGGAAGCCATTGTGAGATTGTGAAAGCAGACGAGATGGTCCCTAAACCACAAACAAATAACTGCCAGCTAAGCTAGCTATTTTGCGGTCTCAGCAGAGTGGAGTGGGATTTAAAATAGACTTTGCGGTAGTTACTCGCTAGTTAGCTACTAGCCTAGTTCCCTCCTCAAGTTCACACATGAATCGGCCACATCACCAAAGCCATCAGTTGCAACAGAAATATGTCATCAGCCTCTCGGCCAGCTATGCTCAACCATC
>ERZ1740065.3123-NODE-3123-length-10351-cov-11.081488_pt1 | contig 10351 bp, 4 predicted proteins | sample MGYA00581738_ERZ1740065 | MGnify/ENA primary metagenome ERZ1740065 (study PRJEB43018, sample SAMN04849749) | marine metagenome | isolation source: floating plastic debris | place: Pacific Ocean | collected 2008-09-01 | study: EMG produced TPA metagenomics...
GGAGAAGGGAGGCAAACGAGAGGAGAAGGGAGGCAAACGAGAGGAGAAGGGAGGCAAACGAGAGGAGAAGGGAGGGAGCAAGGAAGCAAAGGAAGAAAAGTAAGGCGAAGGGAGAATAGCACGCCTGCATCTTCCCATCAGCCGACTGACATGTGTATGAGGAGACAAGTGGCGGCTGAAGCTTATCGTAGGTGTACGGCTGTAATTGCAAACAGCATCAAACATATCTCTGGAACGAATAGCCACATGACATCACATGAAAGCAGTCAGTAACTCAGCAACCATTTCATTCACTGCAGCTGGACCCACTGGATTTCAAGTAGGGCTTCATCTAGCTTCTGCTGGGATTCTTGATTCTTGGAATTATCGCTAGTCGGAATCCATTTGACCAGTAGTTCAGTGGCATACGTATTCACACTCACCTATATCATAGACACTACACAGACACTACACAGAGACAGCACTTCACTAAAATTTGGAATGGGTCAGGGTCTCAACATGGAGAGCCATTTGTAGCTGCAGCTATAGTGCTAACGAGCCTTACTGCAGTAGTTATCCCCTAGCAGATCTGCGTACGAATCTCTGAACTGCTAAAAAATCCTAGAGAAAGCCCTGCAGAGTAGCTTCTGGTCAGGATAGATTTATTTCTGGCTCTGGTGATTTGTGACTGTGGGCAATGGGTGCACAAGGCAATTAATGGTGGAGGGCTGTTGGGAAGATTATCAAAATGTAAACAAAAAGTGACCTCAGGTAGGACGAAGCAGTGTCACACGACACATGCGCCAATAGAAAAACATGCCACTGTCACTGCATACAGGTACAAACGCATGCACCTAAAACACCACACTTACTGATCTTTAGGAGGCTTTCAAGATCGAAACTTGATTCTGTCAAACTTCCACGAGACCTTTGCCTTATGAGCTCGGTGCTTAAATCGGACAGTCATGGTATGAGACGTGACACAATATTGGGCATATATAGTCACTTGACTGTGAAGAGTACAGCTCATGTTGGCAACACATAGTTCACAGCACAGCTGGGATGACCACAAAGAGTGGAAGAGAGAGAGGAAGATATTGGCTCAAACGATTCACCGGCAACATCACCCAGTGTTTATCCCTCCACGTCAGCGTTTTAGAGTAGATTGTGATACTAAAGAATCTTTTACTACGCCGATACTAGTACTGTAATTCAAGTACTATATTATAAGATGTCTTACGCATAGTTGAAGAATATTTAATTTTGGACACGCGTAACCTCACTCGGTTAAAGGCCTGTCTTAACTCTGAGGGAACACAGTACCATCACTGTGCGTTACTGGTTTTAATATTTTCCTGTTGATATGTTTGTCAAGTCTGCTGTAATTAGGTCAACCAGCACCCAATTATTGGTTACCTAATGCTCTACTGTGGCCCACTAGTGAGAGAACTCTGAGCTTAGATAAAAGGATATTCAGTGCAGGGGCTAGGAATGATGCTATACAATCGATTGGGTACTCAAGTGAGGATTGGGCTTGTAATCTTGGGAAACATATTGGGATCGGATTGTGATTGGTGGTCGCAAGGCCCGATTACGAGTTTGACTATGATTGGCTGGCCCACGAGTTTGGATTACCATGAATAATAGCAGATTGTGTAACCAAGGCATGGTCAGGATCAAGAACGAGACAAACAAGCCAACGGAACAGGATTTGTGTGACACAGGACATGTTGGTACGCGGAAAAAGCGGAAAGGTGAAGATCAGAGAGCGGTACCACCATGTCCATACCCGGTCAATCAGCATCATGGTTGACAACTTGCGTCAGCACAACAACACGGGCAACAAACAACCCTGGATGAGCAGGATGACAAAATTGAGAATGCGACCAAAAATCCATCCCGAAATAACCGATCACAATGGCAACCTCCGTTCTGGAGTTAAGACAAAACGTGACACGAAAAAGATGCAACTTGACTGACGCAGAGACACTAAGAGCCAATGGACACCAAGGCTCGCTATAAAAGGACAGCGGAGCAAAGGCAAAGATCAGTCTTTTGTATGGAGCCATTCTGATGAATCTGTTTGTTGTACATACACCGATCTATTCATTCACTCTATTCAGACTCTCTTTTGCTTGTTTAATTCGATTGCCATTTTTATTAACCATCAAATAATTTGAGAATACACTGAGAGCAACCCCGACGACCATGTAAGTTGTACGTCATACCTACTCTCTTCGCATAGTTAGGTAGCATCTCCTCTTCCCTCGGGTAACAGAGGCAGTGACTCAGGTTGGACCGGATGCAGGAGGGAGAAAACACGAGTCCTGAGTAGCATGAGATTCTGAGTGCGGAAATATAGAAGACGAGTGGTTGATCATGGGACCTCTAGATAGTGACGCCTTGATTCTGTATTAATGTACGGTTCGAGAGGTTCGTATCTGGAGCAAGGAGCGGTCACTGCACTACGTAGTAGTCCGAAATACAGTCATCACAAAAGCATAAATCCGGTCGGGTCATCTGACTGATTCTACTACTCAGTGACCCAGTCTTGCATTGACCCAAATTTTTTGTTTTCACCCTGACTCGACCTGACCCTACTGTTCTATGACCAGTTCCAGCCCTACTAGACTCTAGATACTCGTTAGATAGAATACTGTGCAGTGCCTCATAGTACTCAATGGTTTCTATTGTGGGATTGTCAGTTCTTACAATTCATCTCTCTTCAATGGATCGATCCCATGGCCTGATAGTGCTAACATAACTTGGGTTGTATGGTTGGGACTGTAACTATTGTATTTCTTCAAAAGTATGTCTAAGTATCTGACGGACTGCGGGCTACAAATTAGAAATTTCTCATCAAGCTCAAGAGCTCACTGACAAGTAATATGACATTGTTTACTTCCTCTGAAGCATTGCTACACGATTCTGGAGTCTGTTTCAGTATCCTCAACTTATAAGTCGTACCTCGATTGAGCCAAAGTTTTGATAAAAAGACTCTTTGCTTCACATATGACAAGTTATTTACACTGTAGCTAGTAGCTGGTACTACAGTGGGATGCTGGTAAAATTCCAAGTGGTTACACTCTCACTCAAGAAAAACTTGATATCTAAGCCATTTTATTAGTTTTTTGGAGTGGTATCCTGCTGCCAAAGACGCTACCCATACCCAGATTGAATCTAGCGGCAAAGACCCGAAACTTTTGAGATTCTGAAGTTAAACGTATGATTGACAAACCGGCGGCGTGTACCTACATTTACACACCACTCCTGCACCGAGCTGGTAGCTTTCGAAGCCACTCAGGATTAGATTTTAACCTAAAGAGACTGACTTAAAATGTGTCAAAGAGAAAGATGACCAGGATATTTCTCCTGCCAGCTAATAAATCACAGTTACACCCACTGCAGAGGGACACAAACCACAGCGATCATAGCTTAGCGATCAGTTATACAGTCAGGAAATTCAAGTTGTCTAAGTAGCAGCTGTGAGTTGATAACTTCTGCATCTGTCGAGAAATGCATGCACCCACTCCTGTTATTATGGTTTGATTGTTTAGTTTTAGAGCTTGAGGCCTAGCTAGTGACTTGAATACACTACGTTCAGCACTTGATAGCAGCACACTCAACTCTGTGCACTGAGATAGAACTAATGGAATGTGGCCTTTGTGCTCTTGCAGAGTGGCCAATTCTGCTCAACATCGAACATGGAAAACCAGTGGTATAGAGCTGCCCAGCCAAGAAAAATCACCGACAAGTATTACAAGCCAGCGTTGCCAACTTTATGCTTTTTGGCATAGATCTACGCTTTTTTCATGTTCGGAGACAGCTAAATTGACCCAATTGGTCACTCAATTGCTTTCTGTGTTTGCAAAAGGCCCACAGAAACTGATTATTTGCATTCAGCTAGCAGCTCTGCACACATTACAGACCATAGAGTGGGTTTCAAGTCAGTAGGGGATGATTCTATTTTTAGATTAGTGAAATCTATGTCCTTTTGCCATTTAGTGTTGGCAACACTGTTACCAGCATATTTGCTCGTCTTTACTCTCTTCCCAGTAATTCTAGAAGCTCTTTTGGGTAAGAAATTACTGAGGGTGGGCATGAATCACGTTAGCCTCTATGCAGGAGCCCACAGTCGCTCACCCAATCTGATGGTACATACGAGAGAGACCCTTTTAACTGCACCATACAGTGACTGTGATGTTTGGGAACGAGGGATACAGCTGCTGCTACGGACACAGTGACAAGGCTGAAGCAACATGTAAGTAGAGTGCATATATCATATCTATGCTCGATAGCAACCATAGGTGACAAGTTGTAGGACCAGAATAATCCTCATTCAGTTTTTCCCAACTTTGAGAACTCATAGCTCAAAACTTATACCTCCTACAGCTAAGAATGTCCTATTTGAGCTTAGCCTAGCAAGATCTAACAAAAAATCCGGAGGAGAACAATAGGAAACAATTCTGGCTGCAGAAATACGAAGCCCTAGGTAAATATGAGGAGATTGTTGTCTTTGAGAGTGACCATCATCCAAAGGCAAGTTTCAGGACAGTATTTCAAGATCTGGCGTTGTATAGAAAACTGATGGATTTTGTTTGCTTACTTTACAAGTATTTCTGTCTCTAGATATATTTTGTTTGTTTGCTTATTTTACATATGCTTCTCTCTCTGAGAAGAGAGATGTTATGCGTTGTTGAGAGAAGAAAGTTGCACACAGTATGAAAAATGGAGAAAAGATAGAGAAAACAAGCTATGTATGACACGATTTCTCTGATTTAAGTTGCTAGAACAACTCACTTCTCTTTATTCATTTCGCATAAACATGTCACATGATGGGACATAGTGCCGAAGTATTCGTCACAAATACGACATGGAATTTTGGGAACATGCTGAATATCTCTCGAAGATGCAGCGTGGTCAACATTTGAGTACTGTAATTCTATAATTACATGCAGTGCTCCCTGTTCGCCTTGGAATCTAGTGATACTATTCCGGCATATTATACTCTTCTATCAGTAGCTGAACCGGAATCACGCCTCGGTGTTACGCCGGCCTTTTCCCAGACTTAGTCTGCTTTTGCCACACCTAAGCCTGCTTTAGCTTAAGCTTAACACCAGTGTCTACAAAATGGACCCGTCTACTGATAGAAGAGTGAAAAATGTCAATATTCCTGTAATTCTTGTCAGCGGGTAGCTCTGTCAACCATCGATTTAGCAAGAGGACTAATGCCTGACTGAAAACATGTCATAGTGCCGATAGCTGCTTCTGCTTATTCTCAAAGTATTGTAATAGGAAGCAGCTACACTATGGCTAGTTCCAGAGAAGTAGCTCGTAGCGATGATTTGGGTTCATGCCAAATGGCTGATATCAGCTCTTTAGTATCATTGCTACTCTCATAACAAGTTCAACTTTGACCCCGTTTGAATTTTCGATGTTGCCACGATTGACTAATTTGTGATGGTAAAAATACCTGTGCAACCCCATTGATCAATCAGCTGGCAATCTACATTGTATGTAGCCTCCACTGAAATTTCAGAAATGAAATCGCTAATAGCTGACATTAGCATTTTGGCTGGAGTGAGCGATAGTGTGGCCGGGCCTTTAGTGGCCTTTGCAATGCTGACTGCACTAGGTATACCTTTATAGCTGGATTGATTAAGTTACTACAGTGCTGCTGTTATCAGGCTACTCCCCTATAGTGGGGGATTCAATGGCGTGATCTCAATAGCGTGATGCAGTAGGATGAGGATCAACTATCCAGCGATTAGCAGCGTGCGTTATGAATGCTGTGAGGATACCGCAGTCTTGACCCTGTTGGGATATGATGAACCAAGTTAAGTCAAAGAACTTTCTACAACTGTAATGCCACCATTTTCTATGAGTTGGAATCTATTGATCTACACCTCTCCTCAGACCTAGTTCACACTGCTTTACTCAAATCAAAGAAAAGTTGATTTTCAATAGTTTGACTCAAGCCATTGATTATTCCAGTGAATTCTTATGCAGGTCAATGAGACGGATGACGGGCCAGAGCCATATTGCAACAGCCCTCATATTCCTTACTGGATTCATCGGTACAGCCATCATATCTGTGATCAGTAAGTGCCACAAAAATTTAGTGGGTGCTGGTAGATATCGGTACTCCAGAAACTGGGGTTCTTGAAATGGTTGTTTGGTGTAGAGGTGGTATGGTGTACTGTAGAATCGGATTTGATAGTGACGGTCTAATGGCCGCGAAAACAGGGACAAACATTGACCATTATTGTTGGAATTTGCTATAGAAATTATGCCCATTATACTTTATATCGGAGTTGTCGTCCGATTTATGGGATTGCTATCGCTAGATGGCTATAATTTTTATCTGTTGATGATTTTGAAGGAAACGCTGACATTTCCGTCACTATCAAATCCGGTTCTACAGTATACTGCAGTAGAAATACGTAAACTTTTGAACTCAAAGGTTTCTTTAATGTGGTAGAGACGCACTAAGTCACATCAAATGATTCATATTACACGATTGATTTTTGCCTGTCACAGAAAGTTACAAAGAAAGCGAAGATTTAATCATTGAGCCATCTTTACTCCAGACTGTAGCTCTGTTGCAATGATCTCTGATTCACAACTTATACGTCACTATGCCATGCCATGTACAATATTCATCAGTCTTCAGCACACAATAGTTGTCTATTTCCCTAACCAGAGTTTCACTAAGAAGAATGTGCCTTAAGAAACTTTAAGACCTCTTAAGAGTTCCTTAAAGTTTTTCAGGACATCTTAAGAGTTTTTGAGAACTTCTGAAGAATTCTTGAAGAGTTATTGAATCCTTCTTAAGAATTCTTGAATCATCCTTCAAGAAATACAGGGGAATAAGCAATTACCCAGCAAACTAACTGGAATTGGTAGCGGTTATTCATATGGGCGTGCAGATACATGTACATGGAACTTGATGACTCTACTATCATTATTCGTCAATACGTTATTCTATGCATTTAGGAGGAATCAGTCATTACAGTGTCACCAATCTTATGATTTCACTCGTAGATCTAAGACTTTGTTAAGCTTCTTGTACACTGCCTCCAAAACATCCACGGACTGAAAGCTTGCGCAAAATAACGTGAAATATGGCTCCACTCGGTGGACTAGTGCAGCCGGTGTAGTGATTGCTCAATTATAGGATAGCAACTTCCTCTCTCTACAGCGTCACCAGTGAATTCTACTTGAAAGTCGCACATGCAGCTTGACCATGGATGAATAAAAAGATCGTTGTTGCTCAAGGTAACAACTGAGAGGAATATCTAGCTGTTTTTTTTAGGTTAGATGAGGGACCAAAGGGCAGCAAAGGGAAGCAACCAATTGTTCGAGGGAGTAAAATGCAGCTGAAGTTGATCATTATCTTTGTGATACTATTCACTTGCACTTGTGCGGGCAAATATAACCAGAGTGTACTGGCTCACACAGCCGTTTGTAGGAACAAATATATGAGGTATGGTCTCTTTGTGGAATAGAAGTTGTGATTTGCTCACAGCTGATCTAATCAGCAATTTATTTTTGGTGGCAGTCTCTTCGGGCAGTTCTTGTCATTTCATCAGCTTCAATAAAATACTGGCATGTGATTGGACAACAGACAACAACTCCGTGGATTGGTTTGATTTAGATCAAACTCAAATCTCGTTCCTGATTCAGTCTGCGGACTCTGACGCTACGCTGTCCAAGCACCAAAAACTTGTTTGCAACCGATCCGTGGCTGCTTTTTCGTGGATTTGGAGTCAGTGTACACGCGCCTTAACTTTCTGGCGCTGCCAATTTACCTCCCTTTCGTTTGGTTCTGTGTACATCACAGGCACATAGCAACTGATTAGTCATATTTTGTTAGCAGTTCTGTACTGTACTACAGATCACTGGTGAATTTCAAGTCAGCATGGGGTATCTTTATTTGCAGATTAAAGAAATCTCCTTTGACATTTTGTAATTTACAACAGTTCATGATAGTGAGCTATGAATGCTAATGAAACAAGTTGATGTATGATTTCAGATCCTGTGCTTCCTACCCTCATAGTAGACATCAACAGCCACCCTCATAGAGTATTCAGCCATCATTTCATGGACAGGTTCGATCAGTTGAGCATCAGCGGTAACGGAAGTGACTCATTGACAGAGACCTACTCCCTCCAGATATCATTCATACTGTCGTTCAAGCAAGGCTTATCGCTCTTCTTCAACATCATCACAGGATTTTTGTTTGTCAAGTGAGTTGACACCTAGATATGTGTTTTGCAAGTTAGTGGGAGCAGAACTTTCACTTCTATGACAGCATTGATAGAACTGCAGTTTCCACCAGCTCCCACCACTGTAATTGGTACCCGATGATGAGCAGCGATAATCATGCCTGGAGTAACGTCCCGTTGCTCAGCGTGGTCAGGTACTAACTACGATTAGTGCGCAATTCGTAAAACAACACATGTCATAGTTACTGGACCAGTATTAATTCAGTGCAGAACTCACTACTGCGTGTCCATCCAGCTTCGCCTGACTGTCAGGCGTTGTTAGGCGCTCCCACCAGTTACTGTTTTCAACTGAACACCATCTGATGATGTGACCGTATCATCATTTATGACTCTTGTATAAAGAGAAAGCATGCTAAGAGCTCTGATATTCTGGTTGATCTTCAAATACCCTCACTTGCAGCTTGAAATGTGGCCACATGTCATTGACAATGATTGCTATAGTTTCACTATGCTTCATCTAGAGTGAGGAAGTGAGTAGTCAATGGAGTGAGGGCCGATCACTCTCTTGACTCAGCTGTAATCAAATTCTTATACGGTCAGGCTTAGAGGACGGATCCAGGATCCAACAAAGGGGTTAGTGCACCCATCTCGCACCCTTTTAAATCCACCTACTTGCTTAATGAACAATTCAAAGGCACCTCAAGTTTTTGTGATTCTGCTGTTGGTGTACCGAGCGATAGCGGACGACTCCACCCACACTCCACCCACACTCCACCCCGCATTCCACCCCACACTTTCCCCCAAACCTTACCCCACACTCCCCCCCACTCCTCATCTCATGGCGGGATGGATCACCTACACTTAGTATAACTATGTAACTTTGCACCAGAACTCTCACAAAGTAACCATGAAAAGTTAGACAGTCTCTAATACTATCCGATCATCGTATAGTAAAGTTCTCAGCAACACCTAGGTTGCAGACACAGAAATCTCTGGCATGTCTGGGAACTGCAGCTGGTTGTTAAAAGCTTCTCAGTAACTGGTACCAGTGTGACACTATGCCCCTGTATCTCTGTAAACCCTGATTAGACCACAGCTACCTCCTTTTTCGTCAGAGGTCAGTTAGGACATATGGCATTGCTTGTGACAATTGAACACAAATATGCAGTAGCCAAATGGGTGATTGATCTTCATATTTGAGCAATTGTAGTAGAAAATTGGTAACCAGATATTACATGTCTATGAGCCGCCCAGTGCTAGCTCGTATCCCGCACTGGTAACCGCACTACACCGCACTGGTAACTACACTGGTTGTGACTGTATCTCACACTCTGCTAGGATACGAGCGTGCACCGAAGGTGACCGTATACGGCACTGCATACCGTACCGTCATCATAACGCGACAGAGTCGCATCGCACAAGAGAGAACAACTCCTAGTGAAAATTAAATCAAATCACACTGCATTTAGACTCTCAAGACTGCAACCTACCTTCACTCCTGTGACACAGAGCCGCACTTATGCTGTTATCCTAGCCTCTTGTAGCTATTATTGTCAGGTCACTAAAATATTTGGGTTTACAGTAGTTGGTAATTTCTGCGTCAGTCAAAAAAATTCTTGGATTTGTCTCTGTATGAACAGTAACCATTCCATTGTAGAGTGGGATACAAGCATTACAGAACCCTCACCATACTCGGTGTAATTCTTTGTGGAGCGTCTGCTTTGCTGTTTGCATACTTGAGGAATTACCCTCTCATGATAGTCACCCTCGGTCCAATGGCAATAGGTATATCTGTCATGATTATCGGAAGTAAGTGCTCATCCTCATATTTGTAATCTGTTATAGGTCATCAATTCCATAACTCTAAAATGACGGGGAAAGAAAAATAATCGTAGATAGGCCAATAGTTGTATTCAGAGTAAATTGCATTTGAATTGCTAAATGTTCAACTCTAAAAGTATGACTGACTGCGAGCACTATGGAAACATCGACTCTGTTGACCATAGCTGGGAAATTAAGGGCCAGCTCTCTACAGCATTCTTATCGCTTTCAGAGCTTGAGCGGTTAGAGAGTAAACGATGGGTAGACAGATGGGTAGACAGATGGGTAGACAGATGGGTAGACAGATGGGTAGACAGATGGGT
>ERZ1740065.3124-NODE-3124-length-10349-cov-13.313289_pt1 | contig 10349 bp, 7 predicted proteins | sample MGYA00581738_ERZ1740065 | MGnify/ENA primary metagenome ERZ1740065 (study PRJEB43018, sample SAMN04849749) | marine metagenome | isolation source: floating plastic debris | place: Pacific Ocean | collected 2008-09-01 | study: EMG produced TPA metagenomics...
ACGAGAAACCGGATGCTGAGAGGTTCCCTGACGTCATGAACAACAGTAGAGCTCCCGAGATCAGCTTTGTGAGAAGCGGCTATGGATTCTCCCAAAGCGACAAAATCATCCGATGTTCTCTTTGCCTTAGATTTTGAACTTTGGAGTGCCTGTCTGCATTCGATCGCCATGCTGTCCATTCTTCCATTGGAAAACGGTGAAAACTGTGGATATATACAAATCAGCATCATCTACCTTCTATAGCTGATGTTTCATATACCCTCCGTTGTATCTGTTGTATCTGTCTCTGCAATATATTACTATGCTATCCATCCTCATATTGAAAAGTAATGAAAACTGTGCACATGTACAAGCAAGCTCCTTACCTACCCCCCTCGCTTTCCTCGCTATGTATTTCCAGCCTATTGTCCATCTACATTGAAGTAACAGATATATAGCTGTTGGCTCATATACTCTCTGGTTGTATTTGTCTCCGGTAATAGATACAAGGGAGTCAGGAGGCACTCAAAACACCTACTGCAGGTATCTCCTGCCTCTCAGTGTAATAACTGTATACTTGCTGGTGTCATTTGTAAGACATAAGAAACATTGCAAGCATCTGGTCATTCTGGATGAATTAGAATTCAACGATTTCGAAGCTTCTGAGGATTCGAAGGATTGTCATGTGACGTCCGTGGATGGCACCTGTGTAGCAATGGATCAGTAGGGAGTCACGATGTATCCATTGCTTGCAGGGTACCATTTTCACTTAATTCAGACCTCTTTGTAATTTTATCTTTGCTATCAATGGAGGCTACTAATATGTAGGATGGCTATTCTCTCCTCTACAGTGGCCATTATGTCAATATTAAAGAAATGCTATATTAAGTCTATCAGAAGCTTAATTACACAATGAAAGCACATTTCTTGCTCTTATATTGATCATCTACTGTACTTCCTGTTTGGTAATAAACAGATATAGGTTCAGCTGATGAAATTGACTTACTTGGACTTTTGGCCTTTTCATCTGTAAGCATCGTATTTTTTATTGCAAAATTACCTAGGATGGAATCGAATTGATGTTGCCGTAGCAACAGCAGCCTTCACTTCCCATCAGGGAATCATCGCCTTCATGTATAGAATCAGTCATGTGTATCAACTTCCATTGGATTGCTTGAAATATATATTTATATAGCAGTATGCGTTTGGTAGTTTTAGTGAGAATTTTGACCCTAGTGAAGTAAGGATGAATCAGGGAGTGACAACTCCCCATACATCAGAAAAATCAGTCTTCAAAATATATGGAGTTATCCCCATAATCATGGTACTAGATCAATTCAATCAGTAAATTTACAGTTTTCCCAAAGTATCTCAAACCAGGTATGCTCACGACATGTCATATGAAATTTAGGTATCAACATGCCCACTATATGTCATACTAAGCAGTTTTCAGTACGACATACTTACATGACATACTTAGAGGTACATTTCGTGCCTAGGAACAGGAAGAGGAATGGGTGTGTAGAAAGGCAGACACGAAGAGAAATGCTGAAGCAAGCGCATGAATGGATGACAGTACCCTGGATGTATGGTAAGGCTTGGCCACGCTACCTGTATTTTTATCCGTCAGTCACGGACGACACACATTCCTTTCTGTTTTTAACTCTCGCCAGGCGACTTTTTCTGCCGTGAGCAACTTTCAACACGCTAGAATTTTGAACGGTACTTTTCGGTAAAGTGTTTCTTGATTGGCTGCCGAGTTCGCGGAAAATATGCAACCATCATTAGGCGCTATACAGGACTGCATTAACACTGCATAAGATTTTCACGGCCGGTTTGTTTACGAATTACACAGTGACTAGCGTCTAGTGTGTACACTGCTGGTGCGTACGGCAAACTGTCATCTGAGACTGACGGATGAAAACACAGCTAGTGTGGCCCAGCCTGTACAGGTCAAGTCTAGAGGTAATGGTGACCAGTGATGATGGGGGAAGGTGCGGGGCTTTATCTAGAGGTTTACTTTACGTGAGAAAGTGGCTAGATAGCTGCTGGGTGAGGATAGTTGGCAACAGTGATGGGAGAAGTAAAGGAATGTGGGGCTGGTATGAGTAGAGAGGTAGGATGAGTGGAATCGCATAAACTGAGGGCACTTTTGTCTGGAGGTGGATTGGGCAAGAGCTTACTGAGAGCCTGGGATGAACTGAGAGTCACGGATGAATGGATAGGTAGGGCTGGGACAACTGCAGTACATAAAGAAAACTAGGTGCAATGTGGGCAAGGAATGGGTGCAGAAGCAAAGGAGAATTGAAAACCAGGCGCAAAAGGTGAGCAAAGCGAGGCAGGAGTCAATGGATAGAGAGAGGCTGGTTAGGAGGAGGACCAAAGCAGAGGAGGAAGAGATGGAGCAAGAGTTTCTGGAGCCAATGATTGGGCAAAGGTGACTGAAGAGGAGGGGAGGATTTAGAGGTAGGCTGGAATCAAAGGTAGCCAAACCAGACAGCGCATCCCAGAGACAGGACCGATGATGCTAGCAATAGCAACAAGGGGAATTCCCTTTCATTGTTGGCTTACATGCCACTCCCTGGTCAGGTGATTTACGCAGCAATACACAAGCACAGGATACTAAGTGATTCAACTGGTTGTGATGAAATTTGACCATTTGCCTCTTTTTGCGTAGGCTGTTTCCTGGTTGTGAATTAATGACCAACCAGTAGGCCACAGGGTAAGCCGTCGCGGCCTCAGTTGCCGTTTCGTGATTTACGAAGGTGGTGTACTGCACTTTCGGCTGACATGTCCAATCATCAATCTTCTCATCGATCATTCACTCTGCAACACAGTATGGCGACCGCGGAAATTGGCCAGCAGTTTTTGTCAACTACCTTTCACCACAGCGAGGTTCTTAGATGCCACAAACCAGGGATTACTTATATAGCTGTTCCAGCCAGCAGTCTAGCTGTGGAGCATCAACGAGACAGTCTCTCTCATATCCCCTAGTGTATTCCCAATGTGTCTGTCTCTGACTCTGCTGTCACTCTCTCTATCAGTCTAGCTGTGGAGCAGGGACGAGGCTCATATGCTATATTGTAATCCCAGTGTGTCTCTCTCTGACTCTCCTGTTATGCTCCACCAGAGACCGTAAATGCTGAGATAATAGTTTTTTGACTTTTACGCTTGCATCTGATCTCTCCCTCTGTGTAAAGTGGCAGCATGGCGTTCCTTCCACTTGCATTAACGACCACGAAATGCGCTTGCAAGGTCAAATAAAAGTCTAATGCATAGACTTGGCTGTGAGAAGATTGAGCCAGGCTGCTGTAACCAGAAAAAGTGTTTTACTTTTGCTTGTTCCAAAATAAAGAGTCATCGGACGGAAACAGTGACGATTGGCGTTGGACAACTCACTGATATAAGAGCAGCCTTTCATAGCTGGTCCGGCTGTCGTTGATCTCCTGTCAATATGCGGCGCATTATTAGGGTTTGTTCCACAGCGCCATTCATTGGCTAATGTGACTTCATATGATGATTCCAGCTACCTGGAGATGAATCTCTCAAATTTCATTCCCACTGACCTTGACTGTCTTGTTACACTCTTGACTCCTGCTGTCTCAGATAAGCCAATTTTTACTTTGTTGTGCTCACCCTCAGACATGCGTTGCAAGTGTTTGTTGGTGCAGTGTTCCAGTTATGCATGAGCAATAGTCATGTGGGGGTCGTGCCCCCCCCCCATCTCTCTCTTATTCCAGCTTTGAAGATTTCAATTCAATTACACTACTGTTACAGTTTTCTCTACAGTTTTCCCCGAGTAGTTGTGTAGGGAGTTGTAGCCCCTGTCTCTCTCCTCTCGAACCTGTGCACAATTAAAAGCAACTCAAAGTTCCAGCAATTTTGGCATAAAAATCCTGGATCACGGCGTATACTTTTACTTTTGTCTGTGATTGGACCATAAACCTATTGAAAACATCCACTAAGTTTCCCAAAATGCCTGTAAATTCAACCACATGCCAGTATTTGTCATTTGTCAGAGCAAGCCGTTTCTATGCATCTCGGATCAGGTGGGAATGGAGAGAACCAGGAAAATTAAGCGAGCCAATGATAGAAGGGAATCTCCCTTATGGTTATGGTTAGCACCATCGATCCTGTCTTTGGCATGCACTTTCTGTTGTGGCTACCTTATGTTCCAAGTTCAACAGAACAGCTGGAGTTGTGGCCATTTACCATGAGTGAACTGTCCCACACTATCTTACCACAATATCCAGTTATGTCATGATGGAATCCAAATGATGATACGGGATGCCATCGCCACTGAAGGAAAGTACTGTTCTGACAGCTAGTAATGCATACTTCTGTTGCGAAGAGGAGCGGATGGACCACCTGGAGCACAAGGGCGTGATGGAGCACCAGGAGCGGATGGAGCACCAGGGCGTGATGGCGCTCCTGCAGACCCAGTCAATGCAGGATTTCCAGCAGGTAGTTTGAAGTAGTGCTGGTTCGATTCGATTCTACCTAAGAGGGTTCGATATTCGATTTTGATTCTTGAGCTAGATCTACAGTACAATCTCGAATAAAGCTACAGGCTTTAAGTGGCTATCATGACTTTTCAGAACAGTGTTGCCTTCTTTAGGCTGTAAGCATGTACCTGTCACTAATATTCTGCGCTCTGTTGATTTCTTTACGTAATAGTTAAAGGATTATGGATAAAAAGCCATGTATAACCATTTCATAATCGTTGTTTTCGATTCTTCGATTCCCAAAGCTACCTAAGATCGATGGAAAGATATTTTCCGATCTTCGATATTCGATAGGATCATGTATCAAACCAGCACTAGTTTGAAGCATAACTGCATAACGCAATGGAATCGCTCTTGGTTTGTTTGCAGGAGGAGAGATGGAATCGTATGCCAGATGGGGTAAGGGCATTTGCAGTTCTCGCCATCAGAGGCTTTAAACTGGTAAGTATCCCCGGCACTGACTCCTCGAATGATATCGTTGTCAAATTACACATGCGGTTGAGACCAGGGCTGTGACCTTCATTTTCAGAAGGGCACTGCCAACTTTGCTGCCCGTAGGGCAGCTTGCAGAGTGCATAAGCATAGAGAAAGTGTGAAGCTATAGCACCAAAGGCGCCAGGTGGGTGTGAGAGTTGTTTTCCCTCCTGCAGGGAGGTATGGGAGCCCTACCCCTGCGAAAACTTCAGCTTTGAGAACACCTGAAGAGTGGAATTCAGGCTATCTGCAGCCTATATCTCAGCCTATGAAACTAATTACTCTTACTTCTACCGCACTGCAACAATGGATGGTCTCACTTTTTATAAAACTTTACAGAAAACGAACTACTAGTCCAAAAGTGCTCTTATCTCAAAATTGTGAAGCAAAAAGACCAGTCAACTCCAGTAGAGAAGGAGGGAGGTGGAGAAGGATTTGGAGAGGGAGGTGGAGAAGGAGGTGGAGAGGGAGGAAGGGAGGTGGAGAGAGGGAGGAATTTATTACATGTCCTGACAATGACTTTGTTTCACATGATCATGACAGACAGCTGTAGGACCAGGGTGATCAACTGTCACATACGGTTATAAGTGTCACAAAATGTTGACAAACGGTCATCTTCTGTGTGGAGCGGATAGTAGTAGGGTTTCATCAGTATTCTGTAAGGAATAAGTTATTCCAAAGACAAAGCCGCAGGAGCATGTCTGCATCTGATCGTATTGAGGAATCATAGCCCTGAAGTTCACAGTAGTTCAACATTTGGTCGGAAGGAGATACTTGTTTTAATAGGTACTCTGTAACCAGCAATCTTTCATTGCATTTCATTGTGTCAATGTCAGTGGATATCGATTGAAGTCTCTGAATGATACACAGTGATATTTCATTGTAGGTTACGCGGCCAGCATAGAATCGGAGTCACTGATTGGCTCCGGCAGCCATGACCTGCAGTGTATCCCAGTCGGCAATGGCGGCCGATCACTAGCCAACACTAACGTCACACTGGGACCAAAGATGTCTGCTGTCAAGATCAACCTTCTGGGAGTAACTCCACCAAGGTTTTCCACTCAGTGGGCCTCTGTTGATGGGAAAAGACTTCACTGTACCATCTGCATGTACAGGAGCAATGAGAGGGTACTTGTCACTCTATTAGAACGCTTGTCATGCCATCGCAAAATCGTGAGTACTGATTGAAACTTTTAGGTGATAAAATTTGGCAATGATAAGTGCACCAAGTCAGGTGATACATGGCTCACAGCATATACAAGGTTCGCCATGGCTCCGTACAAATCGAGCGGCACAAACCTGCCCTCTGGAGTCATATGTGTTGATGCAAAACCAGATGCTGACAGGTTTCCTGATGTCATGAACAACAGTAGAGCTCCTGAGATCAGCTTCGTGAGAAGCGGCTTTGGATTCTCCTAAAGTGACAAAATCATCCGATATTCTCTTTGCCTTAGATATTAAACCGTGAAGTGCTGGCCTCCTCCTTATTACTATGCTACCCATTCTTAGATTGGAAAACAGTGAACACTCTGGATACAGATCAGCGTCCTCTACCTGCCCACCACTCTCCTCGCTATCCATTTCCAGCCTATTTTCTTTCTACGTTTCAATACCAGATATATATAGCTGAGGTTTCATATAGGCTCTAGTTAAGTCTGTCTCTGGGAGTATGTCAAGAGCCACTCCAAACATCTGCTGCAAAGTATCTACAGTATCTCTCTGTGAGAACTGAGTCGCCCTTGCTGATATAATTCGTACAACATAACAAACATTGCGACGATCTCATTTTTCCGGAAGAATCAGAATTTGACCATCGCAAAGGATCTGTAGATTCGAAGGTTTGTCATATGGTTGGAGTAATCCGAAGTTGGTCTCTTGTCAACACGGATGACTTTAGATGGAATTCTTGTAGCAATGGATTAGTAGGGAGCCCTGCTGTATCCATTGCTTGCTGTGCTCTCACTTCGGGCCTCCCTATTACTTTTTTTCCCATATCAATGGAGGCTACTAATATGTAGGATGGCTGTTCTCTCCTCTACGGTTGTCATTATATCAGAACAGAAGATTTACTACAATGGTTTTCTGATGGGAAGTGAAGGCTGCTGTTGCTATGGTAACATCAATTCGATTCCACCCCACGTAATTTCGCAATAAAAACACGACGCATACAGACGGAAAGGTCAACAGTACAAGGAAATATATTTCATCAGCTGAACTTTTATCTGTTGATTACCCAACATGAAGTCAAATAGATGATCAATACACGTGCCAGAAATATTTTTTCATTGTAGGACCAAGTTTCAAATAGGCTTCATATAATTTATCCTCAATACTGATATACCGACCACCATGAAGGAGAGAATAGCCATCCTACATCTTATTAGTAGCCTCCATTGACATCTAAAACGGAATTATAAATATTTCTGGAGTTAAAGGAAATATTACATATCAAGCAATGGATACATCTCAGCTCACTGCTGATCCATCGCTATAAGCATGTCATCCAGCGTCGTCCATGTTGACAAGAGACTAGATTCGAATTTTATACTCTGTCATATGACCAGAGAGCTAGTGCACTGGTAAAGGACGATATACCTTATTTCGTGGGTGTAGAGGAGTTGCCCTGCAACCATACTAGCTGCATGAACACAAGGACTGCTAATAAAGCACGGGAACAACTATGGGGAGGTGCTCTTCCTGTCACCACTCTAATTATTGAACCCAGGACTCCTTGCACAGGTGCCTAGTAGTCAATTATTTACCGATTGATACATGTAGATTACTGATTGTTTGAAAAATTGATTATCCCTAGGCTCCGTATATGTATTTTGCTCCCTTGAACAAAATTGAAAGAACACCGTTTGTTATTAAATTTTTCTTGAGTGAGATTGTATCCAATGCATATCTCACCACTACACTACAGATCCACATCAGCATCAGCTAAGTCATGACAGATCAGCTCGCTACCATTAATGATCATAGTTTTCTCCTAATTCTTGTTTTTATTGGTCAGCTGTATCAGGAGCTAGTATCAGGGATTCTGGGAAGAATGGGAATAGGTCTCTGTATACTGCAGACATACAACGCATTGGACAATTTTGTTGCTTTGGGAGAATCTAAAGCCACTTCTCACAAAGCTCATCTCAGCAGCTTTACTGTGGTTCATGAGATCAGGCATGTCAGCATCCGGTTCCTCATCAACGCATATGACTCCCGAGGATAGGTTGATGCCGTTCGATTTGTACGGAGCCATCGCAAAGCCTTTATAAGCGGTAATCCATCTATCACCTGCTGTGTCACAGTGGTCATTGCCAAATTTTATCACCTAAAAATTTCAATCAGGACTCAAGCTTCAATTTTGATCAATGGCATATCAAGCCTTCTACCAGAGTTATGAATACCTTCTCGTTGCTCCTGTACATGCAGACGGTGCAGTGAAGACGTCTCCTGTCAACGGAGGCCCACTGAGCGGAAAATGCTGGTGGAGTTACTCCCAGAAGGTTGATCTTGACAGCAGACACTTTTGGTCCCAGTGTGACGTTAGTGTTGGCTAGTGATCGGCCGCCATTGCCGATTGGGATACACTGCAGGTCATGGCTGCCGGAGCCAATCAGTGACTCCGATTCTATGCTGGCCGCGTAACCTACAATGAAATATTGCTGTCTATTAATATCTGTATCTCCATAGACATCCTCTGATATTGAGATGGCGCTACACCCAGTACTAAGTTGACCTTGGCAATTGACATCATTGGTCCCAACTATCCACTAGTGTTCACTCATGGTCTGATGGCCCGTCTGGTCCTCTTTTCTTCATAAATTAGTAAAATTGTCTCATTATTAAGGGAAATCCTAAGCTCTATGAGTGACTTTCAGGATAGCCGCATCTAACAGGACAGGAGGTATAACAGTGGTTTCATACCTGTATTGGGGCATTGTGAGAATCAAGGTGACTCCAGGAAGGTTCTAGATTACAACTATGGCTAGTCGGGCTGGCTTGAAATAAAAGGTAACCGAAACACGCAAGATTCCCCAGAGACGGAGATAAGCACAGCACTAGTAGCCATGAGGGAGAATCTCTTCTCTCATCCGCTGCAGACTTCAACGTGTCGACACTATTCATTTTCCGCTCAGTCAATCTAAGTGCCAAGATGGCGATCAGCTCAGCCATTGATGAATGTTGTCATGGAGACAAGCTTTATCGTTAGTCGTAACTCTGACAGCTGATTGGATAAATAGTACCACGAGGGGGAGGAGCTTTATTGTATATCACTCAATTTTTTAGTTGGATCACAGTCCTCATGCGACCTACTTTCCCCTCCACCATGGTGTGTCTCTCATACTAAGTGCTATTCCAATGCTTGTGTCTCTGACCCTGCTGTCATGCTCTACCAATGACTGTAACTGCAGGGATAAAATTTGTTTGAACTTTACACTTACATTCGATCTCCATTTCTCAGTAAGGTGACAACATCGCCCTCCTGTTACAGGCGGAAATGATCGCTAAACGCTCTTGCAAGGTCAAATGAAGGTCGAACGGGCAATTTTTGGTCAATACAAGATTGAGACATGCTGGAGTAATCAAGGGAATCGTTTCACTTTTGCTAGTTCCGAGTGTGAGATGCTATCCAATGGAGGCAGTTAGGATTGGTGTTAGACAAGCATAAACAAACAAGCTTCGAGGCAGATTGCAGTCTGACTGGTCAAGTTTTAACATTTATTTCACAATGCCATTCACTGGCTAAAGCCTAGTTCTCACTTGCCTGCGATGGTATTGGCGATGGTACCGGCGATAGTGAGTACTATGCTATCGGCGACTGGTCGGCGAGCTGCGCTATGCCTGCGATGGTGTCATAAGAGTTTGACCAAGCTAAACTTTAATGATAGCCTCAATGCGTTGCGCAATGCATTTTGCAAGAGTCCACACCTGCTGCTCTACGGCCTTGCGGCACTGACGACGCATCGCAGGAAAGTGAAAACCAGGCTTAAGCTGACTCCATATGCAGAATTCAGCAACCCGGAAGAAACAAATTTCATTCACTTTGACCTTGAATGTCCTGCCATGTTCTGTTGTCTCCGGCAAGCTGACTATTGCTGTGTTGCTATCAGACATGTATTGCGAATTCTTGATGGCGCTGTATTCCTGTTATGCATGAGCAGTAGTCATGTAGGGAGTTGTGGCCTCTGTCTCTCTCCTCTTCTAGCTGTGAAAATTCCAATCCAATTAGTTCAATTTCCTTACTCATCCTCGTCTGGGCTAGTTGTTCACAAGATTCTATATCCTTACGTGAATTGGTAAACAACTCCACATATTCCAAGTGTTGGAATTCCTGGCTGACTTGACCAAGGAGAATTATCTCTTCTCTTTTCACTACCATGATTGTGGGGAGGG
>ERZ1740065.3125-NODE-3125-length-10349-cov-4.153002_pt1 | contig 10349 bp, 9 predicted proteins | sample MGYA00581738_ERZ1740065 | MGnify/ENA primary metagenome ERZ1740065 (study PRJEB43018, sample SAMN04849749) | marine metagenome | isolation source: floating plastic debris | place: Pacific Ocean | collected 2008-09-01 | study: EMG produced TPA metagenomics...
AAACGTTTGGTATGAAAATACTCTATGATAGGACTCCAAAGGGCCCTCAGCCCCGAGCAGGCCACCAGCCCCCAGAGTGATTCCTGCTTTACCCCCATTCCCCTTGCCCCCATTCCCACCCCCGGCCCCCAGGACGAACTCGGCCCCGACGTCGACGATGCCATCCGTCCTCCCCGGTGGATTTTTTCCTGGGACCTGGGCAACGGCCATTACCTGGCCGACACCACGGACCAAATCACCTACGAATACGCCGCAGCGGGCGATTACCACATCAGTGTCCAGGCCCGCTCGATTTACTCGCCCGACGAAGACCCCACCGAGGAAGACCTGAGCGACCCCGACGCCAAACGCATCGAACTCGTCACCGCCGGTGCCCCTCCCAATAACCTCGCCACCCCCAACAACAGCAATTTTGCCCCGGCCGATAATCAGCAACTCAAAGAGGTCAAAATCACGCCCCAAATTCGAGCCGCCCAACCGGGCGACCAGCTGACCATTGCCCTGAGTATTCGCCGCTTCGACAATGGTAGCTCCGCAACGGGAGACCTGTTTATCAGCCATCCCCAGGGAACCGACCAGTTGGTCACCAAAACGGCCCAACTCGATTCGCGCTTCGGACCCAACGTCCCCCTCACCCAAGTAGCCAACGACGAAGTCGAGCTCTACCGCATCGACTACGAAAACCTGAGCGGAGAAAGGACTTACTTCCTCACCCTGGCCGTCGATGGCGAAACGGAAGCCGATCACCTTGAACTGGAGGCGGCCCTGGTCTCCGACTACCAAAACAGTCAGGATGCCCTGGGTTTCTTTGGCCTGGGTGGCAAAAGCACCCCCGGTGGCGCTCCCCAGGGAGGGGGCAATTTAATTCCCAACCCCGGCTATATCCCCAGCTCCAACCAGGGGGACTCCATCCACCTGCGGGTCAACAATTCCCGCGATCCCAACGCCATCATCTGCGACGCGACGGTGGAGCCGGGACAAAGTAAAACCCTCAGCTGCCGCATCGACTTTGAGAACCTGGGGGAGGGCAACGCCCGCGAAGTCATCGCCCAGAGCCACCTGGCCCCTCAGCTCGACCCCAAATCAGTCCAGTCGGGGCTGCTTTTCCCCACCGAAAACCAAGTCAATGTTACCAAAGCCGAGGCGGTACTGGCCCAAGCCCCCAACGGCCCCCTGGTTTGGCAGTTCGACACTACGGGCACCGGGCTAAAGTACGTCCTGGCCACGCCCTTTACCGCCCCCCAGGCCAACCGTGGATTCGTCCACTACGACATCACGACCAAAGCCAACCTCAACCTGGTCGATGGCGATACCATTCACCACCGCGCCCTCATCCTCATGGATGGCGACAGCCGCTGGACCGACCCCTTCCCCACCCTGGTACGAGCGCCCCAGCGCATCCGGCTACCCTGGCACTGGGGTATCCGCCTGGGAGCCCAGGCTCAGGAAGGGGGTGATGAACAAGTGGATTGGAGTGGCTTTCACCTGGGCCTGACCCTTCGCAAGGCGCTGCGCAAGATGGACGCCCAGCTTCGAAATCGCCCTTTTCTCCGCCCCAGCGATCTGCCCGAATGGTATTTTCTCGGCGAGCTGACCCTGCTGGCCTTTCAGCAGTTTGACGACGCCCAGGGGCTGGAACAGCGCCAGTGGAACAGCGACCTCGTTCCGGGCCTGATGTACACCCCCCGAGCCCTCCGCGGCCGCTTAGCCCTCCACGGCGGGGGTTTTGGAGGACTGCGGTGGTTGGTACAAACCAACGGCGATAACCGCGACCTGATGGACAACGACCGCTGGGAGTACGGCTGGTACGCGGGCCTGAGTGTGGGCAACAATATTGGTCGGCCGGGGGTCAATCTGGGGGGACGGGTATACCGCCGCTACGGCGAATTGGGCGGACAAAGTCAGGATTACTACCTCTACCAGTTGTACCTACATTTTACATTCTAAAGTACGTTCTAAAGCGGGCTCAAAAACCCCTACTTTTTTTCATACCAATTGAGACGGATGCTCCGACGAGCGTCCGTTTTTTTTGGAAGGGACTTCCGGCAATTTGATTATCTTTAGTTCTGGATAAGCTCCCGGATATGTACCGTACCGTGACGTTCCTATTTTTGCTGACCTTAATTCCCCTTTTTTCTCCGGCTCAGGATTGCTCCCGCCAGCAGGAACGGGGATTGGCATTGCTGGCGGCTAAAGACTACCTGGCGGCCAACGATACCCTACGCAAGGCCTACCGCTGCTGGGGGCGGTACCAGCATCCCAAAGGCCGCGCCCTCATCCCCGCCCTGGTGCAAACCCGGCTGGCGGCAGCGGAGCAATTTCGACGGGAGGCCGACGCGCCGCAGTGGGTGCGGTACACCACCCTGGCGGCCGCCATCGCCTCGCACGATTCGCTCCCCCAGGCACTCGGCATCCTCGAACGGGCCCTTCGGGCCAGCGATACCCTCCTCCTCGCCAGTCAGCTCAAGCTGCATACCGATTACGCCTACCGCCTCAAACAAGCCAGCCGCTTCTACCTGGCCAAGGAGCACTACGAACGCGCGCGCCAACTGGCCCTGCGTAGCCAACATCCCGCCGGGCGTTTTTATCCTTACATCCTCCAGCCCCTCGCCAATATTTACACCCGGCTCGGGGAAGACAAAACCGCTCGGATCATCCTCGAAGACTGCCTTCAGCATTACCGCGACACCCTAGCCCAATTGGGCGTCCAGTACCGAGAAGACCCGAGTCGTAAAAAAGCCCTGCTACGCTACCTGCGCCGCACGGCTTACATCCACCTCGAACTGGGCAATGCCGCCCGGGACGAAGGCCGTCTTGCCGATGCCCTAGCCCAGCAAGACCGGGGCCTGGCCCTGCTGCGTGATTACGCCAACGTAGAGCGCATGCCCTACGTCGAAAACTTTTTTCTCATCAACCGCGCCGATTGCCTCCTCGACCAGTCCGATACCAGTGCCGCTCGACAAATTCTGCAAGAACTCCAAGGGGCCGAAACCCTCGACCTGGAGCAGACCTTTTACCTCCGCGAGATCGCCGCCAAATTGGCCCTCGCCAACGAGCGCTACGCCCTGGCCCGCCGGGAGTACGAACGGGCCCGCGATTCGGCCGTCGTCTACTACGCCCCCAATACCCAGCGCCGCGAAATCGCCCAACTGGAGGTCGCCCTGGGGCAAACCGCCCTCCAGCAGCAGGACTGGACCGCAGCGATTCCTTATTTTCAGCGGGCCCTCCAGCGGGTGATCCCCGCTTACCAAGCCGATCGGCAAACCCTGCCCGAAGCCCAGCATTTTTACCCGGAAAACGTCATCCTCCAGGGCCTCGACGGTCTGGGACAAGCCTACCAAAAGGCCTACCGCCACCGCCGCGAGCCCAAACAGTTGGGGCTGGCGCGAAAGGCTTACGAATTGGCGATTGAGATGGAACGCCTCCTGCTGGATACCTACCTCCAACAAAGCTCCCAGCTCCAATTGCTCGACGAGAGCAGCCAACGACACGAGCAGCTCTTGCTCCTGCTCGCGGAACAGTATCGCCAGGGAGCTACCGAGGCCCTGGCCACCCAAATCTTTTTTCATTTTGAACAGAGCCGAGCCAACTTGTGGCGGCGCCACTCCGCCGATCAGGAGGCCCTGGCCCTCGCCCATCAAACCTTGCCCGCCCCCGTGGTTCAGCAGGAACTGCGGCTAAACGAACAGATCAAAAGCGCCACCGAGCGTTTGGTGCAATTGCGTGAGGAAGGCATTCCCTGGCCCGATTCGAGCTACCTGGCTTTGGAAAAGGAATTGCTCCAACTGCGCGAATTGCGGGAGAGTAACCGACGGGTAATGGCGGAATTGCAACCCCAGTACGGCCAGTTGTTGAATGCCACCGAGCCCCTTGCCCTGGAAGCGGGCCTACGGGCGCTACAAAAAAGTGGGGGCGAACTACTTGAATTCCTCTACGGGCAAGATAGCATTCTGGTCCTTCGGCTGGCCCCCCGGGGAAATTTGGACCTGGTCGTACTGGCCAAAAGTGATCGGCTGACGAACAGCCTCAACGATTTGCTCCACCAAATCAGCGATGAAGAATTCGCCCGCAGCAACGATCGCAATCCGTTGGTGTATCGACAGTTTACCCAGCGGGCCCATTACCTCTACGAACAATTGATCGCGCCCTTTTATCAGGACCATTGGCCGGAGCAACTCTACCTCATCCCGGACGGCCCCCTGCAGGCCCTCCCCTTCGAATTGCTCCTCCCCACAAGCGTCCAAGATTCCGTAAAGGCTGAGGACCTGCCTTTAGCCTATGGCCAATTGCACTACCTCTTCCGCAGGAGCAGCATCCACTATGGCTTTGCGGCTTCCGCCATTTGGAAACCGGGCCGTACTGACGGCCGGAGTTCGGAAGCTCATTATTTGGGCCTAGCCCCCGATTACGGCAATTGCCGGCTGGGTTTGACCTCCGAAGCTTCTCTGAGCCACCTGCGCGCCATTCGAGACCAGGAAGGGGGGGAAGCCGATTTGTACACGGCCCAGGTCAGTAAGGGAGACCTACTCGAAAGGGCCCAACGCTACGAGTGGTTGCATTTTCACGGTCACGGACTGGCCAATGATGAAGACCCCATGCGTTCGGCGCTGGCCTTTAGTTGTAGCCCGAAGGTGGGCCGGCAGCAGGCCTTGCTCTACGCCTACGAGATTGCGGGAATGGAATTGCCGGTGCCCCTGCTGAATTAGGGGGCTTGCAATACGGGCCGGTGCATGAGGGTTCGGGTTTAGGGGGTGCGCAGCCTGAGTCGTGCTTTTCAGCGCGCGGGCGTACGGCAAGTGATTCAATCCCTGTGGGAAGCGGATGACCTGAGTACGGCGCGTTTTGCACAGTATTTCTTTGCGGCCGGCGGCGACCAGCGGAACGATTACGGTACGACCCTACAAACGGCCCGACAGCAATACCTAGAGGATCCCACCAACAATGCCCATCCCTACTACTGGGCGGCCTTCGTACTCACGGGAAAGGAAAAGGCAAGGGTCGGGGCTTCCTGGCCCCGGATGGCTTACACAGGGGTGGCGTTGCTGGTGAGTCTAGTACTGTTGTTGGCGGTGGGGATTTACTCCCGCGACTGGGCCAATTGATCGAGTATTTCGAAAGCGGATCTGTGGTGGGCGTTTTGCCGGTCCTTAGCGATGCGTTTGAAGGTCCTTTCGGCCGCTTCGCGCTGCCCGGCTTGCAGTTGGGCAAAGGCCAGGCACCAGGTGGCCTCGCGGTACATGGCGGTACTGGCGGGGATGGACAGGAGGGTTTCGATGGCCTCGCCACCCCGGCCACCTTCGATCAAGCAGTAGCCGATCATGAGGCGGGATTGTTGGCCTTTGTAGCTCATCTTAAAGAGGGGATCTTCGATGAGGGTTTGGAGGGCGGTGATGGCTTCGGGGCACTTGCCCTTTTGGTAGAGGCGGTGGGCGACAAACCAGCCCTGGTTCCCTTCGCCACTGAGCTTGCCACTGATGGCGGGGCGTTGGAGTTTTTCGAAAATCGCGGCGGTGGTAGCGAGAGCCGGAGGGGTAAGTTCGGGGCCGCCGGTAAACAACAGGTAGTAGCTGGCAAATGCGACCAGGGCCAGGCTGGCGGCGATGGATAGGGGCCGCCAGAGGGAGGGGCCACGGCCTCGTTGTTGGTGCTGTTGTCCTCGGTCCATGAGTTCGTTGCGTAAGCGTTGGTACTTGTCTTGTTCTAATGATTGCATTGCCATCTTGCGGAGATTAAGTTCACGACGCAATTCTTCATCTCCGGCCAGTTGCCGTTCGAAGTCGGCTCGTTCCTCCGTCTCCATCTCCCGATCGAGATAGCGATCGAATGCTCTCAGGTGCTCTTCACTAGCCATAATTGCGATTTAATTAATTTTGGCACAAAAAACGCGCTTTGCTCTTGATAATATTGATTGTGAGCTCGCGGGGAGCTACCAGCCTTCGTCCCGCATTTGCCGGACGATCTGGTACATTTGGCGGCGGTAGGCGCTGCAGCTTTGCGTAGCGGAGTGGGCGTTCCGATAAGCAAATTTGTCCGCAATTTCCTGGGCCCCATAGCCAGAGGCCTTGTACTGCAATACCTCCCAGGGCTTTCCGCCAATTCTATTTTTTAGTTCTTCTACAAACTCTCTCGAAATCATATGGTCCTCGGCTCCCGGTTGGTGGTCTTTCCAGTCCCCCTGGTTCTCTTCCTCCAAGTTGACCACCATTGCTACGCGACGCACCACTTTATCCGGCAGTTCCTCCTGGGCGTAGGCTTCGGTTTCGAGTTGGTCTTCTTCAAAGGGTTCGGCCTTCCAATCTTCCAGGGTACGCTTTTTCCATTCGCTGGTCTGCTTGCGCGACAGGTCAATACAGCGACGCTGAAGGATGGATTGTAGGAAAGTACCTAGCTGAGCCGTTCGATCGTACTGTCTCTTTTCGATCTTTGCCACCAACTGGGTGACGGCGGTGGAATAGGCAAACAGCAGATCTTCTTCCGCCAAATAGGGAAACTTTTGTCCCACAATTTTTACGCGGTAGCTGTTGGTATCGTAAAAGCGGGCAATGGCCGAGCGCGCTGGGGTACCACCGTTTTCGATCCGACGGATGATCTCATCGTCGGATAAGGCGCCATTTCGTCTGGAGAAGAGTTTTTTCAACACCTTCGAACAATTTTAAATCCAAAACAAAGATCTGTATAACCTTTGGTCCTACTTATCGCAGTCTCCTTCCCGAGCTCAAGCCGCCACGAACATTTTTTTTACAAAACTCACACCGGGGCAAAACAGGCCGCCAAATCCGCCGCCAAACGGGGACCGTAATCGTAGATGAAGAAGTGATCCCCATCCACTAGGCGAATCTCGCAGTGCGTTTGCGTCAGCCGTTTCCAATTGTCCACCACTTCAACGTCTTCTTCCGCTCGTCCCATGATGGCCAGTACGGGAGTCCGAAAAGTCGGGGCGGGCAATTGCTCTTCGCCCTCGATCACTTCAAAATCCGCTCGTAAGATCGGTAAAAAATGGTCAAGGAGACTCGGATGCTTAAAAAATTCGGCCGGCATTCCCCCCATTTCCCGCAATTCCTCCAAAAACGCCGGGCGATCCAGCAAATAGCGCCGCCGATTGATGCCCACCGCCGGGCCGGGGTCACCGGTGCCAATAAGCTTGGCCGGATACAAACCCGCTCCCTCCAACTGCTCGGCCACGTGACCCGCAATGGTGGCCCCCATGCTGTGTCCGTAGATCACAAAGGGCTCCTGGTTCCAACGGTCGATAATCTGACGGGTAAAGTCAGCCGTCGCAGCACTCATCGTGGTGAGTAGGGTTTCGCCCGCCCGCCGGCCCCGACCGGGCAGCTCCAGCCCCACCAAATCACAGTGGTCGGCCAAATGAGGGAGCAAAAAATCGAAGGAGCTGGCACTACCGCCGGCAAAGTGCAAACTAAAAACTTGGTGGTTACCTTTCATCTTTGGGGGAAATTACGGGGCCATTTGAGTCAGCGTGGCCCCTTGGTTAAGCCTTTCCCACCAAAATAAAGGAACTAACACCAGAATAACAAGCCTTCCCGGAGAAAGAACCCACTCGCCGACCAGCCGCCGCGCAGGTTGGCCAGAATGAGCCCGGTCGAGCAGGTTGAGCCAGAGGATAAAAGAGTAGGAAAACAACCGCCCGTAGCGGGTGATGTCGCTCTGGTGACCGCCCATCTGTTGAAAGAAGGTACTGAGGTGAAGCATCCAGGCAAAGCCCAGCAGAAAGTATACCGGTGGGTAGTACTCCGGTAATATGAGGGGACGAATCAGCAGGATCAAAAGGGCGTAAATGGGCAGACAGTAGGGCGCCAGTAGGATGACAAAGTTTTCCCGACCGCTAAAGTGCAGTTCGCCACCCTGAGGGTGGGCGTAGAAGCCCTTGATGGTTCGCAGAAAAAGCAGACTCATCTTCTCGTGAATCTCTTCGTGGATCTTGACCCGAAAATGCTCCAAATTTTCCCGTACAAAGGGCCAGGGCAACTGCGCGAACCCCACAAAGGCCAACGTGCCGAGCCATACCGCCGGATAGGGTGCTCGCTGCCAAGACAGCTCCCTCAACTCTCCCCACAGGGCCCCGGCGAAAGCGAGCGTCATCACATTAAAGCACAAAATAAGTATCCAGCGCATGGGTAAAAGTTTATGGCGTAGAACGAAGAATGGCCAGCGGCAACTGGCGATCAAACTGACCTTGGATCGTCGGACTTTGGTGGGCTTGGGTATACCGCCGTACCGCTCGGGCGGTAAAGTCGTACAACTCCCCGATCGTCACCAAACGATCGCCATCCCGGTCGGCTCCGCCCTTGAGTCCCTTGAGCAAGTAGTGACTGAATACCCCCTGCCGCAAGCCATTTACCTCAATGGAGGCCTCCTCCGCCCGCGACGACAGCAGGATCGCCGTACCCGCCCCCACCGTTTCCAAAGCCTCATAATAGGGATCAAAATCCCAAGGCGCCACCCGCCGAAAACTGCCCGAATGACAAGCATCGGCGATACACAAACGGTGTCTGGCCCCCGTATCCGCCAACTACTCCTGGACCAGCTCGTGCGACAGTACCCGCCGCCGGCCAGCGTAATCGGTGGGCAAAAAAGCACCAGGTAGGCCGTGTCCCGAAAAGTAAAACAGCACCAGGTCATCGGCACGGACCAGTTGGGCCAACTGCCTCATCGCGCTCTGGATCTTGCCCAGGGTCGCGTTTTCGTCGACCAGGAGGCGCAGTTGTCCGTCGGGGAGGGCGCCGCCCTCCGGGCTCTTGAGGAAGGAATGGAGGAGGTAGGCATCGTCGTCGGCATAGCGGAGCGAGGGGACGTGCTGGTATTGCGCAATGCCCACCACCAAGGCCCAGATTCTGGGGGTGCGGGTCGCGCGTGGAGGCGGGTGGGAAGGGGTGCTGATCCGTTCGAGGTAGCCGCTGAACATGTAGCCTTCCCGCCCCCGGTATCGGACCTTTTTCCAGACCCCTTCGCGGGACTGAATCGTCGTGCGGCCGAAATGCCCCCGGTAGGCGAGCACGCGTTCTCCGTAACTGGCCTTATCGAGGATGGGAGCATCCAGGTCCGGCTGTTCCCGCAGGTGGAGCCGGGACTGGGCCGTCACGCGGTAGATTTGTTCCTGGGCCCAGCAGGCGGTGGTGAGCAGCAGGAGGAAGGAGGTCAACAATTGGAGCATGAGCGCAATTTGGATAAACGAATACCCCAAAATAAGCCGTCGGTATTTATCTATTTTTATCTGGCGGCTCGGACAGTTGATGGACCACCCCTTGGAAAAAGTCGTACAGGCGCAGGCGCTTGAGACTGGCTTGGAAGTGTTCGTTTTCACAGAAGTCGCGGAGGCCGCGGTGCATCTCGGTACGGCGTTGCAGGTGGGGGTGGGCCAGTTGGGCCAGGCCCCCAAAGTAGCGGATGACCTCCAGTCGGCTGCGGAGGGGTTGTTCTTCGGGGCGCTCAAACAGGTCCTCGTGGCCGCGGACCTCGGAATGGCGGTACTCGCCGCCGAAAGCATTGAGCAAGCGGGTCAGCTCTTGAAAAATATGGCGGTTGGGATCGTGGGGGCTACAATTGAAGTGCGCCTCCAGCCAACGCATTTCTTCCACCAGCAGGTTTTTCTCCAGGTCCTTCTCCAACTGCCGCGATAGCGACAGGTAGGAATTGAAGAGTTGCTTGGTATTGGAAAAATTGCTTTCCAGCTTTTGATCCTTGAGGACACTCGCGATGTCGTTGATGTCCCAACCCCGAGCGAAAAGCCCCAGCGCAATCCGACGACCGATGAGTTTGGTGTAAAACTTTTCCATCGCCTTGGGGGATGCGTGGGGGGCCTCCTTCATCTCGGTCATAAACTGGGGTTTGATGGGCAGGTCGCGGATCTCGCGAAAGTTGGGCAGGCGTTTGTCCTTCACCAATTCAGCCGCCTCGATAAAGTACAGGGCCGCCTCGTCGATCTCGCGTTCCTTCTCCAGATAGTCGGACGACATCCGGTGGTAGCGGTAAAACCGACCGTAGGGATAGTTGACCTTATTTTTCCAGGTCGTATTCCAATAGCCTTTGACCGGGCGGTTGTGGATGGCCTCGTAGATGCTTTCCCCCTCCTCGCGCACCTTGTCCAGAAAGCGATTAAAGTCCGCCTCGCTTTGTAGGATTTGGGATTTGGAAAAGGCCGTAATGTTTACCTTGCGGCGTTCGCGGACGCTTTTGAGAATCGCCCCCTTCTTAGAGGTCACCAGAAAGAAGGAGAGAAAATTGGAGAATTTCTCCCACACCTCGTTGATGAGGTCGTAGCCCTGGTAGGTTTGCCAATCGCGACTTCCCTCGCGGTAAAAGCGCAGAGCGGTCAGCAGCACCGTAATGCT
>ERZ1740065.3126-NODE-3126-length-10347-cov-11.967256_pt1 | contig 10347 bp, 17 predicted proteins | sample MGYA00581738_ERZ1740065 | MGnify/ENA primary metagenome ERZ1740065 (study PRJEB43018, sample SAMN04849749) | marine metagenome | isolation source: floating plastic debris | place: Pacific Ocean | collected 2008-09-01 | study: EMG produced TPA metagenomics...
CCCCCTCACACTATGACTCACTAACCTCTCTCTACCACCAACTTCCTCTCTCTCTCCTCTCTCCCTCCCTCTCTCTCTCAATCACTCTCTCTCTCTCTCTCTCTCTCTCTCTCTCTCTCTCTCTATCAAACACTCCCTATCACCACCACCCACCTCCCTCTCCCTCTTCTCTCCAGCTCTTCCTCCCTCCCTCTCCCTCTCACCATCACCCACCCCCCTACATCCTCCTCCTCCCTCCATCATACCCTTTTTCCCTCATATAACTCTCCATTGCTAACAACTCTATGCCTGCTTCACAAGGTGTTGTTCCGGAAGTACGGATGGTCCAAGCTGCTGTTTGCGGATTCGAGCTACCGTAACATGACCAAAGACAAATCGTATGATGATTACTCCAGCAGAGGCTCCCATGTACACTCCATCAAGAAATATCACCGCAACATGGAGCAACTCAGCTCCTCGCCTGACTCTGTCCATCTAGCCTTGACCTCTGGCAAACCTGAGGATAACACCAGTATGTCTGCTGCTACTTGTCTGCTGCATTTACTGTATTTGGTCCAGACAGACAGACTATCAATGCTTTGAGCTAACTTTCCTTTTTTATTGACCTGAGGAATTTTCCTGCTCGCTTGCAGATGGCGATGAGCTGAAAAAGGTCAAGGACAGTGAGTTCTGGGACTATGAGCAGCAGGTGGATATGGAGGGTTTCTCTGCCTCCACTCTGTACGACCAACTGGCCAGCCAGTCTCATTCCGTCACACAGAAATTGTCCAAACAGAAAGAGGAAGCCAAGTCTCTCTATCAAAAGGTAGAGTCATCTCCCCAACCGTCTATCTTCTCCACATACCGCTCCAGCTACCAGCTCTCAAATATGATGCTTATAACATTCTATTTTTGTTTCAGGTAGCCAATCAGAACGAATCTCTGAAGGGCCTATGGGCGGCCAAGTTGAATCTGGAAGGCAGGGCATCTCTGGCCAGTCCGGAAGATATGGCTGCGTACGACGCCAAGCTGGAGGAGCTGGAGATAGAGCTGGAGCGTAGGAAACGCATCGGCAAACAGTAAGTAACCATCCACCTCTCTGTATATCCAAACATGTGAATGAGCAATGCCCTTATGTCATATCCTGTCAGGTTCCAACTGATCCTGGAGAAACAGATGAGACTGTTAGACACAGATTCCAAGGATTGTGAGAAGCACCAGGTCTGTGTAGTGCTCTTACATCACTGGGTTACAGCTGAGGCAGTGCCTCCCGGCTGTCTCGCAGACTGAAGTTATAACAACTCCCAGCGGCTAATGAGTTTCCATCTCCTCCAGGTTAATGTTGACGCCTGCGTTAATGACGCAGTGACATTGCTGCAAGGTCACGCTGAGAAGCTGCACCGTAACCAACTGGTGAGGAAAGACGGTACATTCGACGATGAACAGCACGCGCAGGTAGGGAAATGATCATCAACCACCCTGTAGCACTTGTCACAGCTGTGTCATCTATCACCGGACTGGCTTTGTAGGTGGCTGCCAAGGTGTCAGTGCTACTGGATAGGCTGAGTCGAGAGACCAATGACGAATGCCAGAGAGTCGGAGCCTGGGGAGTGCTGGGTCAGGCTACAGGGGCTCAGCTACTTCTCAATGGTAGCCTCTCCGTATCACACTGACAATATCTCTACACTGGAATCTCTCCTCTCACCTGCTGTTTATACTACAGGATCGGAGAACGCTGTAGAGGTCAATGATATAGTCGGATCGGACGCTGCCAGTCTGCTGCCAGGTCTTGTGGTGACAGATCCCCTAACCGGGCTGCTCAGACCACAGTCCGGCGCCCGGATGAAGTCAGCTGACGGTCATGTGATCTCCATACCTGATGAGTACTTCCTTCACCCTCAGACCGGCAGAGTTCTTCCGATTGAAAGCAACGTATCATATGATCCAATCACATCTCGCCTGATATTCACTGCAGATGCCGCCATAGGTGCTGTACATATCCCACTACTCATCGCCCTGTGGAGGACATCAGCCTCCCTAAAGAATCATTGGTGACGTCTGCTTGTAGGCGAGGCACTACACTTGGATGAGTTGTTGATTCCATTTGTTCCGTACCCTGTCAACCCAGATACCGGACTTCCTGTCGAGACGAAGCTCAAACCTCTCGACAATAAATCTGATCTGAAGTTCAATGCGTCATCGCCATGCGTCATTACAGGCATACCTGCCCCCACACTGGCCGTGACCATTCACCCGAGAACTGGGGCTATACTGCCGCTATCGGGCACGTTTAATGATCCCATCACACGTCTGCCTGTCGCCATCGAGGTACACCGCCATCCATACAAGCCGCCGGTAGTGGCGGAACATTTCTGATTGTATTCACTCTCTATAATTAGGGCTTCCTAACACACGGTTAGTTAGAAAGGTACTGCTGAGCGGAACTCAAATATGGCCGCCATCGCAGCATTAGGGCTGAAGATACCAAACTACAGCTTCTCACACGGTGTGGCAAATTTTCGTATATTGCTACCTTGTTGTGGGTCTATGCTGACATGTACGAGAGACAGGCCATAAGTAAGCCTATCATTACAATTATTTCCTTGCTGAGACGAATTCCTTGAGCTGGTACCCGCTACCTCTAAACATTTCTCCCTCTGACAGCAGAGGCTAACATGATCAAAAATGGCCGCCATCTCAAAAGAGTCACCTGCCAATGGGGCATAAGCCTGCAGAAAGCATTTGTGGATTGAGACTTAAGTTCTTCAGTAGCTTTTTCTGTACAGCTCATAGTATTGTACACAACCTACTTCACTCACTGCAGCCATGTGAACAAAAGAGTGCATGAATTTTCTGGCTGCTTTTAGAAATTACTTTTAATGATTATTTTTTTACGAATCATTACCTGTGGAGAATCATCGGCTATTTTTGTGGAATTCCATTATGTTTTATTCTTTATTGAATGGTATTCCTGTCTGACCTATATATATTGGGGCTAATCCTATCATGAGTCCGTTTCTGCCATTTCTGCAATGTTGTTACAGCTGGGCTCACTTATGTACGATGAGGCGACTGACACTCCTGTGCCAATCGTCGCAGTGACAATCTGTCCCAGAACTGGTAATGTCCTCCCAGTGGGTGGAGTCCGAGGCAGTGACTCTTCCCCCTCACAGCCCATCATACCGTATGACACATGTGACGAGCCAATGAGTGGTAAATCAATGAGGATCCACGGTGTATATACTACAGCAGAAGGCCAGGTTTGTCCTACCTCTTGATCCAATTTTTTCAACGGTTGTTTAATAAGACTTATATCATAAATACTGATGGTAGGTTGTGCCCTCTGGTGGCGGTTACAATGCTCTCATCACATCCACCGTCCTGGCGACTGAGTCTCGGCTAGCTGAGGCCCTTAGAAACTACGCAGACGTGCTGTTCGCCCGTGGGGAGGGAAATGAGACAGCGAGCTCTCATATTGAACAGGCAGAGATGGAGTCTGCTCACAAGGTACGTACAGCCCTCAAAACTACTGTCCAACCACTAGACCATATTGCATTGGTGTCAATATTACTGACATATTTCACTCGCCTACGTATTTCATCTATATTTTTGACCTATATAATTGACCTATGTTGCTGATCTATATAACTGACCTATTTTTATGACCTATATTACTGACCTAAATCACTCAACAATGTATATTCTGCTGCAGGACTTCCTCTCAGCCAGGAAGAAAATGCACTCGCTGCACAAACTGGCAGAGCATGACGTGAAACGACGAGAGGAGAGAGCCCATCTACTCTCGCGTACTGGCGGTTCTCCAGGTCACTACCAGTACCATATCCACTGCAATGCCACACCTCCTGTTCAAACAAATTTCTATGTCCTTAAACCTATTGTTAGGAATGTATGAGTTCTCACGGACGGGCCAGCTTCTACCCATCCTCATTGGCACAGAGATGGAGGATCTCGGGGGATCTGGTATGAACGTGCCAGTGCTCGGAGTAGAGAAGCAGAAGACAACTGGGAAGGTAACTGTCTAGCTAGTCTGCTGTTTCATCACTGATGGGATCAGATAGTCACTCGGTCTATCTGTCCATAGATTGTACCACTCGGTGGTACGGTTGAGGACCCAGACGGTACGGGTCTCGTCCCTATCCGCATCGGAGTCAAGGCCATTGACCCGGTTACCGCAGAGCTGAGTCCCGTCATCGGTGTGCGAGTCAACCAGGAGACCGGAGTTGTCATTCCTGTCACGATAGCGTCAGGCGGACTGAAGAAGAGGAGAGCCCCACTCGGTAAGCGACAGGGCAAAGTTTATCAACCGTAATCAAATTATTGCCTGCGTCAATGTCAGGTGACTTGTACAACCAACCAATCACATTGCCTGTCTCACTTCAGGCGCTGTGGCCATGCTGCAAGAGGAGACGGCGGCCAGGAAATCGCACTGGCGTCGGGCGAAGTTGAAAGAACAGGAAATGGCTGAGGCTGAGAGGAAACTGGCGGAGCAAATTCTCTTCAACTTCGAATCGATGAAACTCGGTTCTCTGAAAAAGACGATATCATCCCTTCAGCAGGTACGTGAGAGACAATGCTGTCACAAGTGGACTGCCAGTTTCCTGTGGTTTTACACAACCATGTTCTCCCAGATGAATAATGACTTAAGTGAGATGGAGAGGCGCGAGACGCAGCGCCGCCACGACGCCGAGGAGGAGTATTCGGCAGTCCTACCGCCAGACGTCGTCAGTATCCTCACTGAGGTTGACTCACCGGAACATGACAGTAACACAACCCACTGCTCCTCTCATAACAGGCTCACCGAGGTAAGGGGGGGGGGGGGGGGCCTTCTGTGTCTTTTTTCTCCATTTTGTGTTCTTACCTGTAAATTATATTTTAACAAACCACCTTTCCTTTTTTTATATTTTTTTTTTTTTTCCCCCCCCCCCCCCCCCGTTTCACTACACACCGCTACCAGAGCACAGCTAACTCTGGCTACAGCCAGCCTTTCTCGTGAAATGTGTTCGCAGCAAAAGCAGATGCGTGGGATAATGGATAATCCGCCATATTGTTTCATCTCGGCGCTGTGTCTTTACTTCTCACAGCGATACAGTTTATGATTACGAAGCTCCAAACTAAATGGTTAGACAGTGCGACTTTACTTTCTCACTGCACTACTCCGAGTGCTACTAGATATTGCACCCTCACCCCATACCTTTGTATGAGTTGTTGATGAGGAATTGTCTCCCCATAGGTATTGGACAAGTTCCTTGCCAAGATGACGAATGAAGATAACAAATACAAAGACCAGCTGAGGGAGCTAGAGGGTGCTATGAATCCAGACGCTGAGGCTGTCCTGTTGCAGGTTGGTCGATATGTCTCTGATTTTACCGGCAGCGATTGTGTACTGTATAAGTAAAAATAAATGCAAGACAAGCCTGTTGAGAGAAAAACAGGATGAGTAAAAATTGAGATATTGAGATATTGAGATATTGCACGTAAATGCAATTACTTGCATAGCTTCTGAAAGCAAATGCTTTGCAAAATAAGTGTGGAAAACCGGCTTTTTAAAAAATCTCACTTAATGCTCAATCGCAATCATTTTTATGTATCCTGTACCCCTCATCTATCACCCACCTATTGCTGACCTAGCTGTCTCAGCTCTACAGTCTTCTACCTGTCTCACGCAGCGTCACAAGCAGGCGCGCCTTCGTCAGCACGGAGAAATCTGCGACCAGCTGTGGTCCAGGCTAGAGGTCATTGCTGTCAATCACGCCAGAGTAGAGTTCTTCAGAGAGATTGCAGCCATTCTTGCCTCTGAAGCAAAAGATCTCCTCAAAGGATCATTGCACATAGCTGGTGAATAGAACATCCCCTGTAATAACACCAGCGTTACTATATCCCACCTTACCTACTGTCTCTTTACTAGGCTCGTATGACTGCGTGCTGTCAGGAATGTACGGTGACACGACCTTGACCTCCAGTACGTCTAACCAGGAGCTGATTCCTCTCATCAAGCAGCTCATCGCGATGCTTGAGTCCGGTAAACCGTTCGTACTCAGCAGCAGGCTGCTGGCCGGAAATCAATACAACGTCAACTTCAATGAGACTGGACACAAACCTCAGGCGCCCCCTGGTGGTATTCAAGGTTAGTAGGCAAGCCTCATGCTGCCTATTCCCTCATATTCTAGCATGTACGACAAAATACATATCTTCTCATACGTTCCATGTCCTATTTGTGGACGACAAAACTAGCTGACATTTCTCAGGCAGACGTGATTGTGAATGAGATCCTAAATATGTACTGCACGCTGGAATATTTTTTTTCCGCCAGATGTTTGTGAAGAAAACTGAAAACTTCACTGAAAATTTTTGCAAAGATTGTGACTACTATCGTCACCATTAAGAATTTGTACAATCATCTTCTGCAATTTTTTCACGCTAGCAAAGAATCACAAAAAAATCTCTCCTCAAACAATATTCCAGTCGACAGTATATTAAAGCATGAGATTAGAAAGGCAGGACTAACCAGACTCCTGTATGAGTATCACTCTAACTCTGCCCATTGCTATCTCGCTCTATGTTTACAGCCGCTGGTATACAGACTACCTCTGTACAGAAGTCGAGCGCCTCCACCTCTGCAGTAGACAGCGCTGTCACAGCAGACGGTGGGAACAAACCAGCATCTACAGCTGTCATTAACACGAGCCTGCTCAAGCAGCCCGCGCAGACGCAGATGTCTGAGAGAGATCAACTCGATGTGAGCTAGCTTCTTTGACACATGTCAACTCTCTGTCATATGAGTGTAACCAGCTGTTGGAACGTCTGTGACGTCATGATAATTGCTGTTCTCACGTGGCAGTGACCAGTCACTCAAGATCTTCATTACATCATAGCGACCAGAAATTGGAGCACTTGTCAAGTCATAGTAGCTGATGACACTTGTCTCTATCATGTGAAGGGGACTAGTAACTAGTATAGCTACTAGTAGACGGCGACTAGTAGACGGCGACTAGTAGACGGCGACTAGTAGACTGCGACTAGTAGACGGTGACTAGAGAATTTACCTGTTTCAGATGAAGAGGCAGCTGTTTGAGAAGCAGGCCTACGAGGCGAGCAAACTGGAGTCAGAGCTGAGGACTCAGGAGATTGAAGACATCAACGCCGTCATCGCCAAAACTGCCGATAAGAAATCATCCGCCATTACTGACGCTCAGGAGGTCTGTGTCTGCACCAGAGCTCTTTATTGTGTTTTACATTATGTTTTAGTTGTGTTGCTCATACTTTGCTTGTTTGAAGGCGTTGAGAAAGAAGCTGGAGAATGTGACAACTGCTGAGGAGGCAGAGAAGATCATGCTGGAACATTCACATGCGTTGGGCCGTCTGGCCGACAAACTGGAGCAGCAGAAATTGGTTCAGCTAGACAAACTGCAAGGCCAGCTCCTCAACCGGTACGTAAGCACTCTCCCCCTTAATCACTGGATGATTTAATACAGTCGCTGATGCTGTAACATCAACCGACAGACGACGCAAACAGAAGAAGGACCTTCACAAGGCACACTTGGAGGAGGCTAAGAGGCTGGGCGTGTCTGTAGACTCAGTTCCAACCATTGAAATCCCATCTCACGACGAACTTGATCGTGACCTGAAGCTACTCAGTCTCAAGCAGGTTTGTAGCCCCTAGCAATCTAACTAGCTGTATTTCCAATGGGAGGAATCATGCTCCTATTGCAGAGATATTAATTTCATGCTACTGTCCGGAAGTGAGCACTTGGATAAGAATTTGTTTGGCATATTTTCAAACGAAAAGTCAACTTCAATGAAAGTTTTTCATACGCTCCCTATGTTTATATTGACGGGTGGTTTTCAAGCACTATACCATCTATATACCTTGTAACTGTACATCCCTTATTACGTGCCATAGCAAACTATGGTTGCGGAGATGAAAGAAAGCCTGATGTCTGAGGATGAGAAGAGTCTGGAGCAAAGACTGGATCAGGACATCGGCCGTCGGCTGGAGAGACTCAGTACAAACCTGGATGAAGAGACATCTGGCGCACTCGCTGACAAAGAGAAAGGTTTGCTGGAAAGAGCAAAGGAAAAGGCCAATCGTGTCAAGGTCAGTATGGATAATTAAGTCAAGATCAGTATTGATAATTAGGTCAAGGTCAGTATGGATGATTAGGCTGCTAACGCCCATTTATTATATTGTTACTATATAGTCATTGTATATTTGTATTTATTTATGGTGTATTATTATTTATTATATTTTTCATTTGGTATATTGTATTATATTATATTATACTATATGCTATTATATTATATATTATTATGTATGTTATTATATATATTATTATATTTATTGTTAGCATTAAATAATTTATGATGTATATGATTAAATTATTTTTTTTTTCATATTTATGGTGTTTTATTTATTCTACGCTGATTTTATTCCTGCTGTAGCTGAAGCTCTGGACGAGTCGGAAGTTGAAGAGACGTAAGGAAGTTGATGCAGACAAGAGCCTCTCCGAGGAGGAGAATGCGGAGAGACTGAGAGTCGTCGACACTCAGGAGACTGCCGATCAGAAAGAGATCGACCAGGCCCTACTCTCTGTCCTTGGAGAGATCAGCCAGGTACACCTATCAGCTACCTGTCACTAAAGAGTAACCGATATTGATTTAGCAAAAGATTAACTAGGATTAAATTTTCCCTCTGAATTAATTGTATTTTGAAACAGCACATGTGGTCATATATCAGGTGTAGCGCACTGCCATAGAACATGGGCAGTGCTGATAGTGGGACATGTAATTACGGTGTGCTCACCAGTATATAATCGGTACTGAGGCATCATGCAAACTCGCTATTCAAGTGCATGAGGGAAGTCATCAAGCATTTAGAGTTTCTATTTCACTTTTTCTATAAAGGTGTGAAGGGGATTAGTTTATGATTAACTGAAGATTTATTTGGTTAATCTAAATATTAATCATGATTAAACATTCTGAAGAATTCCGTCTCTACCTGTCAGCCACCTGTTTCTGTATGCCGTACTCAGTAGCATAGCGGCTTACTTTCTTAATAGGATCAGCTGACCGACCTCGAGGAGACGGCGCTACACAAGCGCTTCACAGATGCAGACGCTCAGGAGAGGGACAGGATCATTGCAGAGCACAAGAGGAACATCAGGGAGCTGGAGCGTCAGAGAGATCTGCAGACCAATCAGCAGAGGGACGAGTTAGCGGCTAGACTGAATGCCAGGAAACTGATGAGGGAGCAGCTGACACGAGACAAGGCTGTCAATGACGAGATGGCCCGCATTGGGCTGGCCCAGGTACACTGACATCGACATATCGTTAATCACATTGTGACATCAATGATCTTTACCTGCCTACCATTTCTATGCTTTTATTCCCACAGACGGAGAAGGTAACTAGTAGCATCCGCTGACGTTAACTCACTCACGCTATTGTATCACTTGTTCATCCAATCACACGCTTACAGGCCTTTGCTGCGCTTATACTGACACTTGAATTCCTTCAGCTACCCTCATATCTCTCACTTACCTCACCTACTCTATCCACAGGCACAGAAAGGAGAGGCCATTGCTGTGGAAGCCGTGGAGGAGCTGAAGGAAATGCAGGCCAAGGCGAGCTCTGACACTGAGGCTCTGGAAGAGGCACAGGTGAAGAGATTGGAGAAATGTGAGGCTAAGGTCAAGGCTGAACAGCGAGAGATGGAAGCAGACTTGGATCGTGAACTGGACGGCGCTATCGATGCTGTCGAAAATCAAATCAGTCAGCAGAAGCATTTGGTATGTAATTGACTCGCTACCTCTAGGCTACTGACTAGCACTGCTGATCATCGAATTCTCCCCACCAGGCCATCGAAAGCCACAAGAGTAAATTCGATCGGGAAATGGCAGCGAAGCAACGAGAGCTCTCGCAGGAGGAGTACGAGCGCTTGCTCGCCAAACACAAACAGGAGTTGTCTGCTCTTGAGAAGAACTTGGATACGGAGAAGGAGAGACAGCAGAACAGCCTGAAGGATAAGGTTGGTGTGGTGTAGTTTGTCCAGCTGTATTACGGACGGGTATCCTGACTTATTTCGGTTCTAGATAGAGGAGCGGAGGAGGCAGCGTGCTGCCCAGCTGCAGGCGAAGCGTAACATAGAGCTGAATGATGAGCTGGTGAAGCAGCAGCAGGAGCGCGATGAACTGCGTGACTCCGACTCCAAACTCACTGAGATGGAGATTCTGAACAAGCATGCAGCAGTACGTTCTTAACTCTGTCTCCCTTCACTCTAGTCCCATAAGCTCTCGATGCAATCGTCCCACCATCTCTCTCTCTCTCTCTCTCTCTCCCTCCCTCCCTCCC
>ERZ1740065.3127-NODE-3127-length-10346-cov-13.216500_pt1 | contig 10346 bp, 4 predicted proteins | sample MGYA00581738_ERZ1740065 | MGnify/ENA primary metagenome ERZ1740065 (study PRJEB43018, sample SAMN04849749) | marine metagenome | isolation source: floating plastic debris | place: Pacific Ocean | collected 2008-09-01 | study: EMG produced TPA metagenomics...
GGGGGGGGCTAATAGTCATATGCTTGTAGTGAATTGGGATAACCAGTAGTTGGTGATGGGGATTGCTTACAGTGTGATAGCATACGAGAGTTCACACATGCAAAGGCTATCATCATTGACCAAGTAAAACTGAAGTGAAGTAGTAAAATTGTTATATTCTTATCTCTCAGAATTGAAAGCTTCAAAGTATGTGAGATAAGGTAGCTCCAAATCACAGACTTTTCAGCTGATACTATTTGAAGTTATCCTCTCCTGCATTCGTTTGCATCACCGTATCTAACACCAGTATGAGAGGACAACTCTCTGTATACTTCTATTTATTAATATGAGAACTCAGTTCTATCAAGGCAGTGCCACATATAGTTTACGCAGTCATTTTTGTAGTTGGACTTGTGTCAGTCATCTTGCCTCGTCGATTGATATAATAACCTTGTCAAATGTAAAATCCTAGGCAGCTACGAATGCTCTTGGTAACACTAATATCCACTGAGGTTCTAGTTAGATTGTGCTGCTAGGGCTACCAGAATGTCATAGCTTCTCAGCTACTGTTGGAGTTGTCTTTTCATGATGCCTCGAGGATATCATGATGAATGAAAAATTTCATAGCCTGTCAGTAACAAGCTTGTGGACCAATCAATACATGTTAATTTTCTACTAGATGAACTTAATATCAACATGCCTAATCAGGTCATAGAAAAAACATCACTTCCTGCAGGGTATGAGCATCTTTATTTACACTAACAGAAAAAAATCAGTTTTAAAATCTATGGCTCAAGTCTCAGATGGTAAATTGTAAATTTCACCTGATTTTACCGTTAATACTGCGGTTTGAACACATGGATCTTAGTACTAGTGTGATTCGTACTTTCATGGTGACTGTCTCTCATTTCAAGATCTCTGTTCCCAGTGTCCAAACCCACTCCTGCAGGTGGTCACTACATCCACGTAGTACCAGTGGTTACAGGCGCATATGTCGACATCGAACACGGTGCCTGGCTGGCAGACAAACTTTGACTTGTGACCGTCAGCTCGGAACCTGTGTGTCTCGGTACACAGTTTACCCGGGGTGGTGTAGTAGGTGTACCCTGCGAAACAAAATAGCAGTATAATTTATTGTCACCGCCATCATTGTTTCTTTCTTGTTATTAAAAATAAAATAAAATAAGATAAAATGAAGCCACGTGACAGCAGTATTACATGCGTTAGATTCAGCTTACAAGAAAAACTTAACGAGTGAATGGCTGCATGCTAACTCCCTCCCTCTCCCGTCCCTATAGCTTGAATTAGACTTCATTTCAAGCCAATGCTGCAATTAACATATGTGAATCTTTCATGCTAAATGATAGCAGCATGCAATACCTGAGCTCTTTCCACCTGTTATATTCCATCAGTGTGATACTTCGATAAAGCACTTGCCACTAAATTTAGTTTAGAAACATTCCCCCTCGAGCCTCTAACTACAGTGAATGGAAGCACTGCTGTGTTGAGTTGAGAGCAGATATAAAAGCATCATCGCAATATAGCTTTGGTGTCTGCATTGCAACCATACTCTATGTATTTGTACCGCTGCATCCGTTTCTAGTGTTATTATAAAAGCAAGATATTAGTTAGCCTCTTATCCAGAGGCTGGCCTCAATGGACGCGACAAGACCAGCAGTATTTTGGCTTGGGTTTGTCTTTAGTTAGAAATGTTGGTTTCTACATGACGTCATGGAGGCTCAGTAGCGGCACACGGAAATTTCCGGATTTCTTCCGATATAGTAACTATAGCAATCATTAGTTAGTTATTATTGTGATAAATCTCACCTGCCCATTTACAGTTCAGTGTGGATTGCTTGAAGTCTGTGCCAGGTCGGGACGCAGGTACATTGAAGTTAGGAACATCAGTAGGTATACAGTTACCGACACAGTTCTCTGAAATAGTTATAAATGGAACCGTTAGATTTTGGGTATCGTGGCACGGATAAATGGCTGCATAGAGATGGCCGAATTTAATACAACAGCAAATTGTATTGACTCACTATTGCCATTATTATTTCCACTGGAGAAATGGAAGCAGTTTCCTCTGCAGTTTCCGTTCTTGTTTCCGTTGTCTGCAGGGAAAATAAAGGTCATTGTATGGTGTGCACCATTCATTTCAAGACATACTGACTAACTCTTACTGTCGGTATTTTTGTTGCCGTTGCCATTGGTGTTTCCGAGTTTATTGTGGAAGCAGTTACCCACGCAGTTTCCATTCTTGTTTCCGTTATCTACAGACGGCAAACACATTAGTATTGAAAGAATTATTGTTGAATGATTTTCTCTAGGGATCTACCACTCACTGTTGCTGTTGATGTTGTCATTTCCGTTCTCATTGCCGTTGAAGTTACCCATACAGGTTCCGTGACAGTTTCCGTTGCCGTTGCCATTATCTGTCGGGAAACCAAATAACTCAGTGAAAATGATAGAAGTTGAACTACTTTTATCGCCATTCTTTTCTCAAGCTCACTTTTTCCTGTGTTCCTGTTGCCATTTTCGTTGCCGAGGTTGTTCCCTGCGCAGTTTCCTCTGCAATTACCGTTGTTATTTCCGTTGTTACCTCCACCTGAAATGTCAGATCACCAGCTGTTATTACACGGCGCCGTGATATAGACAGAGTTGTGAGCGGGAATGTGGCTGTGAGTTACCTGAGCCAGGAGCAAATCGAAACCGAGGCTTGTCGGCACCGAGTTTATTGATGAGATTTCCCAATTCATCAGTCTCTGGGGAAACAGCTGGAAAGTAATGAATCATATGGTGGTAGCCATTGGCATAGCCCTGCATACCGCTGCCTAAATCTGGTCCAAATGGGACCAAGTGTTGACTCATATATCAAATGTCAGAGAGCGTAAGGTAATTTATCAGGACAGAGGTATGGAGCCCAGTCTAGAATAAAGTGTTACCGACTGCAGAAACCATAAATATATTTCTGACTGATGAGTCTGATGTGTCATAAATTTCACTTGTCTAAAATCGATGGTTGTTTATATTCATCGCTGACCAGTAGCAAGAAATCCAGCTCAGGCGCAGCACAACCTCTAGTTAGTATTCCAGTGCTACGTAAATAGCTCCTGCCTTCTGCTCTAGTATCGCAAGAAAAAATCACCAACTAGGATTTGCAAGCAGTGAACAGAAGAGTATCGTCATATAATTTCAGAGAGAGGAACTTGTCTGCAGATACGCTGTCCATTTAGAATGTTACTGGCTGACTGATACTCTCGGTGCGCATGCACTTGAGCTAGTAATAAGTACATGTTTAACAGATTCTAGAGAACACGATCTTCAAGTGGTCTGCGTATGCATAGGACAGAAATGATGAAAGGAAGGTGAAGGCCACACTGCTGTTATTTGTACTGAGGCAATATGACTGCTGAACAGAACAGATTACTGCAGAGTCTATCTAACGCAAAAGGCAACTTGATTTGAGGGGCAGCACCAGAACTACATAGAGGGATCAATTCCACCAGTGAAGTATAGCCTAACCAGACAGCAGTAAAGTAATATACTACTTACAGTTGTCAAACACTGCTTGTGCACCAATAGCAATCCAAACGGCGACGAACCTATAGTGACGATAACGTTGATGAGGAGGGAATGCATGCAACCGGAGTGTAGACAGGATCGGTGACGGAGAGTGACTTACAATTTAAGCATAGAGGATCCCATGCTGACAGTAAGTATACGGGTTGTTATCCTGCAGAGAGTCAAACACCACAACTACTTCAGGTCCCAACTGGCGGGCGATTTATAGTGAAACAAATGGGCCAATCAGAGCTGATCATTCGGCGCAGAAGACATGATGAGGAAGTTAATCTGACCATGTCGGCACTTTGACGTATGAGGAAGATCTAACAGGGAAAAATCTTCCGCGTCCAATCACAGGCTCATTCAAGGGCTGTGAGTCAAAACACGCCCGCCTGGTTGTGTGCAGTCATCCGTGATTATAAAGAGGCAGAGCTGCTAGAGAATATCATTATGGCGTCTGAAGGTTATAAACATTTCCTGTTGACATCATTATTCAAGATTCGCTGAGGTTTTAAGTTTCCAGATCTACGATTAAACAGAGATAACTGGAGTGAAACAAGGAACATACTGTATTTCCCTGACTGTAGGACATGGGTCTAAAGACGGAGTATGCCACTCTGTGATCACTAATAGTTGGTCAAGAAATCCTGTTTCGGTATCCTAAAATGAACGGTTCTCCAGGAAACTAACGCATTACATTTAAAACTGAGCTATGAAACAGAAACTCAGCTTCCTATCTTCTTATAGAATTTATGAATCCCACAATAGCAGAGGGGATACCATAATGGTATTGAGCAGAGCTGGGAAAAGTCACCCTCTCCAAAAGTCAAGTCAAGTGTAAATTCGTTGTCTTTGGAGTCTCAATTCATCATCAATTCATTTAGATGCCAGCAGCTGAAGTATCAAGCCAAGTCAAGAGTTTAATGTTGATATTTCTTTGAAGTTGAAGTCAAGTGTCAATTCATTCATACTGAAGTTTATCTGACGTCATTTGCAGATGGCGCACCAAAAGACAATTTATAGGTGTGGTACTTGAACATGGCCTAGAAAGACTGTTGTCACGCTGTATCAATCAATGCCAGTAAATACAGTCAGTGATCATCTGCCGAGAATAGCATTTACTCATCAGTCATGACTCATGCTAGAGCACTGAAACTTACTATTCTATTTGTGCATTGGCAACTGTAAAACTAATTATGCTGTGATTATAGATGTGGTGCTGTTTTTCCACGTAGTAATGAGTAGTCAGTCTGTTGGTAGTTGTGAAGCGCCGAAGTACAGACAGAGAGATAGGACTGTGCAGTGCACCTAGCTGATGGAATGGGCATTGAGTTGGAAGCTAAAGTAAACTTAATTTTGCTGTTGTGCCTGAAATATCAGCTAAGTAAAAGTAGCATTCTTCAATGATGTTCCCTAAAGCCTCAGCACTAGCCATCATTACTCTTTGATTCCTATGGATACTATACTACTGCTAATTATGGTCAATTCACTACAAGTCTTTCATCAATGAAAGTCAAGTGGAGAGTCAATTCCTAGGGCTAGAGGGGAAGAGTCAATTCAATTTCAGTTCATGGAGTCAACGAGTCTAAAGTGATCACAAAGTGGTCAATTTAGCAACTGGAGTTGCATTCCAGTCAAGTTAACTAACCCGAGTTCCCAGCTCTAGTATTGAGCCTGGCCAACCAAACTCGGCCGACTAAGCTACACTTCGATGCTGAGTAACTCAGATAGGCTGTCTGATGCACAAATCTGTCTGTGTAAGAAAAATATGGCTTATGTTGATCACATTACGACATAAGAGGCATGCTGAGGGTGAGAAGTGAGTATATCCCATCCTAGGAGGCATATTATTCCACTTACCTAACATTGGAATAAAGAGCGAGAGCACTGGATGAGTGGATGTTATTACTGAGGGTGATGTTGGTGCAATTGTTAAGACACGGGATACATCCATATATACATATACATGCATGCATACATACATGTCTGTGAGCAGACATGTCTGTGAAATATCCTTTGCAACAGCATGCTATGTCGCAATAGCGTCGCGAGCCAGGGATGAGATGTGCCTGTGGAAGTGTCAATCCACCCAATTAGAGGAGATAATTAGAGGAGAGACATTGCTACATTGGATAATCAGGTTTAGTAAATGATCTAAGGTTGTAGTACGTAAGCCCCTTGTACTCAATTGGCTCACAGCCAGTGCTACTGAATATTCACCAACTTGGACGTTTTCAATGGATGGCAATGCTCCAATAGATTTGTGCGGTTGTTTCACAAGGACGAAGTGTTTCCATTGCTGTATTTACTCACGTATACATTATATATATATATATACTGTATACATAGAAATTTTAGTGTTCTAAAACTATAACATTTTTTCCAAAATAGCAGTATCTTGAATAATAGCGTTTAGAATTTTTAACGATTTGTGTTTGATGAAAACTAAAAATAGCAACCTTGAGTATATATAACTAAAATATTTATAACTAAAAATAGCGACCTTGAATATATAGCGTCTAACATTAATAGCGTCTTCAACCTAGTCACTATTATAGCTATCATTGTGAGGTCGCTAAAATTTCCATGTATACAGTATCGGTATACACATGTATACACACCCTTACACACGCATAAACACCCATACACACACATACACATGTATACACATGCATGCACAGCCACTGTTGATTATAAATTACTGATGCTGTTATTCCTCACCATATCAGCATTGTTTTGTGTTGGGTAGATAGATGGACCCTCGAGTACTCCACCCTAACAATGCGAGCTAGTATATGGTATGTATCACTCCTTTCAATGTATTGCCGTACATGAATGGTATACTCGACTCCCTCAGTGCAGGTCATAAACTTTGCTACACAACTCTGAGTAAGTACCCTCACAGGTTTCCTTTGATGGGAGGGAGAAAGTAGCAGAGCTTGCTTAAAACAAAACTGGCCGTAGGACTCAAGGGCTGCTTCGCTGTGGTCCTATGTTCCTCCTGACGCCACCATGACTGGCCATCAGACCAGCCGGATGGTGCTAAGCCCAATCCAACACTGCTACCATAGGTAACTGCAATCTAGATGTCTGCTGTACACCAGTAATATAGTCGAGTAGGTAATGCTGCTCAAAAGACAGGAATAACTACAGTAATCTAGAGGAGCATGAGAGAAGTGTATTTCCTGAAACGCAGTCATATACACACTTGCAATATATGGTTAGGAGTCAACATGCAAAACCAGTGCAAAAATAGCATTATGATGCAAATATAGTAGGAGTCATAATCTAGGAAATTCATATTTCACAGCATTCGGCGGTAAAGTAGTGACGCAGTTTAACCGGCAATATCCACCCAAACTGGCTTAAGAGCAGTATCACTAACACAGAGATTAAAGTGCTGGGCAGAGCATTCATGTTCTTCGGAGAAATGGTGTTTCCGGGAGGTAATGCTTTCTGCATAGGAATTAACCAAGACACAGGATGTTATCTTAATCACCTAATACCTAGTCGTCAAGGGATGAAACCTGCACAGCACACCGTATCACTAACTTCTCACAAATAAATATCATCGTTAGTTGGGCGTATAAACATTAAAACTCACGCAAGAGCTGCATCAGCAGGTTTATTGTTGCTAACAAATAAACGTTGCCATTGATATATTCGTATTGGCAGGTGCTTGTTTCCTATGGTCTCTGTTCCCAGTGTCCGAACCCACTCCTGCAGGTGGTCACTACATCCACGTAGTACCAGTGGTTGCAGGCGCATACGTCGACATCAAACACGGTGCCTGGCTGACAGACAAACTTTGACTTGTGACCGTCAGGTCGGTACCTGTGTGTCTCGGTACACAGTTTACCCGGGGTGGTGTAGTAGGTGTACCCTGGGGAAGATAAATAGCTGTAGTGTCCAGCATGAATAAGTGAACAAATACTAAGGATAATCTAAATATCTATTAGGCATTACAAGATTTGTTAGCTCGAATATCGGCATTCCAACTACATAGCATCTTCACTTACCCGCCCATTCACAGTTCAGTTTGGACTGCTTGAAGTCTGTGCCAGGCCGGGACGCAGGTACATTGAAGTTAGGAATCTCAGTAGGTATACAGTTACCGACGCAGTTCTCTGAAATAGTTACAAATGGAATCATTAGATTCTGGGTAGTCAGATACTCACAAAAAGCTGCATTGAAGTAACTGAAACACATGCAACAGCATATCAATCATTAACTCACCATCGCTGTTTTTGTTGCCGCTGGAGAAATGGAAGCAGTTTCCTCTGCAGTTTCCGTTCTTGTTTCCGTTGTCTGCAGGGAAAATAAAGGTCATTGTATGGTGTGCACCATTCATTTCAAGACATACTGACTAACTCTTACTGTCGGTATTTTTGTTGCCGTTGCCATTGGTGTTTCCGAGTTTATTGTGGAAGCAGTTACCCACGCAGTTTCCATTCTTGTTTCCGTTATCTACAGACGGCAAACACATTAGTATTGAAAGAATTATTGTTGAATGATTTTCTCTAGGGATCTACCACTCACTGTTGCTGTTGATGTTGTCATTTCCGTTCTCATTGCCGTTGAAGTTACCCATACAGGTTCCGTGACAGTTTCCGTTGCCGTTGCCATTATCTGTACCAAAACGAATTAATTGTATCAGCTATTAGGACAAGCTCTCACACAACTCCCTTTGCATCCTTACTAGTTCCAGTGTTCCTGTTGCCATTTTCGTTGCCGAGATTGTTTCCCGCGCAGTTCCCTTTGCAATTCCCGTTGTCGTTTCCATTGCCGCTACCGGGACCTCTGTTGCCACTGGGACCTCCATTGCTGTCGAAAACTCTGTTGCTCCCTGCAGCGCCATCTCGACCAGCTGCAATTAAAGTACTTTTGGCTGATACCGCAGTAAAGTGGCACACACCTATTAGATCTGATGCCCTGATAGTCACCTGGAGCAGGTTGTGCAAGCGGTTGGTCAGCTCCTAGCTTGTTGATAAGATTTCCCAAAGCATCAGTCTCTGGCGAAATAGCTAGAGAAAGGCACAACCTTGATGACTACATAATCCGAGATCATCTGATATAATAGCATTTAACACGTGTGCGTGTGTTTGGATATGTGCTGTCTACTTCCAAGGTGGAATCTCGCTCAATGTCAAGGTTAAGTGATTGGATAGCATGTATCACTGAGAATGGTAGAAGTGCGGGATTAATGGGGAATATATGCAAATATATTATACATGTGGCTCAGGGCTAATTATATGGATGGTAGAGCCTGTAAATCTCTCCCAGACCACCAGATCTACGAGTGCAACCATGAACGCCATACATTTTAATTGATAACTGCTTGCACCTGCTTGTTTTCATCCTCGTAATATATTCGGAATCGCAGCTACGGTACGGCACACGATGCTTAGTCTTTGCTTACTCTATCCCACTGTCTTGTACTGCGTAAGTGGAACATTTGATCGGAATTGAGAAAAGGTTTGGTGAAAGCTAACTTGGTGGCGATATAATAATGGTGAAGTACAGATGACATCAAAAAGATTTCATCATAAACATTGTGGCTACTGAAAGCAGCCAAAGCTTTTGATTATGTGTGCGTTCTTTTGGCTGACTATGGTCTCATTTCTGATTGGTTACCTGTGCCTGCTAGCGTTACGACACCGGGCACAGCACTCTGTTCGATAGTAGGAGTCAAGACATTTCAATTTCTGCTGCCATGCCATCACTTCATCAGTCGAATAAGATGTTTAACATTTGGCATAACATTGATAAATATACTTACAGTTATCAAAGACTGCTTGGACAGTGAGTATGATCGAAACACCAATGAACCTGAAATAACACCAGCATTGAGGAGTAAGCAACCACATGGTGAACAGGGGTTTGGGGGTTAAATAGCACACTTACAGCTTCAGAGCATGGCTAGCAGACTTCATGTTGTATGCAGGCAGCGGCTCTCTCGCTCCTTGGAAGATGCGGCTTTGCCCCTCTCTCTGACTGGTGACAGACTGACGACTGAATTTTAAACCGTATGATGGCCAATAGGCAGTGGGAAAGATGTAAGGATAGACACGGAACCAATCTTGATTAATGAAGGAAAACCTAAGCTTTTCTCAGTGCCTGTGGGCAAAAAATGCATTTGGCTGTGTGCGACTGTCCGTGACCGCATCTTAGTAAACCCCACAAACATAAGCCTTAACAATCCCAGACATCATTTCAGCAAAGCATCCCACGACTTTCAAACTTCATATTTCATATGTCAACGTCATATTTCAAAACAGACTCGGCTGAATGGGGCGTGGCTGAGTGGGGTGTGGCAATACAACATCAGACCCAACCGTGTACCCAGCCTGGCTGGCCAAGCCTGATTGAAGAAGGGTCGCTGTGTGTATACTCCATAGGATGATTCCGATCAGTGTATCATGTACGATCAGTGTACAGGGATGACACAAAGTAAACACATCCAGTGGTGGCGGCCATACATCAGCGCATCACTAGATGCTAGCATGGAAACAGAAGCTTATGCATAACACAATAGGCAGCCTGGCTTTGAGCATATCGAAATACCCTCTGTACGCAAACTGGAGTGCATACATCAGGGTTATGGAAATGCAGTGTTCCTAACTCTAATTATATAGGCGGGTTTTTTATTTTCTGAGGCAGTCAGATTGTCACCATATGTCTGCGCCACCAGGTCCGCAGGAACAATGTCCACACGCCCACAGGTCCGCAGGAACAATGTCCACACGCCCACAGGTCCGCAGGAACAATGTCCGCACGCCCACAAGTCTGCGGTCAGTCGT
>ERZ1740065.3128-NODE-3128-length-10346-cov-12.281508_pt1 | contig 10346 bp, 14 predicted proteins | sample MGYA00581738_ERZ1740065 | MGnify/ENA primary metagenome ERZ1740065 (study PRJEB43018, sample SAMN04849749) | marine metagenome | isolation source: floating plastic debris | place: Pacific Ocean | collected 2008-09-01 | study: EMG produced TPA metagenomics...
GGCAGGAGAGAGGCAGGGAGAGAGGCAGGGAGAGAGGAGAGAGGGGAGGAGGGAAGAGGAGGAGGGGAGGGCGGTAGGGACATGGTAGGGAGAGAGGGAAGGGGGAGAGAGGAAAGGGGGAGGGAGGTGGAGGAGGAGAGAGGGCAGGAGGACAGAGGGAGGTAGAGCTGAGGTAAAGAGGGGGATGCATGAGAGGCAGTAGATGGAGGAGAGGTAAGAGAGGAAGTAGATGGAGCAGAGGCGGAGGCAGTAGATGGAGCAGAGGCGGAGGCAGTAGATGGAGGAAAGGCGGAGGTGCTACTTACCATGTTGCTCATCTACGATGACGCTGCTGATACGAAGGTCATCGACCTCAATGGAGGACGAGGACCCGTGACGAGTTTGGTCAATCATCGACAGGCTTGTGAAGTGGTAAACTCCGTCATCAGCGAACGCCCTACTCATGAGTGATCTACAAACCGGATAACATCAACAGGAGGGGACAAATCCGAGGCTGATGGCAATGCAGCAGACGGAGATACTGCAGACGGAGATACAGCAGATGTGGATACAGCAGATAGAGATACTGCAGACGGAGATACAGCAGATGTGGATACAGCAGATAGAGATACAGCAGACGCGGATGGGTATAGGGAGACCGTTACCTGGGTGGGACGGTGCGTGAACGTGGTATGTTTACAGCCTGCTGCAGGCTGCTGACCTGAACGACATCGTGCTTCTTATCTCCATTAAATGACCAGCAGACGATGTCATTTTCTTTCACCAGCAGTGGGTCCGGCTTGATCTCAGATCTGACGTTTATGGTGTGGATGGCTGGCTGGGTGGCGACCACCACCACCCCAAACAGCCTCGGCAAGGATTTACTGCAGACAAGCAGTGAAGCTGAACGTCGGCAGTCATGTGACATGCCATGTGACCTGCGTGATAGCAGCAAGCTGACTAACCTGATAAAGTAGTATGTGCCGGGCGTTTTGAACTGGTGCATAAAGGCAGAGGGGGCGTGTCGGACCGCCCCGCTACAGAAGCCGTTAGCGATAGGGTTCCCCTGGTACGAGACCTGCTGTATGTTGTGAGGTTTATCACACTTTTGCCAGTCAAACCAGACTCTGCTGCCTGGATGGATGGTGAGAATCTTTGGTGAGAATCCATCGTCATCTACTTTGATCGTACGATTCTAAAACGAGGCGGCGACAACGATACATCAGAACTAAGATCGTTTGTATCTTATAGCCGATATAATCAATAATCAATAATCAATACTCAGATCAAGATCATAGATCATAATCGCAGCATAACTGCATCAAGACTGCCTAAGCCTCTACCTATCCATGGCGTCGGCGCTTTGCAGAAGTAATGATTGCAGTAAAACAATGCATATTTCATACCGCATTATCACAGATTTATGCTCCGTATTCAAAGACCATTTACAAAGAAACATTTTAAGAGCTTAATTTCAGACTGTAAGTGTTACATTTATTGTACATGTTCATCGGATATTGTCGACCATGCTATCAGAGGTGAGCCGTTCACTAACGGCCGCTCACAGAAAGGAGAGAAATCTAGTAGACTAACCCGTTCTCCCGATTCCACGATGATGGTGGAGGTGGGGAGGGTGTGCACTGCCTGCGGTATCTTGTAGTGGTAGATTCCTATTGAGTTCACCTCCGCCGTCTGCAGTCCGCTTTTGAACATCTGAATCATCTGTGCCGGCGACAGGCCGCGGCACTTCTCACCTGCACAGACGATATCATTCATAGAAAACTGCAAATCCCATGCGGTTCGAGTAGGTTTCAGATACCGACCTTGAGATTTTAAGTCTTTAGGATTTGTGGCTACGGGACTTAGACACTGGTCAAATAGCTTGAGACAGAACGCTTTCCCTGTGGAAGGCAATTGCCACCAGATCCTGTCACCACTGCGGGCGTGTACCAGGGCTGGATCAGAGAAGGTTATGATCTCAGTCAAAGCACTGGCCATTACTATCATTATGCAGGCGTGCAATCTTACTGGGGGAGAAGGAGTCTGGATTCACTTCCACACGGTGCACCCGCTGCTTCGGTTTGACTATGATGGTGCCCATGTACTCTGCAGACGTGGAGAAATTATGGTCGGTGTAGTAGTACACTCCCGGCTCAGTGAACTGATGCGCTAGGAGCCCGGTCTTTGTCGGCTCGTGCCACGAGAATCCGCCCTCCAGCTGAAACAAAACACAGGCATGTACTGTCCCCTATTCAAGCTAAGCCAACCGGGTAATCATTGCCAGTGGCTATGTTTGCAGGTGTCTGTGAGTGCCCTGCCATATAACTCACAGGCTTGTACTCGTCAGCGGCTGGGTGGTCCAGAGATGGTGGGTCGATCTGATAAACGCAATGGCTATCCCTGGTGCTCTCCCAGCTGAACCAGACGCTGTCGCCTTGCTCTATCAGCAACATCATTGGCTCAAATCGTCTGTCCTTGACCTCCACCTTATATTCCCTGTAAGAAAGCAATACCCTGAGTCCTGCTGTTGTAGATGACGTTGCGTACGCTCACAGAGCGGGGTTGTTCTCTCCTACCTGTTGACTTCATCTACAGAGACGACGCACAGGCCAGACTTGGTTGGAGAGGAGACTTGAGTTTGGAAGTAGTACATGCCGGGAGAGCTACAGAAAGAGCAGACTTCTGTTTATCTTCACAAGTTTGGCACCGGAGTCACCAAGGCTGACATTGTAGCCAACACAAACTAACGCTGGTTAAAAACCTAGAAACAATTCTTGATATGTCTCAGAGACACTGCAAACTGGTGTTGCGCAATACCTCTCTATAGCAGTTTCTTATTCGCTGCCACCCAGTGACAAACTGAGTCGGAGAATGATGGTACGTTACATGACTAGGGGGTCGCCAGCACTGTCTGGGTAAGTGCACGGTCTTTTCTTTGACGCTTACAGTCAATTACACAATATCAACTCTGGAAGGTAAGTTAATTATTCTTACCTGAAGCTGTGTCTGTAGTTCCCAGCCAATGTGAGGTATGTGGAGCTAAAATTTAAAGCACGAACGTCAGTGATGGAATAGCGGATGAAGAAAAGATGGCGTATGAAGGTAAGAGATTGTCAGTAGCATAGCATAGCAGTGACCGAGTGGGAATTCAGGCAAAATCACCTCAAGTCAGGCAAGAAATACAAGTTGTATACCCTGTATCAAACAGGCTCTGCTACAAGTACAAACAAGAGAAAGATAGCCTTCCTTTGGGGTTTTTCAATTTTTGTAGAAATTCTTTTCGGGCCTAAGGCTAGGAAATAGTAGTTCTAAATTTGTCACGTAGGTTTCATATTCTCAGTACAGAGTCTTGTTTTTGCCAATGGTGATGTGGCTTGTGCAACGAGCTAGCTGTCTGGAGAGACATGATGAATGCTGTATTAGTTCCAGACCTGCCAATCACTAAGCTGTTTGGTCAACAGTAGCCATGATAGTGTATATCTAGAGCTGATATAATGGAAAAAATGATTGGTAAAGGCTGCGACCACTGCCAACCCAAATGCCACGAGTGGCTCAGGTTCAGTTCGGTAATGCGAGAAAAGAGGCCCGTGATTGGACTGAGTGCGTGAATAGGTCGATGCCGATTGGTTCGCTTGTACCTTTTCATAGATAACTTTATAATCTATAATCAATGCAGCATAAGCATGCTCCCATTTGGTCTAGTGGTTAGGATTCCTGGTTTTCACCCAGGCGGCCCGGGTTCGATTCCCGGAGTGGGAAAGCATTTTTTCTCTCCCTACTAAGTTTTGTGGCTCTGAAAAGTGTGTACTAACTGTGTACTAACATACTTCTGGGAGAAACCGGTTCAATTTGCCTTTCTAGTAACTGTTTTGAAATTATTTTCCTTTCCAAACTTTTTAGCTGATTTTTACTTTGCAGCAGCGGTAGCATATAAACCGAGCACATATCTACACCACCTTAGAACCTCTACTATACATAACTAGGATTCTGACATTTTTTATTTCATACCATTTCAGCAGCACGTAACTAACAATGAGAAAACTAGGTCTAAACTTAACAGTCAAAATACTAGAGTCTCCCAGTAATGGCAATCACCTATGGTATAGCAAACAGGAAATGGTGGTATCAAGTTCATTCACCACTTTGAAGCAACTTTGTTGCTATGTGACGACAATCTCAAGTTCTAATCATAATTCTACCAATGATGCTGTCTACCAGCAACCCGCCCCCTAAAGCTGTCATCCTGGTGTATTCAAGAACTCAGGCCCTGACACAATGCATCACAGGTGGTAAATGCTATCAGAATATAGGTCAAACATGGCTGATCGCATACACTCATAGAACGACAGTTCAGTGACCTGTACAGTTGTAGCAAGGCTCTGTATGTGAGTAGAGAGACTATAATAGAGAGATAAGGAGATATACCACCACAAATATATTCCTTAACCGTGGCACTACAACTACAGTACATATTGTACGTACAGTACGTACTGTATGTAAATCATATAATTAAATAACTCATGCATACACATACCTAACAACGTACACGTACACGTACACGTACACGTACATGCGTAGGTTTCCCTAGTTACAGCTATATACATAGTGACAAATTTACATGATGCAAGTATTTATCATGTTGAATCTGTTTTGTGGGTCCATTAGAGCTGGAACAACAAAATCTTTCCTCAAAGACATAAAACAGTACTGGACAAGTACTGGACAAGTACTGGACAAGACAAATATTTCTTTCAAACATAAAATAATCTCCGTTTTATGGGCGAACGACAGTAAGTAGGTAGGTAAGTAAGTAAGAAAGTAAGTGAGCGAGTATGTAAGTACGTAAGTAGGTAGGAACTGAGTGAGTAAGTAAGAAAGTAAGCTGACATATACCTGCTAAAAGGCATATTTTTTTGCATCAGACGACATTGTATGTAGGTGTATTGACTGTAATCGCGGAACTTACGGTTTAGGAGATTTAGAGATGAAGGCGACACGACGGTTGCAGAACTGCAGAGGAATGATGTTATGCGGTATCCGTTTCTCGCTTGCGTCTCCTTTACTCCAGACGAAGTTGAGAGAGTTCCCTTCGTCTATGGTGATTATACTGTTTGAGAAGCCGGCGTTCGTTACATTGACGACGTAATCTGACCTCGGCAGTACGGTCACCAGGACTGGAATAGAGCTCTTCTTAGTGCCAGCGCTACAAGCAGGGCATCGACCTTAGCCTAGTTAAGAATGTATGGACCTTAGGCTAGCTTTGAGTGCATGGACCTTAGCCTAGCTAAGAATGTATGGACCTTAGGCTAGCCAAGAAAAGCATGCAAGCATAACATTTAATGATGTGCACTTTAGTTCCTGCTATCAAAGCCATTTGGAAGTCATTGACAGACAAACAATGGAGGCACAGACAGTCAATGGCGTTGTCATCATTAATTGATAGATTGAGTGTGCCGTGAGTCACGCGGGCTCGTCACCAGTTGCCAGGCGGTGTTATTTCCTTCCGCGGATCAAGTTCTACGTAGAGTTACCTCTCAAACAGGTAGTCGCCTTTCAGATTGAACTTTACTTCATAGTTGGCTCGCTGTGTCAGCGCGCCACTGTCAAACCCGCCCGGCACTTTGAGCAGAACGTTATCGACTCTGATGACCTACAAACATATGACATGGTTCCTTATTACGTAACTCACTGTCTTTATATGACATGCAATAAGCAACAAGCAGTAAGCAATAAACAATAAGCAGCAATACAGGCGGAGAGCAACCATAGACCAAAGGAATAATGATGGATAATACATAATACAAACACACGTACACATAAGTACGTATATTCCTATAGCGTATTGAGTATTATCGTATTACACAGCACATACATACATCAGTTCGAAAGGTAAACTGAGGCCAACTACTAATGGCATTATTCTAAAAAAGCAATGAGCATTACAAAATTTTGGCAGCACCTGCCACCTGCCACTGCTCATATGTGCCATCATGAAGGGAGCGACAGATCAACAGCAGCTAGCAGCTATTCGGTGGCATCTGTTTTATCATCAGCGATAGGTAAATATTTGACATAATATTGTACACATTGATTTTTACCTACTCGAGAAGTTACCACAGCGATACAGAGTGAGTGGAGAAATCATTAAATCCTGGCTAGCAACAGTCAGCTCTGTATCATAGACTTGTAGATTGCACTGTATATGTCCGCAGTGAGCTAGATCACACATCTAGATCTAAGTCACGGACAAATTGTATTCTTCAGTTTTGAGTAAAATTTTGTGTGGGAACTGCTGACTGGTTGAACAGAAGAAAAACTAAATAAAACGCTGCTAAGTGTTGACTTAAGAAAGTTAAGCAACAGGGCGAGTTAACGGCGCTACGCGGCTAACGAAGTGTGTGCATAGAGAAAACTGACCTGGTGTATACTGAATCCATCGCCACGTTTCTCGTCCCAGACGAATGTGACTATCTGAAAATCAATGCAGCTTCAAATTACACTAAACAGAGGTTTGACTCGGCTTGACTCTCTGAATATCAACATACCTGTCCCTCATAGGCCTGGGCACTGGCCGCAGAGAACCCAGAACTCTTCAGCTGAATCGTTGGTCCATGCCCTACAGCAATGTAAGTATTACAGGTTGCTTCAATTTCAGCACCGCAATGATACGAGAGTCATGAAACTTACCAATTTTGGAAACCTTGCGTTTCTGCTCCATCATCGATTGTGTCGAATGTATCAGGTAGATGGTTGATTCATATTTACAGGTACGTAAAATTCCTGATACCTTTTACATCTACGCAAGAGAATGTAGGACTGCACACACCTAGGTTTGAACATTTTCCTACTCAGCATTAGCATCCAAACTAGCATGGCTGCGAGATTCTAAGGCTTGGATACAAAGTATATGCTTGCTAAATGGTTGGTAGGGGTGAATCCATATGTACAACGCACTGTATGATAAAGATCATATGCCAACTGTCCTACTCGTTTACATTCATGTCGTTGGCACATACATGTATGACATTTACTATTCATCAGACAGCTCCTTAAAATCCTATTACTACAGTTCGACTGCAGAAATGATACGAAGGTGTTTTTGATAATGAACACTCACCAACAGAGCGTCCGGTAGTAAGTCACCATTGAACGCTGCGTTCACGTACAAACACAATAGCTCTGACAACGGTTTCGTACGCCCGTGAATGAGCGCACCTTGAAAACACCATAGACTCGCCCATGTTGCTAGGGAAGTCCAATCACGTGACATATTGAGCCAATAGAGCGAAGGAAAATCTCAACGACGTCTAAAAAGTATAATCGATCGAAGTAAACTACATAAATAAATGTAGTCAGCGCGACTCGCACAAACGGTCATTCATGAGCATCAACCAAGTAGTGAAAATTACAACTTGTCATATCAATAGTTCACTTATACGTAGTTCTAGCAAGAGTCATCAACATGACACTGAGCATAAATCACAGAAAACCGTAGGTATTTCAGATATCTACGAGAAAAAGGTCCGTAGAAATTGACCCTGCAAAGTCACATGCTGTAATTATTCTCACGGTGGCTATAGTGGATAGAACCGAGGCTAATCCAAAGGTCACGGACTTTTTGCACAAGGTTGTTGATGTTTTTCCCATGCACAGAATCTGCCTTGCTGGCATAGAACTGTTATCCGTCTTCTGTTACTTTTTTCTATATTGTGCTGCACTTGCCTGTCAGTGATATCGCTGTGTTGATCTTGCCTGCCGTTGATATGATGTGATGTAGATACGGTATGATATAAGCATATTCAGATCTGCGTACAACTATGACACTTCCAATTCAAAGGATCACTCAGCTGGTCCGCTTTGGCATCAGCCAAGTGAGATACAGTCACAGTCAGTTCCAGTTTACTAAAACCGGGCAATTCAATCAAACAGCGGCCAGCTTTGGTCACCCGTACTCTTCTGACTGGTTTCTGCAGAAGGTCCTCAATGCCACCTTGCCAAGTGAGGTAGGGGAAATGTATGATGTGTTCATGTAAACCAAGTTTCACTGACGAGGAACTGTAATTCTTACTAGGTCTTGCAAGCAGTCGAGCCAGACTTGACTCAGTTTGGCACAAGGGTGCAGAACCAGATTCAAGACTTGCATATTCAGTGCGAGTTGGAGCCACCAACATTACAGCAGTATGACGCTTACGGCCATCGGAGGGATGAACTAATGACGTCATCTGCATGGAAAGCACAGAAGAGCATTGCTGCAGAAGAAGGCCTAGTATCCATCGGCTACGAGCGAAAGTACAGTCAGTTCAGGTGATGATTCGATTTTAGATGCTGTTGTTCTCGTTCCAACGATGCTGTGAGAACATGACCTTGACTTTGACTGTTGAATTTTCAGCCGCATCTATCAAATGGCCAAGCTTTATGTGTACTCGCCATCATCTGGTCTGTACGGCTGTCCTCTGGCCATGACCGACGGAGCTGCTAAGACGATTGAGGTGCTCGGCATACCCGACCACCTGAGGAAAGCGTATGAGAACCTTACATCCAGGCATCCCGACAAGTTCTGGACTTCTGGACAATGGATGACCGAGAAGCGGGGAGGTTCAGATGTAGGTTAGTGTCAGGTGCCTTTGACCTTGACCTTGCTATGGCTGATGGTTGATAGCTGACATGATGTAATGGTGTGTCAGCTAATGGGACGGAGACTGTGGCCCACCCGCTCCCTGATGGAACCTTTGAGCTCTATGGCTACAAGTGGTTCTCATCGGCTACCGACTCTGATATGTCGCTGGCATTGGCCCGCATTGTCAATGAGGACGGGTCATGTGTTCAGGTACAGCTAGCAACTCTCATTTCTGGGAGGGAAGAAATTCTATCAAACAATGTTGTCCTATATTGAAGGGGACAAGAGGCCTGTCTATGTTCTACTTGGAAACTAGAGATGATAAGAAAGACCTTAACAACATACAAATAGTCAGACTGAAGAACAAGCTGGGTACGAGGCAGCTGCCGACCGCTGAGCTGCTATTGGCCGGAACAAAAGCACATCTGATTGGTGAGGCAGGGAGAGGCGTGGCTAATATATCGGACATGTTGACCATCTCTCGAACATATAACGTACTGTTCTCTTCATCAATCACACGCAGGTGAGAACACTGCAAAACACACACTATGAGGTCATTTTCTAGGGCAGGGAGGCTGCGTGAATATGGGAGTTGTCTTCTCCATCTGGTATTACTGCTGTTACGTAATTCCAACAGCCTAATTTTCCTTAGACGAAATAGTTTTCCATGAACCTACAAAAATTCTTTCAAAAAATACAAGTTGCAAGAGTGATGTTGTAGAAGACAACTCCAATCTTTATTAAACGATGGCATCTTATAAAAAGACGTCTTTGACATCATGCTCTCTGAAACAGTGTAAAAATTAAGAATAAGAGAGTTGATCCAGTGTAAGAAAAAAATTCTGCAGGTGCTTGACCACTAGATCACGCCCACCTGTGAGTTTTAATTTTAATATATAGCACCAATAGACACTTGCACCTACCCGCGAGTTTATGCTCAGTAAGCAGGTTGCTACATACCTAGCGCTGAACTAGCCATCTTCTCTTCTATTATCTCTGGTGTGATGACACATCCCTGTGTTGTTAGGATGATGAGCTACTGTACAGACTACAGCACCAAGCGTCAGGCGTTTGGGGATTTCATTTGTAACTACCCCCTTCATATGAAGGTTCTTGCTGCTATGGAGGTCAGTTGTGAGACAAACAGACGTTACTAGTTACCGGCGTTTAGGAGGTAAGAAATTTTGCTTTTGTCTCATTTCAAGATGGATGCAATGTCGTCGACGGTGATGACATTTGAACTCGCGCGTCTGCTGGGACTAGAGGAGAGCAGAGAAGCGTCTGACGAGGACAGCCTGCTGCTAAGACTCCTGCTGCCTGTGTGCAAACTCTACACAGCCAAGCAGGCAGTCAGCACAACGTCTGAGGGACTGGAGGCTGTTGGAGGACTAGGTTATCTGGAAGACACTGGTCTGCCATCTCTCCTACGAGATGCTCAGGTAGCCAATGAACATTTGGGGGCAATCCTTGGATGAGAGTTTGGGTGGTGTTGTGTAAGTTGCTCTGACGTACCAGGACTGGCTGTGTCAGCTCTAGATGTGTAGTTACCTGGCTTCCCTCTGAGTCAAGCTGACTCAGTTTGAGGGGAGTACTGGTACAACTAGCAATGGCCAGTATCTCTTCAGATACATGCGACTCTGACTGAAGGGGGGGGGGGTATTCAGCATTTGTGTACAACGGAGGTTTTAATAAGGAGTTGGAAAAGATATATAAATTGGATGAATGAAAGAGAGGGAGATAAGGGAGATGG
>ERZ1740065.3129-NODE-3129-length-10344-cov-11.847021_pt1 | contig 10344 bp, 7 predicted proteins | sample MGYA00581738_ERZ1740065 | MGnify/ENA primary metagenome ERZ1740065 (study PRJEB43018, sample SAMN04849749) | marine metagenome | isolation source: floating plastic debris | place: Pacific Ocean | collected 2008-09-01 | study: EMG produced TPA metagenomics...
ACTCGATGTGCGTTCGTGTCTGTTGTGCTTTCGTTTGCCCCCTCTCTCTACCCCCCCTCTCTCTCTCTCTCTCTCTCTCTCTCTCTCTCTCTCTCTCTCTCATATACCTATGATGATTTCAGGAGTTCCAGACAGAGCAGTGGGATTTGGAATTACCAAGCTGGGCGAATACGAGCAATCCGGCACTGGTGTCAGCTCTGTTTGTTAGCAAGTCAGACTACAAACAAGAGCTGATACTCATCGCGTCAGCGCTTAGGGCTGCACCCGATTGTCATCTCATCATCTTTGATATGAGGAAAGTCAGGCCCAAGAAGGAGTTCACTTATGATGACAGAGTAAGAGTTTAGTTGTCATCATCACCCTATAGTTACTGAATGGTAGTTAGAGAGTTAGTCAGATTATGCAGTGCAGACGTTTTATACTGTTGGTGACCACCTCAGCGGTACAACATGCGGTTTGCTGGTGCTGCCATCTGGTGAGTAATTAAAGAAAATCGGTGATGAGTTGGGTTGGTCACGCGTAACGATGAGCTCCTTATAGAGACTTTCAGACACATGCCAGCCATTGTCATCATCTAACGGAAAGAGACCAGAAATAATGTGCAGTTCTTCTGTTTGATGATACGACTATGTTTAACTTGCACAGATCATATGTGCATTTTACTAGCGATGTAACTTTTTTGTTTATAGGTTTATTGTGTATACTGCATGCCACCAGAGATGCTGGACAATATTTGTCCAGGACATCTGATGGTATGCTACATGTAGATGTATCGCATTGCCTTTGGTCAATAATTTTGTCAGTAGGAGGGGGAGACGATTCTCATCTTGGGTACATTGCTTTTGAAGACTGAGAGTAGGGATGAATATCGGTATCTGATACCGATATTCGATATTCGCCATCTCGATATTAGAAAACCCTAGAAAACTTACGTATCAAAATATCGACTGTATCGTATCAGATGCAGCATCAATACACGAATATGCTTTCAGATAATCTCACTATTTGGACTAAAAAAATTTCTTTGAGGAGAATAAAGACTGATTACTGGTTTTACACAGAAGCAGTTATTATGTCAGAAAAATATTTTCGATGCTGACATTGTACCGTTTCCTAGTCATCGTAAGTAGTTCGGTATTTCGATATATTGAGAAGACAACTCTGAAACTAAATGAATGTTAACAATTGCACTCAGAGCCCATCCCTAGCTGAGAGGCACTAGTTTGATGGTTTATCAGAGAATAAGCTACTTACCCGTGCCATGAGACCTTTTATACAGGAAATAGGTCACGCAATTATGGCCATCCTCCACAAGTTGGCTGGCTGAGAGAGCTCTAGTCTCGATGTCCGGTACTACGCATGGCGTAGCTTTTACCACTGTCACCCTGTGTATATCGCGCTTGTAACTACATCTTGTCACTTGCTGTCTCTCCTGTACTTTACTCATGTCAAGCCACTGAAATACAATATAAATACGTGTACCCAATGTTCCTTTGTTCAACTCGATGTCATTCAGTCTTCTGTTCTGCTGTAGGTTGAAACTTACTGTAATGTCACTCAAGTTTGCTCCGTCCAAAAGGTACCAATAGGCAATTTGCCACACTACATCAGCAACAAGGACGTGGGCGCTTACAAACCTATCCTCATACAGGTCAGGTTTCGACCTTGACCCTTGACCTCTGCCTGCCGCTTGTTCATGTCATGCCATGTCATAGCATTTTTTTTGTAGAAGTCACTGATGAGGTTTAAGACAGTCATGTGGGTGGACAGCAATCAAGTCATCGCGCCGGACAGCCTTTCTTACATATGGGAGCACTTGAGTGAGCATAGCATCGCCACTTACCGACTGGAGAACAACTGCGCGACCGTATCGTATACATACAAGGCCATGTTACCCTACTTCGATCTGTCTCAAAACGACCTCTACTTTAGCCACATGATCAAGGTACTGTCAGCAACCTGTCCTCCCTTGCCAATAAACTGGTGCAGCTAAGGGGTGGGCGAATCTGTGTGCAGCCAAATTCCTTGAGACGTGAATGTTGATATGACTCATGGTGTCTTCACATGCAATAATGCATATATACTACATATTATTTACAACATACATACAGCATACACACACAACCAGATGTGACTAGGATCTTGATTTCTGAAATTGTGCAACCCTCACTTAGCCACATGGTTTATTGGAGAGAGAGAGGGAAGGAGGGAGAGAGAGGGAGAGAGAGAGAGAGTGAAGGAGAGAGAGAGAAAGAAGAAAAAAAAAAGAATAAAAAAGAAAAAGAAAGAGGGAGGGGGGGGGAGAGAGAGGGAGGGAGAGGGAGAGAGAGGGAGGGAGGGGAAGGGAGGGGAGAGAGAGGGAGAGAGAGGGAGAGGGAGAGAGCAAACACAGTACTATCTATACATTTTTATACATGTTGATATTTTCATATGATCTGTCTAATCTTGTCTAATCCACGAGTTATACTCGCCTCTGCTATGGGTAATTGGGAGTAATGGTGGCTGTAATTTACTGTAAAACATGGTTTACTTGCACACATATGTTTGTGTTTCTTTCTCTGGCATGAAAATGTTGTGCTGCTATATTTTGCGTCTCTTCCAACTATTGCATAGAGCATTGATGGAATAGAGAAATATTCGTGAAATATTCTCCTAGAGGGACAGAAAATTTACAAATAAGTCAAAAGGAAAACTTTCCTGTTCTACTCTATTGGCTTTGTACCTCTTGCCAGGTATCCCATACTGCTATCCAACTTGTTTGTTGTAGAGTGGGAGTTTTGCGTTTCGTCAGAGCGACATGACGGAGTCAGTGCTGAAGCTGTGGTTGAACTGCTCGCTGACGGAGGATTGTATCAAACCGACGGGCGCTGACCCGCGCGACTGCCAGTACGGCTCGAGCTGCGAGAACTTCCAGCCCAGGTTCACATACATTCGTTGCCATAAGTACGAGACGTCTGCTCTCTCCGCCGGCCTCGTCAAGCTGAAACTGCTGTAAGTTCTGAGGCTATCCCAACACACCATGTGTAGGCATCGCAGTACTGCTATGAATACCAGTTACCCTACACATGCCATATTATGGCAGTGGTAGATGATGACTTGTGAGACCAGAAATACTGGAGATGTTGTTAAGTCTGAGAAGGCGTTGCTCAGAACCCCCTATACACACAGCTACAATTCTGCTATACTTGAGCTCAGCTCTGCAATATCTAACCAATAAGCCACAGGGGAACATTAGGAAACCATTAATTACAATTCAGCCCCAGATTTTGGCAGCATAAGTGCAAGAGCCTCCTGGGAAATACTGGAGACTTCATCTATGATAGCAGTATGCCGGTACATCAGTGTATGGACTCAGAATCAATAGCCGTGTGTGCATGATACTGAATATATTTCTAACTAAATTTCTTCTTTCTTTAGAGAATGGTCTCATTTGGAAGATGTTTATCCACTTTCCTACGGTGAGGAGTCCAACTATAACATGACGGCCATCAACAACGAGATCAGCGCTGAACGAAATAAACGTAAAAAATCATCGCGCCGGCTGGTCAATAGAATCACTTAGCACTCTAGTTATATGTATATACTTTGCTCAAGACGATGTGTAATATTATACGGTGGAGAGAAGAAATATATTGTGCTGAATATTTTCTATGTTTTTGTAGTCGTATTTACTGTTGATCTTTATTAACCCAATAGTCATTTGCCAGTAGTAGCACAAGCTTTTATTTATTGCCTCTCTCTGATTCAGCGTTCATTTTCATTAAATCTATTGTTTATGCTGAACGATTTGGTTTCTACCAATCTGGAGAAATACAGTATATTTTGTATCTACAATGCGGATGATCATCTGTCATGATCTATTCAGCCAGCATTGCTTCATCTTCAATGAATATAGCAATGATGAGTGTTTTTGTACATATTAACATGATACGTGATAGATAAAGAGGTATGCTGAAATGTAGACAACTTGACCTGTCACTAAGTAAAACTGACTTCGATGATCAGTCAAAGGCTCTTTTTGGGAATAAAACACCCGCTGGTAGCAGAGCGGTATATATACCGCTCTGGCTGGTAGTTGTCCTCTCATGGATAATAAACTCTACGCCGTTCCGTATTATGCGTTGAACGATCTCTACGACTTTTACTCAGCAGAATATTCTAGTATTTCGTGAGATGAAAATGAGATAGATTATTTAATTTACTCAATTTTAATAAATATGTTCTGAGCAGCGTGTAAGTTGTCCCGGAATTATAAGTCGTACCAGCGCTTTATATTTTCAGCATCTGATGCATTGTGGGCCGGATTCCAAAGTAACCAGGGAAGCTCAAAGCGTGGTGGTCGGCTTGGTTCTGGATACTTGTTACAATTAAATACGTTTAGACTGGTTGACTGATTGACTTCGCTCAACAAACTTCTCTCGAGATAATTCGGTTCCTTCTGGGTCAGTATGACTACAGAGAGGGTGCACCTTGCTGGAGACGATGAGGATGATCTCTACTCGGGCTTCGATGTGAACGACGACGCTCAGGTTCTCTTTTCATTCTGTTGTAGTACTACGTTTTGCCCTTGGTGATCATTTAAAAGTAGCAATAGTTAATTCGAAATATTTTTAGACGTATGAACAAGATGCTGCTTTCCAACATGCTGTCAAGACTAGTCAAGGAAGGCGACCTCCAGTATGTCACATCAAATATGTAATTAAGTATCACTGATGTTTGTATGCGATTGATTCCACCAGCTGTGACCGCTTTATACTTAGCCGACAGGGAGGATTCCGATTGGCCAAGCAAGACTTGGAACTGCACAGCGAGGAGCTATGCCATCATCTTTTGGGAGACCAGGGACAGGAGCAGCTGGAGCAGATGGAGCGAGACCGATGACTGCTGTCCGGGCCGCTGGATTCTCCTCTAATACAAGGTGAGCCTTCGTCATCTTATCAATTCATATTGATAGTATCGGTGATATCATACGGTTTCTAAATGTAGAAGAGGACCTGACAATAGTGGAGGTCCAGCCCCATCGTTGGAATCTAAAATAAATGATTCGCCGGAGGAAAAGCTAAAGCTGCTTGAGAAGAAAGTCAATGATCTAATAGAGGAAAGTTGTCTAGCATCTCACCGAGGTGAACATGCTCTGGTGGGTAGACATTTCTCAGAAATATATCTGAAGCTGTGTGGAATTCTGTTACTTAATATCTATCTCATCTGTATTTGTAAAGGCACTGGAAAAAGCCAAGGAGGCCGGCAGAAACGAACGTCTGATGTTACGCCAGCGAGAGACTCTGGGTGGTGGAGAGCAAGCCAACCTTGACCTTACATACTCTGTGAGTGAAACTATTAGCCACTCATTGGGATCCCATTGGTTAAGTGAATGTGGATGATAATCCTTATCGGTTATGTAGATTCTCTTCAATTTGGCCAATCAGTACACAGCTAATGAAATGTACGGAGAAGCACTGAATACTTACAATGTGATCGTGAAAAACAAGCTATTCAGCAACGCTGGTAAGCAAAATTTGTTGTTCTGCGCTATCAACTGTCATATGAGCATAGAACTGTTGATTGACTAGTTAAGACGGCATTTCAAACAGTGCCAATTAGATCCAACCAGCTAGACCAATCAATCGGATAGATGAAACGTATATTGAATATCTATAATCCAATCACAGCTGTAATGGACGTGATGATGGCTTCTGTACACTCCTATAGTAAGCAATACAGGTCATCGTTTGTATCATACCACCCACCTCGGCTCTAAATGGTGGTTAACCAGCAGCTATGAAATCGGTAACAACTACTTGGCTATTAATTAATGTGGTGTAGAGAGAAAGATTCAACCCTGAAATCGACCATCAATCCCTAGTTTCATTCAGACAATAGAAATAAACATCCATAGAGAAATTTAATGCGATTGCATATCACCATTGAAAATTTGAGCTCAATTGTTCGCTACCTTCTTCGTGCGCCACTGTTCTGATGCTATTTATGCTATTTTTGTGTTTCTGCTACATCATCCTATCTGCTACTAAGGAGCTAACAGAAATATTCTAGTTTAAGCTGACACGTGATTGAGATCGTTTCGTTTTGACAGGGAGATTGAAGGCGAACATGGGTAACATCTACTTTAAGCAGAGAAACTATGCCAAGGCGATCAAGTGTTACAGAATGGCTCTAGACCAGGTTCCTAACGCCCATAGAGAGATGAGGTAAATGTCCTGCACTCCAGGCACTGTAGAACTGAACTGAGTAGTAGTCCGTTTCCCCGCCCTGAGAATTATTCTAGAACTCTTCACAAATTCTTAAGAAGTCTGAAAGGATTCAAGGTTTCAAGTTTTGAAGAATTTCATGGCAGAGAAATAGACAACACTACCCTGAACTGTTTCGTACATGTAGAGATTTTTTAGATTCGAGTATGAGAGGTTTTTGAGAGTTTCGCAGAAACAAGACTTGGATTGTGCAGATCAATGCTTGCTGATATCCATATCACTCACATCACTTATATCTTGCTTCCCATAACCTTGGCGACCTCGGACTGCTGTAGGTTCAAGATCATGAGGAATATAGCTGTGTCATTCATCAAGCAAGGTCAGTACGGAGATGCCGTCACCTCGCTGGAGCACATCATGAGTGAGAGTCCAGACATTGTCACTGGATTCAATTTGGTCGTCTGTTACTACGCCATCGACGATAAAGAGAAAATGAAATTGGCCTTTCAAAAGCTGCTGACAGCTGATCTGAAACAAGAAGATGAGGACAAGTACATCCAGCACACCGTGAGCTCTGCACTTTGGGATAGTCATGGAATTATTGTTGTCAAACTCTTATGAGAAGATAATTCCTAAATGTTGTTTTCAGGACGACAAGCAGCATAACCTGATTTTGGAAATGACAAAGAATGACTCACTGAGGCAGTACGACAGACAGAGGCGATCAGAGGCTGAGCGATGTATAAAGAACGCGGCCAAACTCATCGCTCCCGCTATCGATGTCGGCTTTGCCCAAGGCTATGACTGGTAAGCTCGTACTGTACTACTGCTATTAGATGCACATAGGGAGGAGGCATCTAACTTAAAACACTTTGTTGCTCTGTAATTCCTGATGTGGCCACACTATTGGTGATGATATGCAGCTCTGCTGTATCACTAGTCTTGGCTGTATCCCTAGTCTTCACTGTATCCCTAGTCTTGATTGTATCACTAGTCTTGATTGTATCACTAGCGAACAGCTATAGACTTTCTTCCTATTATTGGTGTCATGAGCAGAGGCTAATTTATTTACATCAGTATGAGATTCTGCAGTTCATAGGTTTCGTAAATATGTACTGTACTCCTCAAGAGGTGTATCCTGATGTCTAGGAAAGCCGTGTGGTCTGTTTTTTTCCTGAGGTTTATATTTGTACTCAGTCTATGTAATTCATCTATTATAATATGTATTAGGTGTAGCGGAGGAATTTTTTTGGTTTGAACTTGCCTGGCCTGACCTACTTAGACATGTGGATACAGTATGACTGTCTAGGAAAGGGAAGAGTTTTATCCTCTAGTAACATATTCATATAGACTGCGCGATGTCACTGAGAGAGAAATACCGTACAGACTGCGCTATGTCACTGAGAGAGAAATACCGTACAGACTGCGCTATGTCACTCAGAGAGAAATACCGTACAGACTCTGATATTCAATAATCCTAGAGTCAGAGCTGATTCCCCCACAAAGTTGACTTTTTGAGCAGTATGCTTAAGATTACAAGTCAAATATTGCCTTGTTGTAGATAATGAAGTCTTCCGTATTTACTATATTTACTATACTTGCTGTATTTATTTCCTGTACTTACTGTATTTACTGCACTGACCATATCGCTGTCTCATTACTGAGTTCCGTATGAAACATATTTATCACCAGCTTTAGAGAGGCGTTGTCTCTCTCAGCGCTTTGATCTCTCCTCTAGTCAATCTTATATTATGTGTTGTAGGTGTATTGAGCAAGTGCGTAGCTCCCCCTATGTTGACCTATCGCACGACCTTGAGATCGACAAGGCCATCATGTATCTCAGACGTAAGGATTTCCAGAAAGCCGCCGAGGCACTGAAGAGTTTTGAGAAGAAAGACAACTCGAAGGTGGCGTCTACCGCCGCCACCAACCTGTCATTCCTATATTACTTGGTGAGTTTTTCAATGCTAACGTAATGTCTCACGATTTCTCAGTGTTTGTGGAATAGTTTGGAATTCCCTCCTGGCAGATAGTATTCCCTGGCCTTTGTTTTGAGAACTTGGAGTTATTCCCTCAGCCATCAGTTCGAAAGGTTGAAATTTTACTAGTCAGAATTTGCCAATTTTTATGCTCATAGAGATATCTCATCATAGAGATATCTCATCATAGAGATATCTCATCATAGAGATATCTCATCATTTAGTAAACTGGGCAAAGCAAAGCAAAAGTTCACTAGTCAAAACGGCCAAAGTCTCAACTACTCACAACTTCTCTATCCATAGGGTGCCTATTGCATTACAATATTCACCTCGCTGAGAATGTCTCACACTACTCGTTACTACAAGGGTCCCATAACTACACTCTTGCATTCCGTCACTCAGCTGTAAGGTTACTGTGATGTTTGTATGGTAACATTGTACAGGAGAAGGATATGGGACAGGCAGACAAGTACGCTGAGTTGGCCATGCAGGCGGACAGGTACAACCCCTCAGCCCTCGTCAACAAGGGCAATGTCCTGTTCGCCAAGAGTGAGTTCGAGAAGGCCCTGCACTTCTACAAAGAGGCTGTCAACATCGAGTCGTCCTGCGTAGAGGGATTGTTCAATCTCGGTGAGTAAACATCAATCATGTCAAGGTCACTGATGTGTACTTTCAGCATGGTCAGTACTATCAGTACTGTTAGTACTGTCAGTACTGTCAGTACTATCAGTGATGTTGGTGTTGTTTGTACTATCAGTGCTGTCGGCACTGCCAGTACTGTTGGTACTATAAGTACTGTCGGTAATATCAGTGTTGTCAGTACTGTAAGTACTGTCAGTAATATCAGTGCTGTTAGTGATGTCAGTACTGTCAATAGCACTGGGTGTACTGGATATGTCAGTATATTCCAGGGTGAGTCACAGTGTCCATAGAGTGATGTGTTGATAATATGTTATCCCGTGTGTTGAAGGTCTATGTTACAAGCGAGTTGGAAGGCTTGATGACGCTTACGACAATTTCATGAAGCTTCACGCTATACTGAAGAACAACTCTGAAGTGATCTTTCACCTGGCTGACATTCATGAGCAGCAGGGAGATGAGCTGCAGTCATTGGAGTGGTACATGCAGGTACTTATCTATTACCCATAATGCTCTACTCATATGCTGTTTAGCATTGGATTGCCAGTTGGGGGAGTGAATGGATATGCTGTGACTTTAGTAACTGGTCTTGTTTGTTGTCGTGGCAACAATCACCAGAGGTTGACACTCTGATACTGTACCAGGATTTGTCCTCTCTTGTGCTGGTATTAGTTCTGCTTTGTGCCGGGAGTCTGTATTAGTCCAGAAATTGTTCCAGCGTAATGCCCTCTCTCATAACCAAGGCGAAAAATCTGACCGGTGTGAGTGTGAGCTAATGCTGACATACTTTCAAACTGTGCCAATTATTACGATGCTACGCATATACCTGGCTCGAGGCTGGGCCACACTACCCGCGTTGCTGCTGTATAGAAGATCCTAGAGTTCCTTAATATTTGTATAAACTGCTCCTGGAATCTTCAGCACTCACTGCGCCTCCAAATTGCAAAACTTGCAAAGCTTTGATCATGCCAATGCTCAGATACAGTAGAGCATTATATTACTGCATTATGGGATGTGTTTTCCTATTCAATGTCTAGCTAATTTTCTCTCTTCACGTTGACTCATGGTCTAGCCTAAATTCTATCGTTATCAGGTTGTGAGCCTTGTTCCCACCGACCCCTCCATACTTGCTCGTCTCGGAGAGATCCATGATGGCATGGGTGACAAACCATCTGCCTTTCAACACCATTATGATGTAGGTTCATCTCACGTGGCGGGCTCAGTTAGCTTTCTTGAGTAGACAACTCCGAACTTTGACACCTTATGTTGTATTTTTAGTCTTACCGGTATTTCCCATCCAATATTGAGATCATCGAGTGGCTTGGCGCGTACTACATCGAGTCTCAGCTCTGGGAGAAGGCAATCTCATACTTTGAGCGAGCCTCCATTGTACAGTAAGTTCACCCTCTCCTAAATTCTCCTATATTCTCCTGTATTCTCCTATGTTCTCCTATATTCTCCTGTATTCTCCTATATTCTCCTGTATTCTCCTATATTCTCCTGTATTCTCCTATATTCTC
>ERZ1740065.3130-NODE-3130-length-10343-cov-12.996987_pt1 | contig 10343 bp, 11 predicted proteins | sample MGYA00581738_ERZ1740065 | MGnify/ENA primary metagenome ERZ1740065 (study PRJEB43018, sample SAMN04849749) | marine metagenome | isolation source: floating plastic debris | place: Pacific Ocean | collected 2008-09-01 | study: EMG produced TPA metagenomics...
ACAGGGGATCCATGACTCATAGGCTTATATACAGGGGATCCATGACTCATAGGCTTATATACAGGGGATCCATGACTCATAGGCTCATAGGCCAAAGAGTTCATGACTCCGGAGTAGCTGGGAACCACTGTACTAAGGAATGGTCTCTCAAAACTCAGAAAAAGTTGATCTCTAGTATTTATGGTCAGAGACGATATCCAGTGTTGCCAACCCCTGGTGGCAACAAAGCTTATATTCTAGTCATCTGACTCTGACTCTGACTCCGACTCCGGCTCTGACTCTAGCGAAAAAGATGAATAAATAATGAAATAAAAAGAAGAATGCCACAGGTGACTCGAAACACACTTTGTGGCCTCTAATGCAGTGCATAGCTGCTAACCGAATACAAAGAATCGGTTTATTTTTGGCCTCTGGTGTCCACAGAAAGCAGTTTAACAACCTCTGCTGGCAAATTGGCTGCCTCAAAAAATGAAGAAAGCGTATATCAATACCTAATAGTATTACTAGAGTTGGCAACACTGCTGATGTCACATCTGAGATAAAATGGGCTCGGTACAAATTCCTTTTTTCGATGTTTGGTATGAATGCAGCTGTAGAGATGATTTATATAGACAGTTAAAGAGCTGCATAGTTTCATCATTTATCTACCGTTTGTACGGAACTGCTCCTATCAACAATCTGATAGTCACTAATAAATTCAAGCTGTATTTCTTCCCACTACTTAAGTTTAGGAGTTGTCTTCTTTCTCTTGTCTGAGCAAGTTCTATTCCTCTCTACGCCTGTTACAGCGTACGTGATGCTCATACATCATATGGTGAGCCTGTTTGGACTGTTCTGTACAACGATCGCCCAGAAGTGGGGTACAGAGCTAGTGGCGGTGATAGCGGGCACGGAGCTGACCAACCCCATACTTCAGATGAGATGGTTTGTTAAGGAATCGGGCGGCGGCGGTGGATGCATGTTTACTGTGATAGACGCAATATTTACCCTACTTTTTGGTGCCATAAGATTGATCCTGGGTACAGTCATGACTGTTTACTACGTAAGACACCCTCAACCTGATTTCTTAGGCAGGATGGGAGCATTTTTAATTTATGGTCTCGGATGGGTATTTTACTACTACATTCTCTCTTATGCTTTCAAAAAATATTTGAAGAGGTATATAGGCAATAGAGTGCAGTCAAACGGGCTGGGAGCCGTAAGTAATGGGCATTCGGGAGATGGAACGCAGTCGAGGGCCAAACAATCATAGATATTACTGGTGCCACCCCAGACTCAAGTCACTATTACATCTATGCCTAGTCTCAGTAACTAGTCCCAAACTTGAAAAAACTTCTAGATATTTATATAATTTTTCAATTTATTTTATTGTCAATTTCCACGGTGTGATCTCAGTCAATACACGTATTGAGTGCCTTCAGTTCATCACTCTAATCTTCACCATTGGTGAATGGCATGACCATTGACTTGGGTAGTAGAAATAAGCTGTTGTCTGCATGAAAGTGACAGCTTAGATGTGTATTGTGAACTGTATAAAGTCATGTCAAAGCCCTACAAAGTCAACATTTCGTCTACTGCATAATGTGCCATACTGATACTCTGCAATAGTTCAGAGGTCTGCTTGTGACTGATAATATTGTATATTACTGTATTGTATATCATATAGCTTTAGGTATGATGTAAGGTATATGGGATGCATAGAACAATACGAGGAATCTTACTAGCGTAGAACACCAATCGTAACCAGCATACCAACTATCATGGGCGAGAACCTAGAAAAATATTTGTCTCCTAAAACTAGATGGGAGTATCATATCACATATCGTTACCAAAGCGATGAGTAAGTAGAACGGCTTCCTAATCTAAATAGCAGTAGTCCTGTTGACTTGTTTCTCCTGAACGCTTTCCTCGTATTGCACTATTTTCATAGCCTGCTGTCTGCCAGTCTCATAGGCTCCGTGTAGGGAGGACATGAACTCGCGGTGGTACGCCTCCCCAGCAAACAGCAACTTTGGCTTCTGTGAATTCGACACTGGCGTCATCATCCAGTCGATGTGCTTCGTGTTGTAAGACGCTGTGATAGTTGAATAGGAGCCAAGGAAGAACTTATCTGCTGCCCAATTGGTCCTACATAGAACGCATGTCATCATATGATTGCAACACTTCGAACAGTACATCTACATGCATAATACAAGAGAAAGTTTGTGAGAATTTGGGAGTTGTCTGTCCTCAGCCTCGGTGTGATAATGAATAAGCTATCTATTATTCTGTCTATATCTTGTAGCGTAGACATCCTAGTTCATTACGCTGTAGGGAAATGACAAACAATGAACAGCCTGTCTTATCTGTATGCAAGTTTACATTTACAGTACATACAGCGCAACTGTAGTAGGTATACATGACATATGGAGTATGATGACAGACGGTATAATTCCAACAAGTACTCTGTGGTAGCACTGGTTCGATTCCAAGAATCAGGAGTTTGATTCGATTCTCCCTCAGAAGGTTCGATATACAATTTCTATTTTTGAGGTAGATCTACAGTAAAACTGCAAAACAGCTGCAGGCTCTGAGTGGCTGTCATGACTTTTCAGAATGGTTATGCCTCTTGTTACTAATATGCTGGTCTCTGATGATTCATTTACACAATAGCTGAAAATTTATGGATAAAAAGTCATGTACAGCCATTTAAGACTTGTTGCTTTCGATTCCCAAAGCTATTCTATTTTATTTTATATTTTATTTAAGTTATTTCGATAGTATTGTGTATCGAACTACTCTGTGGTCTTACATGGAGAACTCGATCAATGACACTAGTTGATGGATAAATAGTGACGTACATTGGTTTACATCTCCTAGTTCAGGAGGGTGAATATATGAACGTACACGCAAGCATACGTGTCATTTACCTACCGGCCATGTTTACCTGACTCAATATCCAATTTCTTGTGTAATTCACCAGATATCATGCGATAGCTGTGGGTGGGGTTTGTATATACATGTCAAGGTGCAAGGTTGATAAGGTGTATATCTGATATACCTGTATATACTGATATCTGCATACCTGATAAGACTGCAGTCCTGATGATGGACCTGGATGTCTGTGAAGAACCTGAGCAGAGTAAAAACCACTTGTTTTATGATGTCATCTGAGCATTTGTTGGCAGCGACAGACGCGCTGCCGGCCAGCCAGAGTATGAGTACGTTTGGATTGGTTGTGGAAGTGTTTAAACTACATATGTCTCTCCACCACGTCGCCTACAATAAAACAAAGACGCAGTTTTTCACTATTGCCAGCGAATATCCAGCTCACGGAATCATCTGCCCTATAATCTGTTTTAATTTACCTACTATTGCCTGTGTCAATACAGACACCACCGTAAAGTTTATAGTTTTTGGCAAGATAATCGGCAGGACGCTCATCACGTACTCAAAGATGGCCAGTCGGACAGTAATTTTTATAGACAAACTGCTGTTTTTACAGCCGATAAACTGTTCATGCCACTGCCATCACAGGCACATTAACGCAGCGTTACGTGAGAGATGGAGGGACTGCCACACGGCTGATGAGCAATAAATGAGAGCGCGAACGGACATCTTTATTCAGACGTCACATTGCACCACAGCAACCTTGCAGAGGACAACCTTAGTCTATGATAGCAGAAGAAACGGACAACTTCAATACTACACGCTGAGTCATCCATAGACAACTGTACCTCTGAACCGATGATTCCTTGCATCAGTACTTCTATGTCTTTGCCATCTTTCTCATCATACACAAATCCATAACCAGAGAAAGCTGGGTTCTTCTCCACTTCCTTCGTCCAGAATGGTTTGTTGAACAAGAAACAGAACTTCTCGGCGACTCCAAACGTCAAATGTTTTATGGCTTCCCTCTTTTTACGAGGTAAAGGAGGTACGAAAATCTGCTTGTGGTACTTTTTGAGAACGCCTAGCGACGCCGTCACTATGACATAATCAGCTGACAGACGCTCATCACGTGTCTCCACGACAACCTCGCCTTTGTGACTCCAATTAACCTTGATGGCCTCTGTGTTCAGTTTCACTCGCTCTCGTACGGTTGGCAGGAAAAGATTCGTGATGATAGACTCGGTACCATCGACGAAGACGAAGTTCTTTCCACCGCACTCATTGTAAATGTGGCTGTTGATGAGGTAACTACGATCATTCGGGACAATAGCCTCAGAGTAACCAGAGGCCTTGTCCTGCTGGGCGGTTAGGGCTTCCTAAAAAAGGATGTCTCTAACTGATAGGGTTAAGTTGGGTGAGATCTTGGCTATGCTCTGCTGCCCACAGGGGTCCGCGATCAGCTGGCTACACTTGCACCGAATCAGCTGATTGGTGCTATAGCAATTCGAGTGCCCATCTGTTGGACCTTTGCCAATACAGTGGTCTGATTTAGGCCTGAAACACCTGGGAAGCCTATACCTGTCAGATGTGACACTGTGACCTCCTCTATTGATCACATGACCGAGCAGTACTGAAAAACAATGTCAGGATGTAACTGATATCATCTGGCAAACTCACATACACACGTCTTCTTTCCTTCGTAACTTTTAGTTCTTCACATATACCAGCAAACTGTTTTGACTTGAAATCCTCGATAGGACCATTGGAAGGTTTCCATAGCTCTCCAATTCTGTCACCTATAGCGTGATAGATAGCCATCCCTTCCATAACTGCAGCTCTGTCGATCAGCACTCCGTTGGCAGCATAGAAATCCATGTTAACTGTAGAACACAAACACTGAACTTTGTAACCATAGGAACGTCTTTGTATTACTCCATACATCCAGATTACTAAGTAGCAGGTAGATAGATGTCATGAATTAATAAAATACCGTAAACAACGCTGTATATATTGGTTGCAAACATTTTTCCAATGCAGTGCAAACCCACACTTAGCAAGAATCTATAATCATACGACAAATACGCTGGCTGTGGGAGGTGAACAGAGTTGACTACGTACACGCGTGCTCGTCGTCGTATATGTGCTCCCCTTTGTAGTCCATCAGACCAAGTTTAGACATCTCCCAAAACAATGGATTGTCTTCATCTCCGTGCATCCACTGAGCTCCAAACTCCAAGTAGCCATACTCTACCATTTCATATGCAAATCAGACATAGATTAACTGGGTGAATGCACCACAGAGTGGACGAATCTAATACTAATACGAAAGTAGAACTTACTTGTGCTTGCCGTCTTGGCCCTACCACCTATGCGATTGGTTGCCTCAAGAATTAAGAAGTCCTCTATTCCATTTTCAACTAGTGTCTTGGCAGCATTACAGCCTGAAACACCAGCTCCAATGATGATGACTTTGTGGTGAGCCATAGCAGTAGCAAATGATACTCAACAAGCTGCCTCGATGGATAGCCCACTGCAATAGCAAGTTACTGTTCAAAAACTTCAAAAGCCAAACAATAGATGTTAAAAACATGTGGGAGACACTTCAATAACAACGTAGAACCTAGCAACCTCCCTATAAACAACGAACGATGGCACTGTTTCTGTGGTGTTTATAAATTACAACACTTACTGACGTACTGAGCAATGTTCGCTTGCATAACATATGTAAAAATCTTACCTATGCTACGAGGAGATCTGGTCGAGTGTGATACGAAATGCAATTGATCACCAACCTATCGTAGACTATGCAAATATGCTCCAACTTAGAAACATACCCTCAGCTTTAATAGTCACTAGTAGCGAGGTCGATTTACCGCGAAAAACGTCACCCGCTTGCGTCCAATCGTACACCGCAGAACATATTTCTCAGAGTATCCAATCACATACTAGTATACGAAGTTGAAGAAACATGGCGGCTGAAACGTCTTCGAGCGTATGTCAACGGTTTCTTTCTTTCTAGCTTACTCTCTTAGATGATCATTCAGACACTGTGCTGCATAACGGCCTGCCTACTTTAAAATCCTACTGGGAGATATTCACCTTAATTATACCATCGCTTTTTCTCTGTGTCTGCCTCGTTTGAAGGCCTCGGTATTTTTTTCTAGAATTTTGGAATGGTTCCACCACCTGGCGTGGCTTCTGCTATCCCCCCTGTCGGAGTAATCGCTGCAGTTCCACCTGTGGGGATGGCTGCAGTTCCACCTGTGGGGATGGTCACAGTTCCACCTGTGGGGATGGTCACAGTTCCCACTGGTGGGGTTACTCAACCTGCCATGATGGCGCAGATGGCTCCAGGTGTTGTAAGGAACACGTCTGGTAGCTCTACACCTCCCATGATGGTTGTCGTCAATGGGGCTCCTGGTATGCTAGATGGTAAGTTTTTATTGCTTCATTTCTAACTCCGTAGTCGCAGCTTCATTATCAATTCGCTAACTCGACCGCCACATTGATTGTTTGACGATTTTCATTGCCTAGTTCTGATTGTGAAATATCATTGTGATTGTTCCCTCATCCAGGTGTTTATCAAGCAGATCAGACAGGCCCAGTATTTTCTGGACCTGGTGCCACTAAAGAAAAGAATGTGTTCAAGTTGTGTAAAACGACATCTTCTCAGTCTGATCAGATTAATAGGGCCAAGAAGTACGCCATGGAGCAAAGCATAAAGACGGTGCTGGTGAAACAGACTATAGCACACCAAGCGCAGCAGCAACTTAATTTCCAGACAAATGTTCAAAAACAGCAAGCCCTTGCGCTGATGTGCAGGTTGATATTCACAGCGATGACATGGTCAGATTAGCCTTGCTGTATATCTGTTAATTCAGCTGAGATCTGTTGTAGGATATACGTTGGCAGCATAAACTTTGAGATAAAGGAGGATACGATAAAGCAGGCATTCCAGCCATTTGGACCCATCAAGAGCGTCAATCTCTCCTGGGACAGCGTGACCAACAAGCACAAAGGATTCGCTTTCGTTGAGTACGATATACCGGAGGCAGCCTCTCTGGCTATGGAGCAAATGAACGGTGTCATGATCGGTGGTAGAAACATCAAGGTATATTACAGTCTCATCACCTCAGTAGGTGCCTGTCAGTGGTAACTCAGTGAGGGACAGGGGTGGCAAGTGTGGGCAGGTGCCTGTGGTAGTCTGTCACCTGCAGATGACTGTAATATATACCAGTATGATTTCAGTGGACTTTCTGCTAGTGGAAGAAGCATGTTGCCTGGGTAATGTGCTATGGAAGTGAAAGCAAAACAAAGCTTCAGTATTTCTGCTGCACTATACTTGATCTATTATTGGTTATTCTATGGATGGTTGACAGATACACTCACTAGTGACATAGATATACCAGGCAGTTTCAGTTGTGATTTAGCTTCCTTCCTCCACTCACACTTACAAACCTGATCATACTTATAGGTTGGTCGTCCAACAAATATGCCACAAGCTCAGCCAATCATAGAGCAGCTGAAGGACGAGGCGAAGAGCTTCAACAGAATATACGTGTCTTCCATTCACCATGACCTAGTCACCAATGATGTCAAGAGGTAGGTTGTCCTCTAGAGTTCCTAGCCTACTCCAGAGGTCTATGCTGACTGAGGTCTGTGCTGCTGCAGTGTGTTTGAGGCGTTTGGTCAGATCAGGACCTGTCAGCTAGTGCCTGAACCAACGAGACCCGGAAAACATAAAGGATACGGTTTCATCGAGTACACCACTGCACAGAGCGCTGAGGACGCTGTCTCCTCCATGAATCTCTTCGACTTGGGCGGCATGTTCCTGCGTGTGGGCAAGGTAAGCTGCCCTACACAGGAGGCCCATACTGATTGCCGGCTGTGCCCTAATTTCTGTGTATTTACACCATTATATACCCATCAACCACTTGCTCTTCATCGCAAACCTTCCATTTATTGTTTTCTACCCTGGATACCCAGGATTGAAAATGTTCCTCTCCCTCCTCTCAGGCTATCACCCCTCCAGACGTGTTCATCGCTCCGTCGATGGCCGTAGCACAGCCGGCTCTCGCTGCCCTACCTACAGCATCGGCTATCGCTGCCGCCGCTGTCACGGCCAAGCTGACAGCATTGGAAGCCCAGCAGCCTATACACCCTCCCGAGGGAGAACCTGCAGTTCCTCCGGTGCCAGTGGCTACTTCCATCACTCTAGCCACCAGCGTTCCACAGCCTGGATTAGCCACCACTCTGGTATACTCGGCCCTGTTGATCTCTGACACTGGCTGTTTTCTCTGGGATTCTTGTTTACACTTGTTTGTTATGTAGCCACCCATCGGTGTAGCCACTCCATCGTTGGCCAGCACAGTGTCACAAGCAGTGCCCCCTGTGGGAGTCACAGTTCCCTCTCTGAGCACTGGGTCGAGTGCGACAGTTTCTGCGCCAGCATCAGCCCCTCCTGCTGCCAGTGCTGATCCACCGCCTCCCACCAAGGAGGACAACACAATTCAGGCGCAAGAAAATCTCAAAATCAGCGGAAGGGATGCCAGGCACATGGTGATGCAGAAGCTGATGAGAGAAACAGACGAGGTATTATTGGTACCTGCGTTGTCCCATGCGTTTCATGGCGTAAGAAGCTGGAAGGATTATGTACGACGTACTATTGCAGTGTAGAGTGTGCGTGCTGAGGAACATGGTGGGAGTGGAGGACTTGGATGAGGATCTACAGACAGAGGTCGAGGAAGAGTGTAGCCGATACGGACAAGTAGTACGAGTCATCATTTACCAGGAGAAACAGGGAGAAGAAGCGGATGCTGAAGTTTTAGTTAAGATATTTGTTGAGTTCACCAAGCAGTCAGGTACACGAGTGACATGCCAGGGCTGCGGTCTATGTTGTTGATGATGTATGTAAACCATACTCTCAAATTTCTTTTACAGAAGTCGAACTTGCAGTTGGCTCTCTAAATGGGAGATACTTTGCTGGCAGAGTGGTACTCGCAGAAAAATACAGTCAAGACTTGTACCAAGTGAAAGACTTCAGTGGATGAGATATCATACAGCCAATGTTTTTTCTGTAGTCACATCGCATATAATTTGTAAAAAATCTGTACATTGAATAAATTATCTATGAATCAACTGAATGCACAGACTTTTCATAGAACAGCATATAGGGAGATCGGCTGTGCACGTGCTCGGCAGTCACTTCATAGACATCTAAATCGGATGTGTAGATCCATGTCTGTCTTTCACCCTGTGTGATTTTCCTGTAAGTGACGAAGTGGCCTGACGACTCTGAGCCGAGGTGCTCTATGGCAGCGACCAGCCGATACCAGCAGCTGTGCCTGGGTCTGCTTGTAGCAGAAGCGCCTCCGTCTTTCAGCTTACTCAGCAAGCTACAAAGCCAAAGCACATGACCCTTGTCACATGACCTGTTGCACATGATGTATTGGTTATATCTATGCCGTGTTTGTATTTATAGCAACCACTGCCTGATAGCTGATAATAGATCAGCTGTATGACAAACCGCACTCATCAGCTGATGACTGAGCAGAAAAAATCTGGGCCTGTCCATAACCAGCCATACAATAAACAGAAATGCACTGAGACTATAGCCCTAGTTCTGCAGCTACACTCATTTCTTAGATCAGAGATCCTGGACAACTTGTCCAGGATCTCTGGTTATATGAAAAAACTGACCAGTTCTGGTTGACCATGCGCTGCAGCTGTGTGTAGGGACCAACGTCAAGTAATGAGGGGAAGACGATCTTGTCGTGTCTTTTCATGGTCTCATGATATCCGTACCAGCCTAGCCTCTGGATGTGTAGACACAGGCATTGTGGACTCTACAGCATACAGTATATCACAACTAGCTGCTACTCCGTACAGCAAGAGTCCGGGGTAGAATTTAGAAGATTTAAAATTTTCTTGACATGGAGCCGCATGGCTTGCATTGGTGTGGAGCTGGTATAGAGGTTCCTACTGCTTTCTGCATGAGCTGGCATGGAAAGTTTCTTGCAGCTTTTTGCCTCAGCTGGTCTAAAGAGTTCTTTGCCGATCAGCAGGCAAGGCTTAGGTGTATGACTCATCTTCTGGCAATGGTTGGTCTCTGACCGACTGCTCTTTGATTGCTCATGCCTATATTTTCAAACGCCCACCCTGTAATCTATATGCAAGCCAATAATGCAGCTCACAATGACTTTACGCTGAGTATCATATCATCATCACCCCATAACCTGGTAATCTTTGGTCAGCATGTGTTTAGGTTTGTGGTGTCATCCAAACTAGATTTATTGTTGAGCTGTCTGTACGGTGATAATATGATTGAGATGAAATGATGGGTGAGAGTGAATAGAAAGATCAGGTACCTAAGCTATGATATAAGGGTAAAGGTAATATAACTGCAGAACTGCTCTCTCTCTCCCCCTCTCTCTCTCTCCCTCCCTCCCTCCCTTCCTATCGCCCTCCCTACC
>ERZ1740065.3131-NODE-3131-length-10342-cov-10.954408_pt1 | contig 10342 bp, 12 predicted proteins | sample MGYA00581738_ERZ1740065 | MGnify/ENA primary metagenome ERZ1740065 (study PRJEB43018, sample SAMN04849749) | marine metagenome | isolation source: floating plastic debris | place: Pacific Ocean | collected 2008-09-01 | study: EMG produced TPA metagenomics...
CATCACACTACCTCCTTCCTTTCTCTTCTCTTACACTCCCTCCCTCCCATCCCTACCATCTTCACCCTCTCCTTCCCTCCCTACCATCTTCACCCTCTCCTTCCCTCCCTCCTCTCCATCATCACTCCATCATCACTCCACCCTCTCTCCCTCCACCCTCTTCCCCCCTCTCCACCTTATATCCCTCTCTCCACCTATATCCTCCTCTCCACCCTTCTGCCACATACTATCCCTCTCCATTGCTTCCCATCCCTTCTCTCCACCCTCTCCATAAACATCTCTTCTCATCATCTTTCTCTCTCTCTCTCTCTCTCTCTCTCTCACTACGTCCCTCTCTCTGTCTCGCTCATGAGGATGGGATTGTAGATAATTAGATTTCTCTCAGCCATCAGCAGGCGTGTGGGCTAGCACTCATTGTCAACTAGTTCCACACGAATTTTTTATGTTGACCTCCAGCTGCCTATTGTGTAAAGCCGGCATGTGGCCTTGCTTCGCCTGCTTAAATTTCACAGGAAATTAAGACAATGGAATCCATTATATGTTTGGTACAGTGAGAGCCAGGTCATCGCCAAAGTATTGCAATAGGTGACGGCTGTGCCCTGTTCTCATCAAGTGCCCAGCCTCCTCTTGCTCTCGTCTCTTTACCATCTCTGTATATGTAGGGAAGTCGATGACGCCCACCCCAAAGATAAAGATGATCATAATGAAATGGTGAAACTGTTCTACGGTAGAGTCAAGACATACGGCCATAATGAAGGTACGACCCGCCGCTCTTCTCCTTTAACTTTTACCCAATAGCTGTCACGCATCCCTTCGCCAACACGGCGCCTGATATATCAGTGTCCCATATACCTCGGCAGGTTCACCAGTCACCACAGACTTTGGCCAGTGGCTGCTGCATGTCGACGGGTTTTCCGATATTCATGAGAGCCTAGAGGACAGCCTCGTTCAGACTATCAACGCCGAATCCACGTCCAATCTAGAGGTATGTGCCAAAACTCCTTTGACCTGCAGCCGTGTTCACAGCAGCTTCTGTCACTCGTAGCAATGGTTCACCCGATTGCCGCCGGTGCTGACGTTCGAACTGTCGCGATTCCGGTTCGACCAGAAACTGACTAAAACTGAGAAGTTGCACAACAAGCTGTCGTTTCCTCAATTTATTTTTATGGATCGGTGAGTCCCTATCGCTGACTCCAGCCCCTATAAACCAGAGACCACAATTTATTATTCGTCATGGTATAACGGACTTGTGTTATTATTTATTCTGCTGCTGTACCATTGGCGCTGTGCCTGGCCTGGAAGTATTGCGTCGCTGTGGCTGCAAGAATGCAACGGTTCTCACCTTGCTGTGCTGTATTCTGGTATAATAGTACCTCCGCTGGGATTAGGAGCTAATATAATAGAATGGGCATCGTCATTGGCTACAGGTACCTGGATGAGAACAAGGAAGATGTGAGGCGGCGCCGTGAGAAGGTGAGGGAGCTGCGAAATGAGCTGGCAAGCCTGGAGAGGAAACTGGGCCAGTAAGTCTGCTATGATGAACTTTGAACCGGCCTCTCACTTCCTCTCTCACCCTCTGCATAGCATCATCTCCACACTTGTATCGCACCATCGAAATCCATTGAGCTACAGCTATCTTCATATTTGATATTGTTCCAATTAGGCCCGGTTACTTTAATGTATCAGAATGGAGCCTATGTAGACATCATATGTTCGCCACATGCATTGAGGAATTCACAACACTACGCTTTCTCACATGATCACCTGCTGAAGATTTCTGCATTCTTTCCTTCCGTATCATGTGCAGCATCTTACCGTGGCTGTGTTATATTGTTCTGAATGGAAACCTACCGTGCCCTCTCCTTCTGATAATGCTCTCCTTGTTCGTCGTAGGCTCACTCAGTATGGAAGTGGCAAACAGAAGTATCCTTTACTCGATGTCTTAGACTACACATTAGAGTACGCCAAGTCGAGCTGCGAGAGGCACAGGGAGCAGAATATATCAGCCGATTTGCGGTATTTGAATCACCAGTCAATGAATGTCGCAGAAACTGGCTGCTGATTGTGATTGCGGTGAATTTTTTACGTTTAGCGACAAATTGGAGTGCACGTGCTCCCGTGACTGCCACACCCAGCCACGGGTGCATACTGTGTCACAGGAGGAACTCATGGTATTATCAAGCTGTATCACTCGCTGGCGTACCAATGTACGGGAGGATATGCACCGCTACGAGAAGTCAGCGAGTAGTTTTCGGGCCGACATACAGCAGGCGTACGACCAGCGCCATCTGCAGCAGGTGAGCACAGTGTGCACTGAGCTCACCAGATGTGACCATATCGTTTCCGTCGCGCCCGAGTTCCGTGTGAAACCATCCTAGCTGCTATCGGGTACAGACAGCTGGTACGGCGCTCTAGTTGGCATCTGCTGCTGCCGCGGCAGCGGGTCTGTGAGGTGCGATTTGTTGCGCGGCAGTTACATAATGCATTCAGGCTCCCGTTACTCATTTTACGGCCTGACAAGTAATTGGCGATTAGTGGCTTAGTTAAACCGACCAATGTCTCGCCTGATTGGAATCAGCTACTCGTAATCTAATTGGTTGGTTTTAACGCTGACTAAATACCAATGGATTGGGCTGCATCTATTGCTGGACTCTATAGCCTACCGGTTATGGCTATAATAACTACGAGTTTATGTACCCTGCGCAAATTACAACCAAAATTTACCTCTAATCACTGTTACGTACCAGTAACCACCTGAGGCATCGTGTGTCCAACTCTCCTTCCAAGTCAAACATTCACGCTTCCTATTAGGGTTCTTTAACTCATGCCATCAATGTTTATTTGACTGTGGCGGTTGTAGTGCAAGTACTGCCTGCACGCGGTGATGGTGCATGAGGGCGAAGCCATATCGGGCCACTACTGGGCGTACATACACAGTCAGGACACAGACACGTGGCTCAAATACAACGACGTCAGCGTCACTCGTACCACCTGGGAAGAGTTGGTGAGGGACAGCGAGGGCGGTCTAGGCACGGCTAGTGCTTACTGTCTCATCTATGTGCAATGCAGCAATGAGAGTTGCAGTTCCCCCTCCACTGCCGCCACTGCCTCCACTGCCGTCACTGCTAAGCCGGGTGGTGAGTATTCTATAGAGGAAGTCCATTTAATCGTATCCTCTGATTGCAGTGACGTGTATCTAGTGAATATCTGATTTCCTTTGAACATCTCCCTGGCCAGGAAATGACACGCCTGCTGCCTGTGATCTTTAACTACCCGTTTATCATTGCCAGCGTTGGCTATTTTTCGGCCTTTGTGCAAATTAGCCTATTGACCCGTCGTTTGCGCCATTTGGAGAGCCGTGACCCCCCAAACGATTCATTAATATAAAGATATTAGACTATGACGCGAATGACCTGGAATGTGGGCGACGGAGAGTCAATTCCCGGAGTGGAGGCTGAAATTCTCACGCAGGCGTCTCATTACGAGATTCGAGGAATCGGGCCTTCTTGTAAATTGAAAATTCTTTTTGCTCCTTTGAAACATTGAGGAAAGAAAGTTATTAATCAAATGGAGTCAGACATTGAGGCTTGGCCCAGCATGAGAGTGTAGTGGGTCGACACGCAGGATGGCTGACTGCACGTAACAGCGTTGTTTTGTCCGCGAGGTACATCTCACGGAGGCGCTAGTCCTGCGTTAGCTGGGAGATGGATATGATTACACTCTACCTTCAATGACAATAGGCTGCGTGCAGCAGGACCACATGTTCAGTTTAAACTGTCCAAGCTTGTATCACTGATCCAATTACGTCTGCATTGTCTCACAATTGTCTTATATCATACCGGTATGACAAAAATCTAGCATCTAATTAAAACAGCAATCCGTCAAAATGTTGCATCCCAACATGAAATGTTACGCCGGGAGTTGTCCTCTCGATATGTGCTGCAGGTTTTGTCAGCAAGCAGGATAGTTTGGCGTCGCTGCCAGCCGATGTACGGGACTATGTTACTCTGGACAATCAACAACTGGCTGCGGAGATAACAAAATGGCATCAGCGTCAGCAGGCCGTGGTGGTGAGTCAGTCGAGAGACCGAGCTGACATCACTTCAACGCCCAGTCAGAGTAAGATTGTGTCTGCCATCATTCTAATCAGATAGCTGCCAGGGTAGACGTAGTTCTTATTGACCAATGGCAATGAGTAGTCATAGACCTTGAACTTCCTCTCTCTCACGACAGCGACGATAATCCAACTACCTGTATTTATCTTCTATGGTTATCGATCACTGTCACAGTCACTGTCACAGTCACTGTCACAGTCACCGTCACAGTCACTGTCACAGTCACAGTCACTGTCACTGTCACAGTCACTGTCACTGTCACACTACTATATTAGGCTCACTAATGGCGAAGTATCACAGTGGCATCAAGTCAGAGGTCAGTCGCCTAGCAACCGACCATGCCCAGTCTCTTCTCATGCTTGCCACTAAGTGCTACACGGAGCTGAAGCCCACCTCCTCGCAGTCTCTCTCACCAGATGCCACTCTGGACAAGGTTAGTCTCCCTCCTTCTGAATACAGCATCGCTGCTTGTCATCAGGTCGTCCTGTATCTGATACTGCGCAGTTCAACTGCCGTTTGATTGGTAGACCAGCCAATTGCTATGAGCCCACTATGACCCACTATGACCCACTATGACCCACTATGACCTACTATGGCCCACTATGACCCACTATGACCCTCTATGGTTTTCACTTTACTTTGGATAAATTCACCTTTTCTTCTAGTGCTCATCACAGGAAATCAGCCAATGGGAAGAGGGGTATTTCGATAGATTTACTGGAGCTTGGTGGTTGGGCTGCTGGTCAATTAAAACGCGTCATTTATTGTATGATGTTGTTTTAGCTACTCGACATGTGCTACCACAAGTATCACGAAGCTGCTGATCAGGTGATGTCAAGGTCGTCTCGAGTCGACCATCGTGTGCATGTCACGGCATACATCATAGCAGTGTACGGCCAATACGCCAGTCAGGAAGAAGTGAAAATGGTGATAGCGGATCAGTTGGCCAAGTTAGACGGGACTACCGCCACGTTTGAGGAGGGGTCAGTTTGCTTATCCATTCGAACCAAGTTGGAGTTTTCATATGGTGTGTGAGCTGCTGTCTTTGTGAATGTGGGTACATCATTATACTGACCAGTATTCGTATGTCTTTGGTTCTAGTAGTGTATGATGCTGTCAATAGACTTCAGACTGGAATTTTGTGAGCTGGAAAATATTAGTGATAATGCCAGAAAAATTGACTGGAAAAACTTTTGTAATTGAAAACTTTCGTGCAAATTTATGACCACTACAATCGCTATATAACCACTACAATCGCTATATAACCACTACAATCGCTATATACTGTAGAACGGAATTTTTATACGTAGAAAATATTTGCATTTTTGCGTGTAGTAGAATATTTGCGATCTTAAAATTTTTGCGTTCTTGGTTCAGCCTTAGTTGTGTATAAAGGCATAGAAAATAAATGTGTTTGGCAATATTTGCGAACTAGCAATTGACGGCTGTATCGCAAAAATCATCAAATCGCAAAATAATTCCGTTCTACAGTAAGCACTACAATCGCTATATAACCATTGAAATCTTTTTGTGATCACAGTTTTCATTATTGCGAACGTCGACAAAAATTCCCTCACGAGTAAATTTCAGTTTACAGCAGACTTAGGAAAATAGAAAATAATTGCTATTTGCTAATTGCTATTTGCTATTTGAAGCTACTAAAATAAAATCCCAATTTTACATTTGAAACCGTCTACTAGAGTTTCCCTGGATTATAACGCCTTCTATCATAACTGTTTGTGTTTTAGTTGGCCAGCAGTACACAACGAGGCGTCTATGAGTGTCAATGAGTACTGGAGTAAGAACCCAGGCTTTCAGTCCCGGTACATCAACTGGCACAGAGATTGTCACCAGTTCCGACACTGTCTGACTGTCTTCTCTATAGCTGTCTTGGCGTTCAACCAGAGCCAGTAGGTACAGCTCTCTCTCCCTCACTGTACAGTAAACTGCAGACGTCATTGTGTCTATCATCTGCAGGTACGAGCGGGCATTGGTATACCTGCAGGAGTCATACCACCTCAGTAAGAAAGTCTCCGCTACACGCCGTCAGTGCGAAAATCCTCGCCTAAAATCTCTAAATATGTCTTTACTGAAGTCTGTGAGGAGGAACTGCCTTCTGGTAACGCTCTGCGCTAATTCTTACTTTGGTCATGAGAAATTTATCCAATAGAAATGCAGATTGCGTTTCTTATTAGAAATTTAACGAGACGGCACTCAACCAGTTTGAGACGGAGGAAGACTTCCAGACGCCGCTGAGGGTAATGGAGGAGCTCGTTCTGCCAATCCTGGATGAGATGCAGGCAGACGAGTCATCTGACGAGTCGGAACTGGTTAGCTGCATCAAAGATCAGTGGGTGCGACTTCTCGACGAGCAATTCAGCGGTACGTGTTTGAGGTGCAATGCTGTAGTGCTGGTTGTTGTATTGTGTACTTTTGTATCAGAGGACCGGTTATCCATTGTTTATTCTGAACTCAAGGAAGCAGCATTGGCTTACTGTACGTCTTTTCCAACACTCAGTAGAGAAAAAGTGAAGTCTTTTGGGTATCACTCCAATTGCTGTCACAATGCAGCAGCGTTGAAAGCATTCGAGCGGAATGACCAGTGCAAAAATCAGATGTTATTTTTTACTATAAATGCATGTGTAAAAGGATGTAAATGTTGAGAAATTGGTTTGGGTGACCTCATCAGCTTTACAGTAAATATTAGACGACATCCGAGGGCGTAACGTTAAATGAAGTTTGTTGTGACCCCACTGTTAGCACTCAATCCCATGCTAAAAATACAGTATTTTTTTTGCTGCGTTTGTGTAGAGGAAAAGATGGAAGCCGTAAACAACTTCATCACTAAACTGTTTGAGCCGGCCACTCGTGCGGTGCAGCAATTGCCAGACAAGATAGAAGTGCCAATGGACATTGGTAACAGGTACAAACAAGTGATGGCAGGTTATTGGGCTGCCGTGAGCGAGACAAATATGTCTGATTAGTCATTAGAACCGCTCATTTTCATGCTTCTGATGGTGCTATACCTCACACTACACCAACTCCACTAGCACGCAGACTCTTTGTTGGAAAGTTAAAGCCTTTATTCTCCTACTATTTAATTCTTCCACTGGTAATAAATATTATAAGAAAAGACAAAATTTCTTCCAAGTTCAAAAAAATATTACCGAGTCAGTTTAGATGTGACCAACATACTTGTCTTCAAAAAATATACTCTACCATCATCGAATGGTCTCTGTATACATTCACGGATGTCCACAAGTTTTGAGTACAATGTTTATGATTTAGAGAAAGAGAAAAATATAGGATAAAGGTAATGGCAATCTTATTGCGGGTCATTTCTCGTGAGCAAATATACACAGCGTCTGTATATCTGAACAGTGGAGGCTGTCAGGCTCTCTGTTTATCAATCACGCAGTCTAAACAAGAATGTCATCCAACAACGCGCGTCGCCAAAGAATTAGAGAGAACCAGTGAGGAGTTTGACTCATTCGTGTTCTCTACGCGCATAACTCGCACGCTTTCTAACCAAAGAGACAAGACGAGAGAAAGTATCATATATACGCCTTACAAGCTAAAAAAAGATACACGCAATCCTGTAAAAAAATACTTGTAGCAAAATAGAACATCTCTTTGAGCCCTCGTTGCGAGGTGACTGACTCCAGGGAACTGTCTGTGTCTATCCATTTACTTTGCCATGAAATATGCGCGCACGCACTCAAAGAGAGTCCTTTCGTGCATTTGATTCATTTTTATGAGTAACTGTGGAATTGCTATGGTTAACACCATGACCTTTGACCTTGCCATCAAGGTCAGAGTGGGATGGTTGTTGATTATGATGCGCTGTCTCGTTTGATGGGTCAGCTGACATTGCTCCATCAGCATGTTGCTGGTTGGCTGGTGGTGAAGAGATGGGAAGGCGAGGCGAGTGGTTTCTCATCTCACCAGAGCTCTCCATCTCGCTCTGTATGCCCATCATCTTCTGCCTGACCTCTCTAATCTTCAACTGTAGACAGTTCTTAGTAGGGAAGATCTCCTTGTGCTCACGATAGAATGAGGCGGTGGCTTCGTCTACAGAGAAGTAAGTAAGAAGTCATCTATTACATGAGAGGCTACCAACTTGAGTGTTTCATATCTTGAACACTGACTGCTGGGGAAGAATCCATGACACTCGAAGAGTTGAACCACCAGTTGTCTCCTCTGATCCAGGACGCGACGCGATGACGTTAGGTAACTAGTGCCGGGCGAGCCAGGGGTTCGAGGGGTCAACGGCGTGTCGGCAAACTCTACAAACCAATCCCAACATACATCACCTGTACCAGGAATGGCTAACCAACCTCAAGATATGGGAATTAGAATGGCTACCTCTGATTGGCCGCATCTGCGTCGAGTGGGGACCAATCGGATTCTCAGCATTGAAATCTTGACCAAAGAACTGACTGCCGGCACATTTTGATGAGACGGCAGTGGGCGTCCCGTTGCTGTCGGATAAAATACGAAAACATGAAGAGCACGAGCTATTTTTATGGAGAATGAGTAGGCGACATTGTGCTGACCCTGAAGAGACTGCAGCAGAAGAGAGAGCTGGTGCTGCCGGGCTCTCCATATTGTCGTATTTCTTGCGGAGACCAGCGAGAAGGACACTGGGACTTTGCGGTACGCTCGACTGATCAATCCTCTCTGGCTGAAACTCGGGCAGCTGATCAAACTTCCGCTCAAAGTTCACCTTCTCCAACACCCTGCCAGCAGCGGAGGCATTCAGAACCAAAGCTACATGGACATGTAAGCTTGTCATTGATTGATAAGAGTCATCAAACCTGTCTCTGTGTGTGTCTATGTTCTTCTTGAAGAATGTACCACTTCTGAGAGGACTCTTAGTTGTCTTGGTACAGATTTGATCGTCTGCTATGCGGTTTGGCAACGCAAGCGGAGGAGGTATCTTCTTCAACCTCTGAAACAGTAATTAGGCAGGTTTAAATTTTGAAAGTAATGAAAATTCTGGAACTTTCTACACTAGATCCGTGCACAAGTTCTCCGCAAACTGCTGAGCTTCATGGGTGGAAGATTCACATTAGCATTCAGAGGGAGTAAGACAATCTATTTCTCTACACATATACTTCTTTACCAGTAATTTCACAAACTATTTTGTCTCACACCGAATGAAATTGATCTAAAATGCCAAACTATTCGTCTGACGTCTGCGATCCACACACTTATGACATCACCCGTTTGATGAATGTAACAACTTATCTATGGTAGTGAACAGCTTAACCACGTTAATGACGTTGGGTAAATCTCTGTAGGTTGGAGGAAGCTTTAAAAAATGAAATAAATATTTCATGAAAATTATTTCCGCAGAGGAAAACCATCTTCGCTAATTTTGGCATCACGTGCCGGCAGGGGATCGCAATTCGGGGAGTTAAGTTCCATTAACATTCACCAAAACCAATGCTGCCAACCACTACTCGCTGTCATGATTTCATATGTAACAGATAGGTGGATTGCTAGTTAGAATACGTATGCGAGTCGTATCTCCTTACACATATATTGTAATTAGAACTTCTGCCGATCTTCCAATCTATGAGCGTGATTGCTGCCCCATATGTAGTGACCACTACTGAGGGGGCTAACAGCATATATCGAGAGCGTTGGGGCACGGCGGTTGTGGCTAGCAGATATACTGAAGACGTTGATACTAGTGGGAGGTGTGGCTAACTGGTATTGTGAAAGCGTGGATACCTTGGAGCTGGGACTTAGCATCTCGGATTCTTCATCTGCTAAACTCTGATCGGTGACAGAATCAGCTGCAACTTCGACAGACGGCTTGGTGGTAGAACCGCTGACACCTTCAGGTGGCTGACCATCCGCCTGCTGCAAAGTTCAAACAACAGCGGTGGTGGTACGGGACACAGTATACTGACTGTGACACACACTGTACCATGAATGCTTGTTTCGCCAAAGAATGATAAACTAGAATGATGGCACTGCCGCAGCGGAGTGCCTGCAGTCTCTCTGTCAAGTGTGGACAACCCTGACTGCTGATATCATCAGCTGATCAGGAAACAAACCTAGTCAATATGTACACTGTTAGTACTGAATAGTCTGACACACTAATGCTACTGCTGTATAGTCTGACACACTAATGCTACTGCTGTATAGTCTGACACACTACTGCTACTGCTGTATAGTCTGACACACTACTGCTACTGCTGTATAGTCTGACACAC
>ERZ1740065.3132-NODE-3132-length-10340-cov-11.295187_pt1 | contig 10340 bp, 11 predicted proteins | sample MGYA00581738_ERZ1740065 | MGnify/ENA primary metagenome ERZ1740065 (study PRJEB43018, sample SAMN04849749) | marine metagenome | isolation source: floating plastic debris | place: Pacific Ocean | collected 2008-09-01 | study: EMG produced TPA metagenomics...
CCCACGATCTCCCAGATCCTCGCCCCCCAACCATCAATCTCCCCTCCCCCCTCTCTTCACACCCTCTCCCCTTCCAGTTGATCATTTCACCCAGCACCGTATCGCCTGTACTTTAATCCAGTCTACATTGGCGCTCAGCATACAAACACATCAGCATGCTTGCCCATCCAGGCCTTGCTGTAACCATGTAGCCTCAGTGCCACCCTGTAGCCATGGATCCTACCAGCATACGTGCTATTAGCTGCCCATCATCATGCCTCCCTCTATAGTGCTTCCCTCTCGCTTTACAGCGACAGTGGGTAGAGTGGAATTTGAAGCTCTGTGTTTTCGCCATGTTGAATATATTTTCCTTTGATCGCCTTGTAGGAACGGTCACATGATGACGCACCGTACCAAGAAACCATTTGAGTGCACGTTTGAAGGTTGCTCCAAGAGCTACTGCGATGCGCGATCTCTGCGCCGGCATCTGGAGAACCACCACAGCGTACCAGCTGAGTCATTGTTTGACATGTCTCTACCCAACTATGGCATCACCAATGGTATGTCGCTGGCAACACCTACAGCCCTACTTCCTGTTCCCATGATGCATGAAAAACAGTTGGATTTGAATTTGATGACTTTCAGGCTATCACGGTGGTGACAACACTAGCCCTTCGCCTCACGCTTCGCCTAGCTACCACTCGGGTCAAGGCCAGCAACTCTTCAGGTTTGATTCCAGCCAAGATGGCGGAGAGCAGTCGAGCTTTATTTTCAACAGGTAAGCTGATGCCTCTCTTCCGCAAGCTGTTGGGACAAGAGTGCCTAAAGCCAATCTTTTCAGCTGCTATTAGTGCATGTGCCCTCTCAAACCGTTCATTAATTGGTTACTAATGGCGCTGTTTCTAGTGACAATACTCAGCCACCAGCTGAATGTACCGTATGCCACAAGAGATTTAAGAATCTTCCTGCGTTAAACGGACATATGAGGCTCCACGGTGGATACGCCAGCGCCAAAAAACCGGTAAGTTGTCACTTCACACGCCACACTCAAGAGTTATCCTCTCTTGGTCCTCCGTAGCCTTTCGTTTCGAAATTACGACGGTTGGCCGGTATTGGTAGCAGGCTATCAACAACGGGCACGCACATTGTGTGTGCACGCAGCTGCGTATCGACAATAACTGCAGGCACAGTCAGCTAGTTCACAAGCGCTTTCAAAAGGCTCTCTCTCTCCAGGCACAAGGCAGCTAGGCTTTGCAGCTGTGCTTAAGAATCCTAGTTGCACTTAGCCTCTGCGGTATTAGGAATAAGTAGTGCAAACGTTGACTCGTTCTCTCTAGGTGAGTCCTACTTTTCCGGCTCGGTGCCATTTACTGTGTTGTTTTCATGAGGGTACACTCTTGTCTGTACGGTTACTATTGGACTACCATGGTCATAATTGCGTGTTACCTAGTACTGGCTGGCAGGGAATACCCTTCCATCCCTGTCAGAGCTTCACTCGGCCTGCTTGGCTCGTGTATTGCCATTGTTTGATCTATTTCCTGGAACTTGTCGACCAGTGCAGTAGATAATGTAGTCAGCGCACTGATCATCTGTGTTTTGCAGCAATCATTCTCCACAGCCCCAATCTCGCTGTACTTGTTTGGACTCTTGTCATGCTCGATTGAACAGATAAAGATAGCTTGCCGACTTACTGCCCTCCCCATCTCTCCCTCTAGCTGCCCCTCTAGCTGCCCTTCTAGCTGCCCTCCCTATATATCTCTCTCCTTCATTCTCTGCCTTCCTCTCTCCACCTCTCTCCCTCTCTCTCCCCTCTCTTCTCTCCCTCTCTCTTCTCTCATTCCCTCTCTCTTCTCTCATTCCCTTTGTCTACGTTGGTTGTAGAAGCACCCAGCATAGATGTAGCCACTGGTGATAAAGAGATGTGGTGAACCAGGTATAATCAGCCTGCAGCTGTTGTCTTGGACTTGTACCTAGGTAATCTCCAGCTAAGTGCAGCTCAGGAAGAGCTGCTCAGTCTTTGTTAGAACAGTGGGTTATTCATTTCTGTGCAGTCCTTATTAGCTCTAATCCGTCACCTCCTAGTTTGCTAGAGAGAGGGAGGGAGAGAAAGAGTGGTTTGAGGTAACTAGTGAGCCTAGTGAACAATGAACGCTTTGGTGGCAAGAGAACTGCATTCCACTCAGCTCCTGGTCTGTATCGATCAAATTCACTTTACATCTACTAGTCGAGAAGGCAGAGGAACCAGTGTGTCAGGGGCTACCATCTTCTGAGTGTAAGACAATGGGTGAGACTGACCAGGGCGACTACTTGTCTCTACCCCAGCTGTTGCAGCCTGCAGTTCTCTCTATTGATTATTGGAAACATCGTTCGACCAATGGATGCACCGTTTTTTTGCACAGTTGTTTTGTCAGCACCAATGGCTGCCGTTGATGTACTCACTCTCCGTCTATCTCACATCTCTCTTTCCGTCTGCAGGAGGTGGGCAGACCGGTGGATGTCAAGCTCACCAAGTCTGATTCGGTAGGCAGCGATTCGAGTCTCAAGTTTGTACTGCCGACAGGCAGCGACCGGCCTACCGATAGCGTCGGCAGCAAGAGCAGCACGGCGTCAAGCGAGCACACGGCTCACCACAGCATCATGAGCGCGAGTAACGGCAGCAACACCTCTGGCAGCGTCTCTGGCCAGCAACACCTCAAATCCAACTTCGATGGGGGCCAGGGAAACGTTAGGCAGGACGGCGGCAGGTCCAGCGGCCACCATTTTGGCGCACCGATATCATCGGCATCATCGTTTTATATTACCGGCGCCCACGGTGGTCTCTCCCTTCCCGACCAGTCGTCGTCCGAGCCGTTCCAGCCTAATCCAGCCAACCATTTCTCATTCTCTCCTCTCGATCACAAACTTATAAATGAGTACATATTGGCGCAACAGCAGCAGCACTTTCTGGCGGGTGGGCCAGCAGGCATCGCCATGCCGACGGCCATACCGGGACCGCGTATGACAGTCGCTGCCACAGCCCTTCGCAATGACTCTTCAGCGCCCGATGTCAGCAGGTCGGTCGGTGAGACGATCATACGGAATATCACCTCAGCCGGGCCACACGAGTCCCCGAGGACTAGTCCGGCTGTCATATCTGGCAGTGACTATCTACTGGGCCAGCATCTGCACGATAGTAACACAGACTTTGGCGCTGACAGCCGCAACGAGGCCGTGTCTAATCAAGTTTGCCCGGAAGACCAGGAGATGGATCATGAAGTGTCACAGATAAACCACCCGAATCTGTCTTCCAACAACCATCGAGACGAGTTTCTCGCCAACAGGAAGCGCCACGCCAGTGCTCCAGACAGTCTCGGTAAGACAGCTTGGTGCTCATCACTGTATGACGGTTCTTCATCCCCTTTACAAGATTGCTATCTCATGCAAGGCTCAGTCTGCAGCAGGCCTGCAGCCCATTGGTGAACTGTAATCTTACACCCCTATTGATTGGCCAGCTAAATAAGCAATGGCGGCTTTCATACTATTATGCAAGGCCCATTGGGTCAACACGATCTGGTCTCTCATTGGTCAGTACGTTTGTGCAGCCAGTGTTCCCAAGGGTAGCGTAGTTGAAGTGAGACGTAATCAGTACTAGCTAGTAGCTGGTAACCTGGATCGGTAGCCATATTGGTATGAACATGGTCGCCTACTAGCCAGCGCTAGTGTCGGTTGTACGCTGGTCAGTAGTAGGTAGGGCAAGTAGCACCCGCCATTATAGTGGTCACTGCCGTGGTTAGAGTATGTGTAGGCAATCTATTGTAATTATGGCACTGCTGTGGATGGTTTGTTAGTGTTAGTTAGTATAGCGACAGTTAGTTATTATCGCTAGTAGTCTAGATATCGGCCATCATGGATTATCTGCCCAATGGCCTCACTAATAGATATGTGAACCCGTGGTTCTTCCATTCTACGTCTCAATTCATCGGTAAGGCGGTTGTTTCCTCGTAGACTAGGCGTAGTAAACGTTCGTAAACTGTTTGTTGACTCGTACCTGTTGTGTATCAGTGTGTACATCAACCCCCACGCTCTGTTGCCATCTGTAGATCAGCAGCAGCAGCTGAACGAACGGATAGCCCTTGCTCAAACCCAACAGTCTTCCAATAACACTACCCAACGGCGCAGACGTTCTTCAGCTGACAACCATCATGGTGATTTCAAGCATCCATTCTCCCATTCGCATAGAGCTGGGGGTCAGTATGCCCTGAGACTGTCGCTGCTAGTAGTTGTGCTCTTGGTGGTGTTATTGTGGTGAACTAAATGGTTGGCCGGTAGCCAGTGTTTCAGCTGTCTGGTAGCTGTGTTCAGTAGTCTGTATTTATACCATCAGATCTGCTGACTCGATCAGACGGAGCCATGCTGTTCAGGAGTCCTCCGCCAGGAGGTCTGAAGAAGAAGAAGCACAGGCCCGAGCCTCTGGTCATACCGCCCAATGTGGCAGCCGTTCAATCGAGGCTGCGATCGCCCAGGATCTGGGAGCATGGAGAGAGCCACAGCGTGCAGCGCTCCACGGGAAAGACACCTCCGCCCTACACGCCGCCACCCATACTGTCGCCTATGAGAAATGGTACCGGCCTCTTCCACGGTATATCGTACCGCCCCCTTACCGGCCTATCGGCATCGCTGCCGGCTGCCAAGCTCTCTATGCTGCTCAGACAACAGGACAGCATGCCTGAGGACTCGGCACCTGTCGAGTTCCAGCCGCTGCAACACCAGCCCGAGGCTGTACCAGAAGTGGAGCCTGCTGAGGCTGAGGAGAAGGCAGCAGAAGAAGAAGTATTACCGCCGCCGCTGGAGACGGATATCCAGCCACACATAAATATCGGGCACAACCATCAGGCAACGCTACCCACACTCAGGAGTAAGTGTCTTTTCTTATTTACTGAGTTCATGTCTCTGTTCTGACCCGGCACCCATCTCTCAACCACTCATCTCTCTCACTGTAGAAAGGAGAATGGAGCTGGAGTCTGAGCCAGAAAGGTCAACTCTCCTCTGGTCACCAGACTGTATGAATGGCCGAGGTGTCTCATCTCAGGAATGTAAGTATTCCTTCTCCCTCCCCTCCTCCCTCTCTCCCCTCATCCCAATCTCTCCTTCCTCTCTCCCCTCTCTCTGTGCCAGCTCGTTACGAGCAACTTCCAGAGTGTGTTCGCCCTACAGTTTTATCCATACTTTATTTGCAGTGAATGCGTATCTAGACTTCTCGTGCAGCGCGGCCATACCTGGCAGCGGTTCAAACAAGGAATACGCTATCCACCAGCTCTACTTCAACAAAGGCGACATTCTTCAGTCAACCCTCGAGCTCATGTCTAAAAAAGTGAGCCGCCGATTCCTCGACTTCATCGGCAACTACCACTATCAGGATTCCGATGTCTGGACCACCGAGGATATCGAGGTCTACACTGAGGCCATGATGAAAGAAGACAAAGACTTTGTCGCTATTACCAATAAGGTGAGCCACTCTTCAACATTATTTATAGACACTTTGTCAGCTTGATGGATGCCTGTCAAATATGGTTAATATTGTACTAGTTCAAGGGACGCAAGACGCATAAACAGATCGTCGAGTTCTACTACCTGTGGAAGAAGATATGTCCTGATGAATACAAGCGATTGCGTATCATGAGAACGAAGAAGAGAACTGATGACGAACTCTACAACTTACGATCTCGAAGTGGTGAGTGTCTGCTGTCTGCTGAGGTGTGCCAGTCCGTTCAGGATTGAATGCGAGTGTCATATTGCCGCAGGTAAGACAATGCCAGCGAGAGGCGGCAGCTCTGACGACGAGGATATGGAGGAAGACATGGAGTCGATGAGTCCCGTCACCGAGCTGGAGCCTGAGGAGGAGGACGTGATGAGTGACGTTCCGAGCTCGGTGACTAGTGGCAGCATGCCGATTCCCAATCATCTCCTACACCCTGTGGCAACTTTCTCCTGCGAATACCCAGGCTGTAATGCTGTAAGTACCATGCTGCCTCTCATTTATTGGAATTGGTGCTGCGGTTCTTCTTGTACTGATAAAGTGCTGCACTCATTCACCAGGTGTTCAACTCGAAGCAGGCTCTCAACGGTCACACGAAGATCCACATCGTGCCTCGGTCCTCTCTTCCAGCCCATCATATTCCAATACATTTACCAGGCAGTGTGACATCACATCCTCCTCCCTCTAAGAAGGTCAAGTCCGAACCCATACCACCGGGTACGGAGGAGTTCCCTTGCAAGTTGTGCGGCAAGTAAGCGTCAGGATATAATGTGGACAGTTCTATCTATTTACAATCAGAACATCTACTTATCGCTTTGTCCTTGGCTTCTAGGGTTTTCTACAAGGTCAAATCCCGGAGTGCACACATGAAGAGTCACAGCGTGCTAGCCAAGAAACAGAGGGAAAATGCGCAGCATTCAAAAACCACGTAGCAGCAATATTGGCCCTTTATCATCTGACAGAGTAGAAGTAGTAGTGTCTCTTCCAGTATCTCCACTGCCTGAAGACACTGGCTATCTTTATATAGTCCCAGCATATTCTTGTACCGATAGCTATCATTTACTTTGAAAACCGAACCATCGTGCATTTGTACATAAGAATTCTTCGGCAGGGTAACCAACTAAGCCTCGGCTACACAATGTGTCCGAGTGTTATGTATCATAGTAGACTTTGTATCTGCTTGTTTGATATGCAAGAGATTTATCTACCTATTTTCTCATACCAGGAGAGTGAGAGAGACAGAATAGATCAGAGCAGTAACCAGGTTGTTTGTATCGTTGGTTACACGCAGATCACACTACTTGCCTCTTTATATTGGAACAGAGTGCCAATATTTTCGTCAGTCGAATGCGTAGGCTTGGCAGAATTATGTTCAATATTTTTTTAAGTGTTTTCTAGCTGTTCGTGGATGTTATTAAGCCCTACGAAATATCAAAAATAAACCTTATTTCATTTCATATAAATACTGTTTGTGAAAATAATTCTGCAAAAAATTTTGTCTCCATCATTGTCAACTTATGCCTGATGATCATCACATTAGCGTAGCGTCGGCTTCTCTAAATTAAACCGAATCCCATGGATGATGATATGGCAATGCTGAGGCTTTTCTTCAGCTCACTCTTACTGCTGTACTCGGGCAGCTTCAGCATGTTGACGCTACAATCGTAAGGATATGGTTACTGCGGTGTATGACATCGGCTATCCGCTTCGCTCACGTGAAGTCTAGAATCTATCATAGACCTCGATGACTCTGGAATCTACAGACTAATGATCAACAAACTGGGTGATGGGGTTATAAATAGATCGGAGGTCTATGGGAACTGTAGACTAGAATTATTTTGCGCTGGAAAATATTTGCAAAAATGGCAGGAAACTTGGATGGGAAAATTTTTGTGAAAATTTATCACAACCATAATCACTATATAATCATTGAAATTTTTTGCGATCGTATTTTTGCGATTTCAATCATTTGCAAAAATATTCCGTCGCAAATAAATTCCAGTCTACAGTATTAGAAATGTGAAATCAGCAGCCACCCAGAAAGTTTAGGGTACTAACCAAGTACTAGCAGTGGGTAGTGTAGGTCCAGTCATGACAACCTTACTGATGGTGAACTTCTGCTCTAGCTCACTGCCACTACGCAGGCAGGTAAAACCACCAAATGGTACCCGCGAGCTTTGGGACAAAGAAAAAAACAACTCGCGGAGATGATAAACGGAGGCAGGAGTATTTTTTAGGAGATAATAATCAGTGACAAACCTGCCGGTTGCAAATTGGAATAGCTGGACCCTTTCCTGCTCCTCCATTTCAGTCAGGCATTCCCAGAACCACTGAACAGAACAAATACATATACATATACAGGTGATACCAATGCATCAGGGAACCATAGCAGATATCTGAATACTGAGGTTGATGAGGGTGGATGTAATATCTTGAGTTGTCTCCCCCTAGCGAGGGTTACAGAGCAACGCTAGCTAGTGCTTAAGTTCCAGTTCAGCTCAATCGCAGATTGAGCTGACATCAGTGAAACATTACTTGCAATACTAAACCAGGGCTGGGCGAGAGCAGACGGATTACCACCATCTTACCTCAATACCTGCTACTAGGCTGGGTGCAATGGATATCAGGCTGGGTGCAGGAGATCAGTAACCTACTATACTAGTGCTGGCGGCAGCGACTGCTGACCCTCTAGAGAAGGTATTGCTCCATCATAAAGCTGTGTTTAGATATCGCCCCCCCCCATTCTGGCGGCACAAAGGGAGGCAACTCCCGCACCAGAGCTTCGGTACGACCAACGTTGTGCCCGGTTTTCAGAAATACTTCCAGAGTCATTTCACCCAAATTATCTCCAGGTCAGTGCATGATGAGATACATAAAATAAAACCCAGGAACAATATTTACATGTGAGTAACCTTCAGACCTTCACTTATTGTCAGGTCTGTTTACTGAGTGGCTGCAATGCTTTCAGCCATTTCTTGTAGATGTCATCTGACAAAGCTGCTCGGTATGGCGGTATTAGGCGAGGCTGATGGTGAGACGAGAAGTTGGGATTACCAGAATGGCATCATCTGTGTCGTCGTATCCGATGTATTCAGTGTTTGCCTTCCAGTCGTTCAGATCGATAGTGGGTAAACCTGACAGTAGAATCTCCTAAAGATGTCATCATAGAGGTTGTCTAACAGTGAGGCGCTGGGCATGTTGAATGTAGTGGCTGTTTGCATATGCCACAAGATTAATTGTGTGGTTAGTTTGAGGGTAAATCTCACTTATAAACCAAGAGTAATAAATGAAAGAGATCTGTGAACAAGCATGATGGCATATTTATCTAAGCAAGCTCAGCAACGGCACAATTGAATATGGCCTATGACCTATGGCCTACCAAAAAACGTTACAGTGATGCCAATGTCAGCTGCTGCCAATGATACTGCTGGGAATCATATAGGTCTGAAACTAGTTTGTAGTGGCAAGATTAAAAATATTAATTGGAAGATCAATCGAGATTAATTATTTTGAGGAGACACAGCACTACTAATTAGTGCTGCATTTTAATCGAGTTATTCTAAGATTAACTAAGATTAATTGCTCAGAAGATTAATTTAATGCCACAAGATTAATCGCGTGGCTCGTTTGATGGTGAATTTTACTAGAAAACTTAGAAAAATATGCTACAAAGATCTGTGAACAAGTATGATAGCGTATTTTTCTAAGCAAACTCAACTTCAGTGCAGTTGAATACTACTAATGACCCACCAAATACGTTACAGTGATGTTAACGCCAGCTGTTGCAGCTGGTAGCAATCATACTGCTGTGAATTCTATACCTCAGGAACTAGTTATTTGTGGTAAGATTAAAATAAGATTAATTCAAGATTAAAAATATTGATCGGAAGATTAATCGAGATTAATTATTTTGAAGAAATGCAGTACTAGTACTAATGAATAGAAACTTGTGCTAAAGATGAAATTTAAGTCATAAGGAGCTATCAGATTGAGGGTAGATGACTGACCAGTTCGTATTCGTCGAACAGCTTGGTCAGCTTAGCCGGGATGAACTTGTGGAAGCCCTGAAGGAAGCTGTCAATTTGAGGCCTGATGGAATGAGTCATGCGCAGCTTCGTGACGAGCTGGACGTACTCTTGCTAAAATAACACACATACCCAATTTACCAAACTAGTAAATACAAAGATGGACAAACTGCAACAAAGATCTACATATTTTCGATCAAATATCTGGCATTGTTAACAGACGAGTCGTATTCATTGAAGGAGCCTACAAAGGAGTGGTGTCGACCTCGAAGCCCTATCCTAGTGAGATCACCCGAACACACCTTGTTGTCTTCAGTGACTGCAATCTGATCTCCGTTTGGTTTCAGGTTTACCATATCGTGAGCGCCGAACATGGTGTTTTGGACTGTAAATGTAAGATCAAGGCCGAGATCGGAGATGTCATTATCCAGGATCCATTGTAGGTTCTTGGCGTACTCGGGGTCGATCGACTCTACATCCTTGTAATTCACCGGAATGCCTGCAGTTGATGACAAACATAGTGTACTGAGAGTACGATAGAAGGAGGGGATTGCTGTACATACTATTTACTATGCGGAGGTAGGCAATGGTGTGATTCGATTTGGAAATGATGTGTCGAGGGATGGCAAGCTTCATCAATGACTGAGTGATAAAATGGATGGATGGTCAGGGAGAGAGAAGGACAGGACAGCAAACGTAAGGAGAACTTAGTGTGGAAAGACAAGGGAGAGAGGGGAGAGAGAGAGAAGAAAAAGAAAAAGAATAAAGAGAGAGAGAAAAAAACAGAAGAACAAAGATCGGAAGAAAGACATCTAACGACA
>ERZ1740065.3133-NODE-3133-length-10339-cov-12.599572_pt1 | contig 10339 bp, 9 predicted proteins | sample MGYA00581738_ERZ1740065 | MGnify/ENA primary metagenome ERZ1740065 (study PRJEB43018, sample SAMN04849749) | marine metagenome | isolation source: floating plastic debris | place: Pacific Ocean | collected 2008-09-01 | study: EMG produced TPA metagenomics...
TTATCATTATTTGTTTATTATCATTATTTGTTTATTATCATTATTTGTTTATTATCATTATTTGTTTATTATTGTTTATTTGTGTTATTTCGGTTGCTTCCCATGTCTCACATGGCATATATACCTGGCAGATCGCGCAACAAAACTCCCTAATGATTGTTGATTTCAGGCACGTTTCCAATCGTCAATTTACCATGCCTGTCAACTCTCCCGTATTTCCAGGGAGATGCCAGATTTTAGGGCCAAAATGGTGACTGTTGGCTCTCTAATGTTCTCCTTTGGCTCACCGGTTAAAGCTTGCGGATCTGAGCTCAAATACGATAAAATCTTAGCAGTAAGGAGTAGGGGGTTTGGAGCTATGGCTTCTCAAAGTTCAACGAAAATGAATCTCCAGTATTTTCAGCCTGACAGGTTGACAGTTATGCAATTTAAAATAATGTATTATTGTGGGGATCTTTATCTAGGTTAATACACATATGTACATGTAATATGCACTCACATATATACATTTATGTGTTCATACATTACATAATGTGTTTATATGTATACGCAATTATATTTTGTGTAGTTCAGCCAGTCCGTCTGGGGAGACCAACTGCCCGCTGCCGTTGACGTGCTTGTCTCTACTGCGGCGAGCGTGATTGTGGATCAAATGATTGTTGCAAAGAAGGTACATTTCTTCGCACTATTCCTTGCTGACACGGTCAGGCCAGAACAGTCTCAGTACCGACTAACCCTCCTGCAATCTTATTACTAGGACCTGGAGGCTGGATCTAGTGCTATGGCTGCCGACATGCTCTCCTATACAGACGCGAAGTATGATCAGCTCAGCTCTTCTGAACAGCTTCTGATGCTGTCTCTCAGGTCTTGGCAATATAGCGCTCAGGTAAGGCTCACTACTGCCGTGTGGCTCTGTGACACAGCAGTTCGGTGACACTGCAGCTCCGTGACGCTGCAGTTGTGTGACACACCAGTTCCGTAACACTATAGTTGTGTAATACAGCAGTTCTGTGACGCTCTGGCTCTGTCACGTCATGGTGCAGAGCGCTGATGAATCACAGCTTTTGAATATTGTGAATTGACACGTTTTCACATAGAAGCATATTAGTCGAACACCGGAGGAGTCTTAAAGATACATTTTCATCATCGGAAACCATTAGAACTTCCTGGTTTTATGATCTGCTCGATGGACTTATCATCTCTCACATAACATGGAGTTAATTTATAGCAGAGATACCGTGTTCCCTCAGAATTAAGGCATATGTCTAAGCAGGTGAGGTCAAAGGTCAGGCGTGTCCAAAATAAAATATTCCTCAATTGCGCCTAAGGCATCCTATAATATATAGGTCATCCAATAGGACACTGCGCCTAGACCTCGAGGGAATGGAACGCATCCAGGTTTCCTCAAGATTAAGACTGGTGTCTTCATTGTGAGAGAGAGTGGTAGCATGGTATGGACAGTACTGTCTCATCCTGATGTTTTATAGGGGTTGATTGACGCTTTCTCCGTGGTCTTGAACTCTCTAACTGATGCAGTCCTTGAGAAGATAAAGAATGGCGAGAGTATACGGCCAGACATCGTCGGATCCCTGCAGCTGGTACGATGAGTACTGTAACTCCCTGTTTACACGTCTATGTACGATAGTCTCGCTGTAAATAACATGTTATGTAACGATTTTGCAGCTACCATTGAACTCATCGTACACCAATATGATGGTACAGATTGCCAACTCTACGTCTATGGACCTGGTATTCAATGACATTGACGGTCAGCTGTTCAACTTGGTGAGTCTACTTGTACTCAGTATCAGTGCGCTGTCAAGGTTAGGTGAGGGTCAGCAGTGATAATCAGTGTAAATCAACTGAACTGCAGCAAAGCTAAGAATAGATCCCAATAATCAGTAAATTTGATGACAAATTTGCAAATAAAATGAGCTGTAAGACCAATACTAATATCAATACCGGCATTTGTCATGCTCCTGTCGGTCGAGAGCCGAAGATGCACCAGTATTAATAGCATTTCCTTTCAGTCGCTACTATTGTGAGGTCGCTAGAATTTCCTTGTTTACAGTAACTGGGGTCTTCTGCAGCCTCTAATTGTCTGTGCTGCTGTTTTAGTACCAGAACTTGACCTCTGTATGGGCGACTGTCAACTACACTAGCAGCAGTTCTCGACTGACAGACATGATGGCGAAGTACAACTGGCCTCAGACAGGATATGCACTCTTCCCCAGCCTCGTCAGCCTCTTCGCTGCCTCCAACCCCCAAACCGCCGGCCTCAGCTCCTTGATCATCAACATAGAGCAAGGCAAGAGCATCAAAACGTCCCTGGAGGATATCAGAGCTCAGGTTTGTGGACTGATGCTTGTCCTGGTCTTGTGTCAAGTGAATGAGTGCGATTGAGAATGGGAATTTTTTTAGCTGGTACCGCTGCTCCCCACCGCCGCTCAGAACCTGCTGACGGAGAACACCCTGGCGCCGCTATTTGACACCCTCGATGTACAGTTCCAGACTATTGTGAAGGTAGGCGATTGCCTCCTCCGTCAGACCCATACCGCTTCGCAGCAGACGTACAAGTAAACAATCTTGAAATCGTAAACTGTTAATAGAACGCCACCACCAATTCATCGAACGGAGAGTACAACCTGCTGACTAGTCCGATCGATAAAACCGTCTACTTGCTGTCTAACCTGGACACCACTAGCCTGACTCAGGCTGCCACCCAGGCGGTACTGAGGACGACAGCAACGAACGCATTCTCGCTTGTGAAGGACATGATACCCGCAGATATTACCAGCGCTGTCGAAGAGGTGATCAGTGTGGTCGAGTCTGGTGGAGACCTTGTAGAAGCAGGAAAAGATGCTATTCGACAGGTATGCTGCCGTGACCCCTGCTGTGACATCTGCCTTGATACCTGCTGTGACATCTTCCATGGCAGTTCCTGTGACATCTACCTGTGACATTTGCTGTGACGCCCACTGTGACATCCGCTGTCACACTTGCCCTGACACACTTTGTGATATCTGTCCTGATGCCTACTGTGACATCTGCAGCGACACTTGCTGTGACATCTGCTTTGGTTTTATGCAATGCAGTGACCTAATTCAATCCATTGATGTCGATATCACCACGTGTTAACCGAATGTTATGTCATGCAGTATGAGCAGGCTTTGCTTTCTCATTTGACATGGTTACATGGGTGGTTGCCGCATATTTCACTCTATAATTTAGTAGGCCAATGAATCGAGGTTCTCAATCTTGTTTTCTACTATTGTGTCCAAGTCCATGTCTTCGCATTACACAAAGGTCGGGATTGTGTATATGGGAACTTATGTACCGGTTTCAGAGTTGTTTGTATCTTTAGTCTGAGATTTAGTATCTGATGTATAAGTTCTCCATTAAAGAAGACACAAAATCAGGACAGTGCCGACAATATTGTACGTCTTTTTTCCGTTCAGAATGCTGATGACGTTGTTGCAACATGATTTCAGGCAGTAAACGACACGTCTGGTGGTCTGGATATGGTACTTGGCCTTGACATTGTCGACAAGCTGCTCGACTCCGTGGCCACGGTGGCGAAGAGCTTATTTGATCAAGTGCGATACTCAAGTTCGGATGAATGGAGCACGATGACTGCGTCAGAGAAACTTGTGCGAGTCATAACCCAGGCCAACATGGTACAGGCATCTTACACGAGGATGATATAAGAGTAAGATATCATAGTACTAAACGTATTGCCCATTCATCAACAGGGCGACCTGGCGCAGCAGTTGCAGCAGGCAGTCATCTACAACACTCAGAGCTACAGCAGTATGTTCTCTCCTAACGTCACGCAGCAATGTCGCGCCGACATCGGCATCACCCTCGCCGAGCTAATGAAAGGAAAATCCTGGGCTATTTCAAGTAAGTCAACTTGCCGAATCAGCATCGCAGTGTTGTCTTCCCATTCCTCTTTGTATGATTGATATCGTTCTGTCTGCCAGTGTTTGATGCTTGGGCGAAGATACCGCCAAGCATTACTCAGGGCAGATTTACCTGGCCTGGTGACATGCAGCTGTGTGAGGGAATAAACAGCGAGGAGAGTATGTACGGTCAGGAGGTCACGGTCAAGGGCATCCGCGGCGGCTGGTCTATGCTCTACATCAATCTGGACAAGACTTTCCTTGCCCCGTATCTACAGGGACTAGCCATAGCCGTAAGTCATCTGTGTGAAACAAGTGTCATGGGTTAGCCAGTGGAGATGTCATACTTATATGTAGATGGAAGATGTTGAGGATATTTCTCAATATCTCAGGGTTCTGGCAACAACTCTCAACCATGAGAGAATGATATCTGGTCTAGCTGAAACAAGTACTGTAGAATCGGATTTGATAGCAACAGAAATTTCAGCGCTTCCTTCAAAATCATGAAGAAACAAAAATGATAGCGATCTAATAATAGCGATCCCATAGATGGGAAGACAGCTCCCATATATGGTGTAATGGGTATACTTTATATAGCGAATTCGAACCATAGTGATTATTTTCCGTCGCTTCTTTTGCGGCTGTTAGACTGTTGCTATGAAATGCAGTTTTACAGTACTTGTGATAAAGATATTTAGACAACTATGTGAGACCCATCGGGCTTGTCCAATCCTAGGAATTATCTTCTCCTGCCAGACAAAAGCTGCTAGATAAATGGTGGGAGACTCAGAATTGTGTACCAGCTACAGCTGCAGTTCATGGCATACACATGTCGTAATAACCAAGTGTCCATCCTTCTACTGCTCAAAAACTTAATGCTATTGGAGAGAGGTGAGAAGTAGGGATAGTGGGGGCATGGGGAAAGGAGGGAGAGGGCAAGGGCAGAGAGGGATAATGAGGTAGGGGGAGAGGGAGGTGAAATGGAGGGAGTGGGAGGCAGGAAGGGAGAGGGATGGGAGGAGGGGGAAGGAAGGAGGGACAGCGGGAGGGGTAAGGAGGCAGGAGGAGAGGGAAGTAGAATGGAGGGAGTGGGAGGCAGGGTGGGAGAGGGATGGGAGGAAGGGGGAGGAAGGAGGGATAGAGGGAGAGGGAGAGGGAGCTGTTCTTGCGTCGCTGAAGCATTTATGAACATTTAAAGAACAAAGAGCCCTCTACCTAAGTCTCTCGACACAAAACGATTTCCTGACTTCCTCCCACTTGGCATCGGATTCACACCCAGTTGTGTCATAGCTATCACCTCCATTACTGACGACAATCAAAGCATAATAGAAGCACAGAGAACATTCCTATCGAGAGTGTTCAATCGATGATTTGCGGCTACTGGGTTATTGACTATAACACTTTGACCTTGACTGTAGGCGCCTGGTACCGGACCTCGTCTCCAGTTTGGAATATGTCTGCCAGCCTCCTGCGAATACAACGATCATGTCAGCGTTGGAAACGGTAGCCGCTCTATTCTACTTATTTATGAGACATGTTCTGTGAGAGACTGGATATGAAATACATCACGTCTCGCTCCGGTTACAGCTCTGTTTGGTGCCACTGGTGCTTTCGTGGAATACGCGAAGCCAAAATCAGTTTACCCGAATGTGAAGCAGGAGTACAAGAATGATAGCGTATTCATAGGCGCATCGTAAGTATCCGTAAACTGATGATCATCACACACTCAACACGAAGCACTCATGAGGACTAGCGCTAAAATCTTGGACATGTCTCTGAATACCAATCAACACATGATGGAAACAGAAACTCAAGTCATGTCACAAACTTCATTAGTTAGACAGCTGTAGGTAGAGCACAGTAGGTTACTGTGCGTGAGACAGAGTATCAGGTTCTGAGGCTAGTCTGACCACAGGTAGCGTTAACGTACAACATGGTCATTTGCAAGTAGATCAGACATCACTAGTACTAGGTACCTCATATCTCCATACCCTACACAACACATACGATTCAGACCACATCGTGAGGCTTACGATACTTGTAGAGCGTTCTTTGCGACGATCGGAACTTTGGTCATACTCTGCACTGTACTCGACCGCGCTCTATACCACAAATGTGAAGATGAGGAGGAGAAGAGGAACTCCTACAAGCCTGTGGAATACAAGAACAGAGCATTCATCGAGGACACAGAGGCTGGTCAGGCCACCATCACTAGTGAGTTCAGTCTCCCTACTGATTGAAGTGAACAATATCTTTCGCTCCTCGAACCCCAATCAAGTAGTTCTACTTGCAATCACTAGTCATAATGTTGATTTCAGGTTTTACTCCTCATGTTGACAATCTAGCTGGTACAGTATGGCTTTATTGGAAGCAATGAAGTTCAGATCGGTACAAGACACACGTTCCCTATGACTAGAAACTCACTCGAAATTTAACCATGGTAGCATAAACTGTAAATAACTGAGATTTACTTCCTGTCTACATGGGTCTATCTCTACCGGGTCACTGGATAAGGTTACCCTAGAACATTAATTTCCTCTAAACTTGGATTGAATTATATGTACGAATCTCTTATATAGTTTCTTGTTGTTTTTTTTATTCAGTCCTCTATGTTACCAGTTTCATCCAGCGCATGAAGCTTGAGTGATATTCCAACAGCATTTTCCAACCGTGCTTATACCTCTGCCCTTGTATTCTCTGCACGGCATTGTAGATGTGGACACAGAAGACCCTGAGGAAGTCAAACCAGCCGCACCACCGAAGAAGAGCCTTTCTCAGAGACTAATCCAGTCTTTCAGTCTCAGCGTCTGCGCCTCCATGTTGTTCGATATGACAGTGAAACCTGGTCAGCTCAAAGCTCTGGACGGAATCAGATTCCTGAGTATGACGTGGGTCATACTCGGTCACACCTACTCCTTCCCCGCTCAGTTCGGCATAGCTCGTACGTACGCACGTTCCTCTCTCATTGCATTGTCATTAAGTTATTAGTAGTTTGGCAATTGTCTATTTTCCCGCCCTGGAAGCTCTTAGAAAATTCTCCAAGAGCCCTTGAAGAATTGTTGAGAACCAATACTCTCTCATCATCAGTTTATTAGTAGTTTCTGCTCTGTGACAGTTTGATCGAAGCCCGAATCCTGAATTGTAGAGAATATCGCTGTGGCAGTAGGTTTTGGCTCTAAAGGTGACTGGACGTTCAGCGGAGTATCGGCTGGTATATTCGCAGTCGACACCTTCTTCCTCCTCAGGTCTGTTTCTGTCGCGTCATAAATACTCCCACTACTGATAGACAGCAGTTAGTTGCAGACTTAGAAACATTCGAGTAGGAAGCTTGTCACCAATATGTAACTACAGTCTGTATTTATTGAATTGTTATTATTCATTATTTATTTGATTATTACAAAAAATGAAGATGGCAATTCAAATTTCACACAACTATTTATGTTGCAGTGGACTGCTCGTCGGCTATCTGTTCCTCAAGATGATGGACAAAGCGGGCGGTAGAATCCGTGGCCTTGACCTCCTGCTCTACTACGTACATCGGATCCTGCGGTAAGGGTAACTGTCTGTCCAAGTGACCATTTCCTCACTCAACCTGACAGAAGAGATTAGATGTAGTCTATGAACGGTACGCCTCACCTTAAGGTCTGATATCATTCTGTCTGTCTGTGCAGGCTGCTGCCACTCTATGGCGGAGTGATACTGCTGGACGCTGCGTACAGCCGATACCTGCCACACGGTCCTCTCGGTGGTTGGATGCCAAATGCCGAGGACAACTACTGTCGCAAGAACTGGTGGACCAACCTGCTATACGTGAACAATTTTGTCAAGACTACAAAGCCGGTAAGTTATCAACCGACCGCCTGTGATGTCATCTACATACAAGAAACTGTGTCAGTGTATGCTGTCTGTTCTCAGTGTGTTGGATGGTCATGGTATTTGGCTAATGACATGCAGTTCTACATTGTCGCCCCTCTCGTCCTCATCCCTCTCTACCTGTAAGTATCAGGCTCAAAACATTACTGGAGAACGTGTTGAGTAAATGATATATTTTTGTCACCAAAGCTGATGGATTCTTTCACATTCATCAATACGTTCGTCTATAAATGAGAGTTTGTTCACATTTAGGAACAAAGTCATTGGTTTCATCCTGATCGGTCTGCTCTGGGCGGCTCACGTTGGTGTCTCCCTCTGGCTCTGGATTGAAAAGGGTGGAAAGTCTCTCCTCGCGTAAGTTGTCGTATTTGATCGTTGATGTGTCTTATTCCTTACTCTGACATATTTAATGGGGTAACGGTATCAGAAAGAGTTCAGCCGGTTTGGATTCCCAAATTTTATCTATACATACTTGCGTTGACCTTGCCATTGATGTGTTTCAGAGATCCGACTGTCTTCGCTGACATCTACATCAAGCCATACGCTCGCGCTGCTCCTTACATCATCGGCATTGTTTTGGCATACATTCTCTTCAAGAAGGTCAAGCTCAGAAACGTGAGTATCATTACATCAGCATTTCCCATACCGGTCTCTGATTGGTTCATTCGTTGTCGCAGTGACTGATGCTTCTCTCTGATTAGTTAATTTCCTGGCCTCATTTACATGCTCTCTGGCTCCATCTCTCACCCAGTCGTTTGCTGTCAATTTCAAACCAACTAATCAATTTAATTACAGCGTGTCGTTGCTGCCATCTGGTGGCTTGTGGCACTCGGTTTGATCGTCGTCTGCGTCTACATACCGTATGACTCAACGAAGGACGGCTCTGCAGTCACTAACTCGTGGAGTGGCACGCAGCGTGCCTGCTATGAGGTACTGAGTAAGACAGCTTGGAGCCTCGGTGTTGGCTGGATCATCTACGCCTGTAACAACAACCTGGCCGGTAAACCTTACCACCTTCTCCATGGCCCGTATACTGGATAATGGTAGTTCTGCATTCATCTGTACAAGACTGTGACTAAGGAAGGATTCTTGGGAATGTAATTGCAAGCACTAGGGAACAGACATTAGAATATAGCGGGATGTAACCATATACTAGTTCGATAGCCATGCGACAAAAATTACTGTCACTCAAGACTATGAAAATTAGATTGATAATTAGATATGAGAAATAGATTGATGAGCTTGTATGTTTCACAGTATTGAGAGGATGTGGTTGAGTTTGTGGCAGAGTTTCTCCGGTGCATAAAGAGTTTATGATCGCGACCTCAACTATGTCTAACTCATAATTGCTACAGCGTACAGTGTGCTGTCATTTAGAAACCAACTTTCAGTGGGGAGAGTATTACTAAGGCAGCCATCACTGCAATGTCGAGTGTGATGTGTGGCCATATTGTAGTCATAATGTATTTTGTCAGGTATCGTTGGTGATGCGCTGAGCTGGAGAGGATGGATGCCTCTATCCAGGCTGACGTTTGCTGCCTACCTCATTCACCCCATTGTCATGACGCTGAATTACTACAACAGGGCGCAGCCCACCTACATCAGCAAGTGGACCTTCGTAAGTATAGAAGACCACCCAGCCTGTTATACCACCCAGCCTGTTATACCACCCAGCCTGTTATACCACCCAGCCTGTTATACCACCCAGGTGTTATTTGAGTATCCTCAATACCATTTCAGGTGTACGATGATTTGAGTTTCATCACGTTCTCCTATCTGGTTGCTGTTGTTCTATTCCTGGTGCTGGAAGCACCCATCGCCAGTCTGGAGAAGATTATTCTACCCAGGCGGCGCTGATATCACCGCATACAGAGAGCAGACAACTCCTGTACTGTATAGCATATAGCTATTTTATATACACATCTCAAATGTTAGCTCTCACAGCTTTCCTCTTTTTACGTTGATCACCACAAACTATATTTAATAAAGCGTTCTTTCTAACCAGCCCAAGTCTTAGTACAGTCACCGAGTGTCCGGATCCTCATACTGTAGAACTGGATTTGACAGCATAGCATCGTAAGAAGCTATAGAATTTATGCCCATTGTGCCTTATACAGGAGTTGTCTTATCATTTATGGGATCGCTATCAGTAAATGGCTACCATTTTATTTCTTGATGATTTCGAAGGAAACGCTAAATTTTCTGTCGCCATCGATTCCGTTTCTATGTTTCTTCCATGAACAGGAGATTTTGACGGATACTGACCACTAGCAAACCTAACTAAATTATTGAGTTATGACTGTATGTTCATTGCTGGAACCTCCTCACTCCTATATATCTTCTCGCTTGTTCTCACCCATCCGCTCGCTCTCCTGTACACCCCTTTTACTCTTCAACCAATATACTTTCTTTTCCCTTTCTTCACATTCTCTCTGCTATCTTGTGTTCATCCTTTCCCCTACTACTTCCTCTTTATGTTGTACTCTAATCTCACTTTCTCCTCCCTCTCTCTCTCTCCCTACCTATTTCCTTCTTGCCCCTCGATCTCTCTACCTATCTATTTC
>ERZ1740065.3134-NODE-3134-length-10338-cov-10.201303_pt1 | contig 10338 bp, 4 predicted proteins | sample MGYA00581738_ERZ1740065 | MGnify/ENA primary metagenome ERZ1740065 (study PRJEB43018, sample SAMN04849749) | marine metagenome | isolation source: floating plastic debris | place: Pacific Ocean | collected 2008-09-01 | study: EMG produced TPA metagenomics...
GCCCTGCTGGGGTCACTGTTCTTCATGTTTAATTTTGGCCAGCCTTGATTCAATCCGAAACGCTTTCCCTGCTGGAGTGGTCTCGCCTTTGTCAGCATTTATCTACATTTGCGGCGACAAAGTTAGGGGCGATCGCCGCGCGTCAGTTGACCTTGCCCTCAACCTTAGCTCAGAGCGAACGATTGCTGGCGGAGACCCAGGAAGCCACACAGATCGAGCAAACGCCTCCTGGACTAAAATTTGCCGGGATTCAAGATATTGGTGAGGCGCTGGCACGGGCGCAGCGGCAGGGCATGTTATTGGGGGACGACTTACTCAACATCGCGACGACGCTTGCGGGCGCGCGTCAACTACGCCGCACCATCGATAGCTTTGAAGACGGCGAACTGCCCGTCTTGACGACGCTCGTGTCGACGCTGCGCACCTATCCCGAGCTGGAACAGGACATTCACTATTGCATCGACGATCGCGGTAAGGTCGCCGATCGCGCCACCCCCAAACTCGGGGATATTCGCCAACGGTTGAAATCACAACGCAGCGAGATCTACCAAAAACTCAACCATATTTTGCAGCAGCAAAGTAACGCCATTCAAGAGGCGGTGATTACGCAACGGGGCGATCGCTTTGTGATTCCCGTTAAGGCACCGCAAAAAGATGCGATCGGCGGCATTGTGCACGATGCTTCAACCAGTGGTGCCACCCTCTATATCGAACCGAATAGCGTCGTGCCGATGGGTAACCGCCTGCGCCAGCTGCAGCGCCAAGAGCAAGTCGAAGAAGAGGCGGTTTGTCGGGCGCTGACGGCAAAAGTGGCTGAGGTGGCAGTCGATATCGAAGACCTGCTGCATATTGTAACGGTGCTCGATCTCGCTACGGCACGTGCCCGCTATGGCTATTGGCTAGGGGCTAACCCGCCCCGATTCGTGCCCCCAACGGAGCAAACGACGCTGCGGCAGCTCCGCCATCCCCTCTTGGTCTGGCAGCAGCAACACGAAGCCGGGAACGCCGTCGTGCCCATTGACGTGCTGGTGAATCCGCGTACGCGAGTGGTGGCGATTACGGGGCCTAATACCGGTGGCAAAACGGTGACCCTCAAAACGTTGGGATTGGCCGCTGTAATGGCCCGTGCCGGATTGTTTGTACCAGCTCGGGAACCGGTGGAGATTCCCTGGTTTGAGCAAGTTTTGGCCGATATCGGCGACGAGCAGTCGATTGAGCAAAGCCTGTCCACTTTTTCTGGCCACATTAAGCGCATTGGTCGCATCCTGGCGGCGATTCACCCAGACAGAGCCGATCATCCGTCTGCTAACCAGGAAAATCTAACTGCCACGATCGCGCCGTCGCTCCCTCCTCCAGAATTGGCGACCAGTCCTTCCGATGAAGGGACTGACCGGAGTCCCGACGATAAGCCAGACGCGGACACTGATGCCCTCAGCTCTGGGTTGCCGGAGCCACCAGTCGCGACATCCTTAACCGCGATATTAGGAGCCGAGAAGGCTCAGCCCGTAAATCCTCCGCTGGCCAACGCGCTAGTGCTGTTAGACGAAGTGGGTGCGGGCACCGATCCGTCGGAAGGCAGTGCGATCGCGATTGCCCTCCTACGCTATTTTGCCAATCACGTGCGGTTTACCGTGGCCACCACCCACTACGGCGAGCTGAAAGCGCTGAAATATGAAGACGATCGGTTTGAAAATGCATCGGTTGAGTTTGATGACGTCAGCTTGTCTCCCACCTATCGCTTGCTGTGGGGAATTCCGGGCCGCTCTAACGCGCTGACAATTGCCCGGCGATTGGGACTGGATGGGGCGATCGTCGATGCTGCACAAAACCACATTGGCCTGAGCAGCCAGCAAGACGTTAACCAAGTGATTGCTGGTCTGGAAGCTCAGCGCCGCGAACAAGAGCAAAAAGCTGAGGCGGCAGCGCGACTGCTCGCAGAGACTGAGAAGCTACACCGGGAGGTGTCACGTAAGGCCACCTTCCTCAGAGATCGCGAGCGGGAATTGCAGCAGCAGCAAACCCAAGCGGTGGAGGCCGAAGTCGCTCGAGCCCGGCAGGAAATTGCCCAGGTGATTCGGCGTCTGCAAAAGGGGGACGCGACGGCTCAAGACGCCCAAAAGGCGACGGCTGCGGTTAGCCAGATTTCCCAAAAACATCAGCCCCAGCCTGTGGTGCCGAAGACGCCGCCAGGCTTTAAGCCGCAATTAGGCGATCGCGTGCGGATTCCTAGCTTGGGGCAAACCGCTGAAGTGTTGGGCGAGGCGGATGCCGATGGCAAGCTCATGGTGCGGTTTGGCCTGATGAAAATGACGGTGGGTTTAGAAGATATTGAGTCTCTGAATGGTGAAAAGGCCGCATTGCCGCCGCCCAAGGTGACTGTGCCGCCCCCATCGGCCCCTCCGCCTGCAGCCCCAGCCGTCAGAACGTCAAAGAATACCTTCGATCTGCGGGGTATGCGGGTGGCCGAGGCCGAGGGCAAATTAGACGATGCGATCGCCCGCGCCAACGGCCCGATTTGGATTATTCACGGCCACGGCACGGGCAAGCTGCGGCGCGGCGTTCAGGAATATCTCAAACATCATCCCCAGATCAAAAAGTTTGAAGCAGCGGAGCAAGCGGACGGCGGTACTGGCGTGACCGTGGCCTATCTGTAGCTCAATCAAGTCAGATTGCAGATTTAGCAATGGTTCCTGATGCGATAGCGACACGCCAAATCATCAAAATTGGCTGGGTCAGATCCCTGGTTTCTGTTGGTCAATCCAGAAGGTTTCAATCTCATCCAGAAACCGGGGTTCTTGCACATCTGAATTCCACCACTGGTAGCTTACGGCATCGGGGTCGAGGGAGGCTGAATGACCGTGGGGCGATCGCGCTTCCCTGGCAAGCGCAGGCCGCGATCGTCACGGGTGCCATGCAGTAGCGTATAAAAGCAGGGGATCAGGAACAGCGTCAGCAGTGTTGCCAGCGAAAGACCCGAGAAGACGACAATACCCATGGGCTGCAAAAATTCGGAGCCGTCGCCGATGCCCAACGCCAGCGGCAGTAACCCCAACACCGTTGTCACCGTTGTCATCAAAATTGGGCGTAGTCGCTGGGGGGCGGCTTTGAGCATCGCCGTGGTGCGATCGCAGCCTGTTTCGGCATAAACCTGGTTCGCCAGCTCGACCAAAATAATGGCGTTGTTAACCACAATGCCCACCAGCAGCACCCCCCCGACAATCACCGTCGCCCCAATCGCTGTTTGGGTGATGAACAGCCCTAAAATACCGCCTGCCAAGGCCAGAGGCACCGTCAGCATAATCACCAGCGGATCGATCAGCGAGTTGTACTGCACCGCCATCACAGTGAAGACCAAGAATGTCGCTAGGCCGCCCAGGGTCAGGAGTGACCGCTGAATGGTGCGATTGGTCTCGGCATTGGCGCTAGGCAAGACTGACACCCCCGCAGGTAAATCGATCGCCGCCAGAATTTGCGTCATCTCATCCAGCGCGTCCCCCAGCACCGCCCCTTCAGAGAGACGACCGGCGATGATAAACACCTGACGCTGATTGATGCGCTGAATTTCACCGGGCGCGCGACCTGGTTCTACCGTGGCGACATCGCCTAGCCGCACCGCCTGACCTCCAGTCGTGTAGAGGGGGAGCTGGCGCAGCTGGGCAGGGGTCTCAATCGCCGCATTCGGTAGCTGCACGCGCACATCTACCAGGCGATCGCCCCGCTGCAGCTGAGTCGGCACGGAACCATCGATTAGCGTCTGCACGGTCTCCCCGATGAGCTGTGCCGAGAGTCCCACATCAGCGGCCCGCGCCCAGTCAGGACGAATCTGCGTTTCGGGCTGGGGCGGGTCAGCGTCGGGGCTGTAGCGGGCCAGGGTGGCCTGTTCATCCAACGCGGCGAGCACTTGTTGACCCGCCTGTTGCAGTGCTTCACTGTCGGCACTTTGCAGAATGATATCCACATCGGCCCCGCGCACCGGCGAATTGCTCAAAATCAAGCCGCGCACTGACTCGGGCGAAACCCGCAGGCGAATATCCACCAGATTGAGCGACTGCAGCGCCCCGTTGACCCGACCCACAAAACTTTCCACTGAGGTGCCGGGCTTTAGGGTGACGGTGCTGGTGCCGCGCAGGGCATTGGCGCTGGTGATGCTGGCAAACAAAAAGCCCCCGGACGTCGTGAACACGTATTCGGCCTCTGGCTGAGCCAGCAGCACTTCATCTACCGCTGCCATCACTTTGCGGTTGTCGGCCAAGGGCGTACCGGGGGGAAACTGTGCCCACAGCCTTGCCTGGCCGGTGTCAATGCGCGGCAAAATCTCTTGGGGAATGCGGCTGACCATCCATAAGCTGCTGCCGCCAAAGAGCAAAAAGGCAATCGCGATCGCCCACAAGCGCCGCTGTAGCACTCGACCTAACAGACCCTGATATCGTCGGGTCAACCCCTGCAGTCGTTGATCAAACTGCCGCATCACCGGCACGGTTTGCAGGCCGCTCGACCCCGGCAGGGCCAACAACCGCGCTGCCAGGGTCGGGACGATGGTTAGTGCAATCAGTAAGGACGCCGCCACGGCAAAGCTGATGGTCAAAATCAGCTCATTAAAAATCAACGAGATTAAGCCGCCAATTAGCAAAAACGGTAGAACGGCCACCAGGTTGGTGCTGGTGGCTGCCAGTAGGGCTGATTCCAATTGCTGGCTACTCTGCTCAGCCTGGGTCATCATCTGCTCTGACAATGACGATGCTGTTTCCCCGTGGCCATTGCCATTGCCATTGCCATTGCTACCTTGCCCCGCTCGCTGCCGGGTCAGCGCCTCAGCCCCTTGAGCAATGTTTTCTAGCATGACGATGGAGTTATCCACCACAATGCCCACGCCGAGGGCCAATCCCCCTAGGCTAAACACGTTGAGTGACAGACCAAACACGCCAATCAAAATGATTGCCGTCAGGGCTGCGAGGGGAATCGCCAACACGATAATCAAGGTTTGCCGTAGTGAACCCAGGAAAAAGAACACTGCGATCGCGGCCAATGAAGCGCCGGTCAGTCCAGCGATGGCGACGTTGCGAATGGAGTTTTGAATGAAGACCGACTCATCCAGCGTGACATTCATCACCACATCGGCTGGAAAGAGGCCCGCCGCCTCTAGCGCTGCCAGCCGTTGGGTAACGACGTTGACCACCGCGACGGTATTGGCGTCAGGCTGCTTTTGCACGCTCACCTTGACTGCTGGTGCTTGGTTCAGCGAGACGTAAATGAGTTGCTCTTCAGTACCGTCGATCACCTCGGCAAAATCTCGCAGGTAGACCTGTTGCCGCGCCTCGGCTTCACCCACCTCAAACTGCAGGTTACGAATCTCATCGGCATTGCCAAAGCGACCTACTACTCGCGTCAGCGTTTCGGCTTCATTGCCGCGAATGCGCCCCCCAGAGGTGTCTTGATTGCGCGCTTCCAGCGCTGCCAACACATCAACCAGTCCTAACCCCAGGGCCTGCAAGCGATTAGGATCGATATTGACCTGTACCTCTTCTTGCAGACCACCCGACACATCGACGCTGGCCACACCAGGCAGGGTGTTGAGTTCCCGTGCCAACTCTTCATCGGCAAAAATTCTCAAGGCGCTATCGGGCAACGACTCTGAGGTGAGCGCCATTTCATATACGGGTAGCTGAGATGGGTCAAACTTAAACAAGCGCGGCTCACCGATGTTATCTGGCAGATCGTCACGGGTGCGATTGAGGGTGGCGGTGGCATCGTTCAGCGCCTGATTGATATCACCCCCCGGTTCAAAAAATAGATCAACGCTGATTCGCCCCTCGCGTGTTTGCGAATAGATCTGCACGACCCCTTCCGTCGCTGCCAATCCCTGTTCCAGGGGGCGGGTAATTTCGTCCACGGCGACCTCGGGGGAAACGCCTGGTGCATCTAAGCGCAGTCCAATGCGCGGATAGGTAATGGAAGGCAGCAAATCGACCGGCAGCCGGGTGATAAAAAATAGCCCCATGACGATGATGGCGATCGCCAACATCAGCACACCAATATGACGGCGAATGGCAACGGTGGTGATGCTGGGGGAAGAGGAGGGGGGCATGGGGAAGAGAGGATTAGAGAGTGGGGAGTGGAGGGTGAGCGAGAAAGAGTTGGGAGTTCAGAGTTTGGAATTTTGAATTCGGAACTCGGAGTTTTGGCTTCCTAATTCCGCATTCTGAACTCCGCAGTCCTAATTGGTCTCAGCATCAGTTTCGGACAAAATGCTCAGCCGCACGGCTTGCCCATCGCTAAGTTCGACGCCGCTGCGGACGACGTAGGTTTCACCTAGTTGCAGGCCGGACAAGACTTCGACGCGGTCGTCGGTGGTTTGGCCGAGTTCGACGGGGCGGGCCTGAACGGTGCCGGTTTCACCATCGGTTGTCTCGACCACAAACACGGTTGGTGATGCGGCGCTGTCAGTCAGTTCTAAGGCCGCTGGGGGAATCGTGACGAGATCGCCCTCAGTTGCGGTCAGAGTAACCCGCGCCAGCAGACCGCTACCGACCCGTTCATTGGCGTTATCGACGGTGATTTCAACAGGCACCAGGCGGGAGGCGGCATCGGCGGCAGGAGCAATGCGGGTGATGCGCCCTGCCAGGGCATCGGTCGGAAAGGCATCGAGGCGAACGGTGACTGGCTGCCCGACTGACACCTGAGCTAAGTCACGATCAGATACGTCAATCGTCACCTTAAGACGGCTGAGGTCGCCGATTTGCATAAGTTCGTCGCCGGATTCGGCATAGTCACCGGGGTCGACCAAGCGCTCAATCACCACTCCGGACAACGGCGATCGCAGGACGGCGAAGGAAAGTCGTTCTTGGGTTTGTGCGACTACGGCTCGCTGCGCCTCCACGCGCCCCTGGGCAGCACTGACAGCGGCTTGGCGAGTGCGAATTTGTTCAGCGGCAGATTGCAACACTTGCTGCCCTGTTTGTACGGTCAGTTGGGCCTGTTCGGCAGTTTGGGCCGACACCGCTCCCTCAGCGGCCAGGCGCGACAGGCGATCGGCGTCGGTTTGGGCCTGCAGCAACTGCACGCGGGCAGATTCTAGGGCGGTTTCGGCATCGCTGACGGCGGCTTGCGCTTGCGCCACCTCAGACTCGCGGGCGCGCAGTTCAGCCTGGGCCTGGCTCACCACCACCGTCAGTAAATCAGCATCTAACCGAGCCACCACGTCTCCATTGGCCACTCCATCACCTACATCAACCGTCAGCGCGGTGACCTGACCATCGACCCGCGATCGCAACACTACCTGTTGTATGGGCTCTGTGGTGCCGGTATAGGTGGTTTCTCCCGCTAAGATGCCAACCTGAGCGATGGTTGCGTCAATGGCTACGATCTCATCAGCGAGGGCGGCGCGATCGGGTGCGCCACCTGACTGTGGCCCGAAGGCACAGCTCGATAGGCTAAGACCGACCGCCGCCAACCCTAGGCCCAAGGGTCGCCACCAGAGTTGACTGAAACGATGCAAAGACTGATGACAGCGACCGATCACCATAAAGCTTTAGCCAAGGAGAAGTGCAGCATCTAAGGGGGATCTCAAGTTGATGATTGGAAACAAGGGGATTAATCCAACAGGGACTGACCTCATCCACTTGGCCACTGCCGATGACTGACCGATATCGGCAGCAAGGCATCAGCCAAAATGACTCACTCAAATTCTCTCTACAGTAGCGTCAAACTTCTGCGGCTGGAGCATTCTATTCGTGCTGCTTAGTGATGCTGGTCATCTCAATTCTGATGCGGCGAAATAGTGCGCCTAATCCCACTTTTGTACTCTCAGGCTCTCGCATTGTCCGACAGCAGCAGGCGACCGATCGCGTGACTGCGAAATCAAATAGGCCAGTGCGCGAGTCGGAAAGGCCATTGCTAAGAATTCTTTTGCCGTTTTGAACGCGCGATCGCCTGACGGACTGGGGCAAAATACACTAGTCGGCAAGTCCCGTACCCGTCCTATGCCCATGCATGCTCTACTAGAGCGGTTTCAGACGTTTCGCAAAAAGTACCTGAGCGGTGGGAGACGGGTGTCTCCGCAAGCGCTGAAGCACATGGCCGACAGTCTGCTAGACGAGGCCCGGCCCGGCAACAGCTTCAAAGTGCTGACGATCGGGGCCTGTATGATTGCCACCTTTGGCCTGCTGTCTAACAGTGCCGCCGTCATTATTGGGGCGATGCTGATTGCACCCCTCATGCTGCCGATTCGGGGTCTGGCCTTCGGCATCTTAGAAGCCGATCGAACGCTTATTCGCACCAGTCTGCGTGCCATTATCATCGGCACTACCCTCGCGATCGGCATTTCTTGCCTGTTAGGAATTACCGTAAATCTGTCTGACTATGACAGCGAGGTGTGGAGTCGCACTCAACCCACGCTACTAGATTTGGGCATCGCCGTCACTGCTGGAGCCCTGGCTGGATTCGCCAAAATTGAGACCAAGTTATCCAGCTCTCTGGCTGGGACGGCGATCGCCGTCGCCTTGATGCCGCCGCTATGTGTCGTGGGGCTGTGGCTTGCCAAATTTGAGCTGCTAACGGCGTTAGGGGCTCTGCTGCTCTACGTCACTAATCTGCTGGGCATTACCCTGGCCTGTATGGTGGCGTTTCTCTGGGCGGGCTATTCACCCTTTGGGCGGGCCACCCGCCCGGTCGGTTTAACCTTGGCTCTAACCAGTTTGCTGGTGTTTCCTCTCGGGGTGACGTCTTACCAGCTGATTCGCCAAGATCGGTTGGAATCAAATTTAGAACGAGCTCTGTTAGATAAGACGGTGACCTTTCAGCGGGTACGACTGGTGTCGATGGAAACAGATTGGTACGTTGACCCACCCGTCGTTACGCTGACGGTGTATGCCAATGAGCCGGTTACTCCAGTTCAGGTCGGCTTGCTCGAAGAATTTGTCGAGCGTGAGATGGGGCGACCCTATCAGCTCATTTTTGAAGTGAGCTATCTCGACGAAGTGACCAGCACGCCGGGCCGACTGATGCAAGAGAGTGGTCCCTCGGGTGGCCCCAATAACTGGCAGGAAAATTAGCGGTCAGTTATTGACGGGTTGGACCATATGTCAAACCTATCGTTCTCGATCAGAATCAGGTTTGTCTATTTGCGGTTGGCCATTCCAGTACGGAAATCCGCTCAAGCAAAGAATCTTTGGTGCCGCTGACTGGCAAACCGAATTTCTATACTAGAAGGGTTGGCAAGGCGACTCTCGTTTGATGCCCCCTGCTGAATGGCCGTCCGATAGCCTCGGCTATCGAGTAGGGTTGAGACTAGACGCGAGACAACTACGAGCCTTGCTTGCTGTATTAGCACCGATTTAAGGAGCGCTCATGAGCCAAAACACCGCCGTAATGGAAGCCGTCGAGTCGCTAGACTATCGCGTGACAGTCGGCGATGTGGCGGCTAAGTCAGGCTTAGAGTTGGCAGTGGCTCAACAAGAACTCAATGCTCTAGCCGCGGATACTCTGGCGCATTTACAAGTTTCGGAAGCCGGGGAAATTGCCTACGAGTTTCCTAAAAGCTTTCGCGCGATTCTGCGCAACAAATACTGGCGGCTGCGCTGGCAGCAAACCTGGGAAAAAATTTGGGGGGTGCTGTTCTACCTGATTCGCATTTCCTTTGGGGTGCTGTTACTGCTGTCAATTTTGTTGATCATGGCCGCGATCGCCATTATCCTGATTGCCCTGTCAGCCTCTCAACGCGACGACGATCGCGGCGGTGGCGGTGGGTTTGGTGGCGGCGGTGGCATGGTCTTTATTCCCCGCTTTTGGATTGGCGATTTGTACTGGCTGTTTAATTACGATCGCTATGGTCGCCGCTCACCGCAGCGGGTCAGCCAGCGCGCCAACCAGCGTCCCCATCGTCGCGGTCAACGCAATGACGACGATATGAACTTTTTGGAGGCGATTTTCTCCTTTCTCTTTGGGGATGGCGATCCCAATGCGGATCTCGAGGAGCGTCGCTGGCGCGAAGTTGGCGCGGTGATTCAAAACAATGGGGGGGCGATCGCCGCCGAGCAGGTTGTGCCTTATTTAGATGAAGTCGGTAAGGACTGGGCCACCGAAGACGAAGACTACGTTTTGCCGGTGTTGACTCGCTTCAACGGCGTTCCAGAAGTCAGCCCCAAAGGCGAGATTATCTACCATTTCCCTGAACTGCAGGTCACTGCTCAAGACCGGAAACGCAGCGCCGTCGCCGCTTATCTCAAAGAGATGCCGCAAAAATTTAGTGAGGCCAGCAGTGGCCAAATCACTGGCGCGATCGCCCTGGGCGTCTTTAATTTTGTCGGCGCGATCGCGTTAGGCGTGCTGCTGCAAGACCAG
>ERZ1740065.3135-NODE-3135-length-10337-cov-13.301887_pt1 | contig 10337 bp, 7 predicted proteins | sample MGYA00581738_ERZ1740065 | MGnify/ENA primary metagenome ERZ1740065 (study PRJEB43018, sample SAMN04849749) | marine metagenome | isolation source: floating plastic debris | place: Pacific Ocean | collected 2008-09-01 | study: EMG produced TPA metagenomics...
GTCCAGTGCTTTACACAAATTGGTACCTCTGGGTCAGTTTTGCCTGTGTGATTGGGGATAAGTTAGTGTTACATGAGCCTCTATCTTCCCCTGGTATAAAAGGCAAAATTTGCCCTTACAATAGTGAAATATCAAATACAAATAAGCATACAGTTGATCAAACTTGCGTAGGCGAATCCCACTGCTCAGCTCTAGCTGAGAATCACTGTCCAAGGATCAGTGTTCCTGTAGATTATCAATGCATCAAAGCATCAAGCATCAAGCAAAAATGTTCATGGAGAAGATGAACTTTAGAAGATCAGAAAGTCTAATAAATCTACCGCGGGTTGATTTAATGCACTTGACAGAAATACTGTCTGGTCATTGCAGGCTAAACAGCCATTTATATAAGATACGCAGAATCAGTGATCCCTCATGTCCATATTGTGGGGAAACTTCAGAATCAGTTACACACTTCCTATGTGAGTGTCAAGGTATTGGTAAGGCCAGAAAGGACGTCTTTAGACGAAACTTGCTGTCACCTGCCGATTTAAAACGCATCGAACCTCAAAAACTGCTAAGGTTTATTAATGCCTCTGGTAGATTGAGAGCGTGATGCTAGAGCAAAGTTGCCTGGATAACGTGCGGGTTTGAGCAGATGGGCTTCATCGCCTTTGCTCTTTTGTGGGACTGATGTCTTTACAGGTCCAAATCGAGACAAGACAAGACATGCATATAAAGTCTTGCTTTTGTGCGTTGAGACTGGTGATATACACATGTCAACTGATTGTTAATCAGTTGACATCAAGTTGAGGTCTCACACAGGGTTTGCACCTTTTCCCTTCTTTTCCTTATTGTGAGGAACCACCAGAGCTGCAGATCAATGGATATAACCATGCAATGGATTTCGAGAAAACTTGGTGGCATAAAAATGTATCAGATCAGCCAGAAGTGTCCGTGACCTAATAGGTGTTGAATCATTTGGGAGAGTGATAGTCATACCGTGTTCCCTGAAGATCGCGTCGCAATCATGAGGAAACCCGTGTTCGGCCTATTCCCTTGAGGCTTAGACGCAGTGTCCCCTGATGTTCCGTGTATATTATAATGTGCCTTAGGCGCGCTTGCAGTCCAGGAATATTTTATTTTGGACACTCCTTGCCTCATCTGCTTAGACGCGCGTCTGAGAGAACATGATAGCTGCTGAACAATGCAATCAATTCTTATGTTAGTGAAAGTGAAAGACAAATCACAAACAATATTTACTCGATGACGAACTGAGTTTTATGGAGTCTGTGTGGCACGGATCGTTGCCAGAACTTTTCCAGCGGATTGTGTTGACAATTTTAATATGTCAATTGATTCCAATCCATTTCTGGTGTTCAAGTCATGTTAATAATGAAGTAGTAAATTATTTTTGGTATGTGATAGTCGAAATAAAAAAGGTTTCTACCAATAAATCAATAGGACGGTAGCGTGGGTGGTTGAAGGTTAGAGCACTTGTTAAGAGTACAGTGATGGGAGGCAACAAGGTTCGTGACAGCACAGCTGTTGTTGTACAAGTAAAGCCATATGACCAGGAGACTACAGCTCAGGATTCCGACTTCAACAGAAGAGACAGGAATCTAAGAATTCTGTGCGCCTTTCTCGGACAGTATTCGGGACCAATTGAACAACTCTCCAGCCACCTGCGATCGCTGACTGTGGTATATCAACTTTTCATCTGTGTGGTTGCTACTTTTTGCCTCGGTGTAGTTATTGCCACTGGCTTCACGTCCGACGAAGGACTGACTTTGAGTTTTTCCATGAGACTAATGCACATCATTGTTGCTATCTATGCAACAATTTGTGGCTGGTTCAACTTTTACCGTTGTCATGCCAACACTGGATTTCACCTGTACTACAAGGAACTGACCAGATGTGTCCAAAGTTTGAAGGAAATGGGAGCACGAGTCTCTTTCAAGTTCAGCTTTGCACATAGCTGTACTGTCTTCTATGTTGAAACAGGAACCATAAGCACGTTAGGCTGGTTTGCTCTTGATGCGGCAATTTTTAACGACAATGAACTAACCGGAGAGAATCTTGAGACAAGAGTCAGCGGTGAAACAAAACTCAAGTTTGTGGAAACATGCGGAATAACGCTATTTGTTATCAACTTCATAGCTCTGCTTCAAGCTTGTGTATTATTTTGTAACACCGCCTACACTACAGCAAGTCTGTTCAAGACTTTTAACGAATACTGCGCTGATTATGATGGTGTAATCGCTGCCCGTCAATTGAGGGAGGTGAGACTCGTGTACAACAAACTGTGCGACCTCGTAAGACTCTTGGACACCATATGGAGCCCGTTTCTGGGACTCAGTTTGGCGACGCTTTCGGTGGCACCACTACTGGTGTTGTACAGCCTTTCCTGGGTGATCAATGATCCGAGTTCTGGCTCTGTTCTTCTGGTAGCGATGGCCATTGTGTGGATTCTTGGATCGGTAGTCAATATTGGGCTGTTGGCATACGTCTCGGATCTCAACACAACTCAGGTAAGAACTCCGTAAAACCGGCCATATTTCATACCATCTATAAAAGCAAATACTACTTGTGCAGCTGTGACATTCAGGCCACTATGAGCACTAACAGCATATTGAAAAGTAGGTCAATGTGACCTACATCTAATATAACCCGCAACAATCTGTTATTTAGAGTCAAGAGGTCAGGTCGTCTTTGCAAGTGATGAACATAGACATGAAGTGTGCTGAAAGTATGCATGAGGTGAGTATTTGTTCTTAATTTGGTATGACATCAATTAGATGCATAGGCAGGCAGATCGTAGGCAGATCATAGGCAGATCGTAGGCAGACCATAGGCAGACCATAGGCAGACCATAAGTAGATCGTAGGTAGATCATAAGTAGATCATAGACAGATCATAGGTAGACATTTTATCTGTCATATGGATGATTAGCGTAATTAGTGCCTTGCTGCGGTATTTGAGCTTTCCCTATACGACGGGACTGATGACAGCTCTAGTTCATTGACTTCTGATTCCAGTGTTCGTTAAGAATTCATATGCATTCAGTTTCAGCTACTGAGGCTGGCTCTGGATTGTAAGGTTGGGTTTTCCGCCACTGGAATGTTCATGATATCGAGAGAGACGGCTTTGACGGTAAGTCACATCAACTTTTGTAATATGTATCAAGTCTCTCCTTGATAGAAGTTGAAGAGCTGTAGGAAAAGATCAAAAGGCGCCTAAATTGCCGATGAGTATTTTAAGTGAATTTCATGAGCCCTCTCATCATTCTGGCTGCCAAATCTTCCATATCTACTGAACTTTCCCGTAATTTAGCGGGCAAAACTAAGGGCAAAAATGGTCCTCGCCGGTTTCCTAATGTTCCCCTGTACCGGAGGTTCAATAGTTAGATCTTGTTTTGCCCTGATGAAGCAAAATCTTTGCTTTTGGAGAGGGGGTGGAGGGAGAGGGGGTGGAGGGAAAGGTGGTGGAGGGAGAGGGGTGGAGGGAGAGGAGACGGAGGGAGAGGGGGTAGTGATTTTGTGTTCAGTCTGAATCTCCAGTTTGACAGGTACGCTCATCATAAATTCATGATTTTAATCAACCTCTGATTACTATGTAATACTACAAATGCACCAGTCTGTTGTTATTATTGTAACTATCGATATCATTGGGCGATTTTTACTTGTTTTACAGTACGTCAGCGTTCTTATCTCCTACTTCGTGGTGGTTCTACAGTTCAACGGAGACCCAGAGGATTCAGGCTGCTCCACTGCTGTTAATGAGACTTCTGTGTGAACAATACTACTTTGTCCATAAGTTTCGCATTGAGATCACCACTTTGCTCACATTTTTAATACCTGCCGGTATGTGTAGACCAGACCAGGTCTGTGCGGGGATGTACCCGAGTTTTAAACGGTCGGATGGAAAGCATAGCAGCCAATCAGCTCGTTTGTTCGGAGTCACTGCATTCCAGCAGGAAACGACTCATAGTCATAAACAGAAACTAAGAGTGCATGCGCACCGGCGTGTGGATGGATTGTTTACCGTCTTATACACATAATGACTGCAAATAACTGCTACTACCGTGCTTTACCAATTTAACGCTCCTCACTTAACTAACACCCAAAGGGATATGCATTACCTGAAATCTCTCAAAGAAGGCTTTCTATAAATAAATGGATCAGAAGAGCACTAGCTACAGTTATAAGGTGTGTTAACAAACAGGCGATCAGAAAGAAGAGTGAAGAGAGGCTCAAACCCGCCATCTCAGATGAAACCGTAACAAGCGCCCTGGGTGCTAAATCGGTAGAACTCCACATACAGACCTCTAACCTTATAACTGGTGAAACTCATATAGCAAAATCCGGGATGACGGTACAGCTGTGCTGTCATGTCACGCGCGATAGGTACGTGCCCCGCTCTGGGAGAGGCTGACATCATCAAAAGTACAAAATATCATAAGTTATCAACAGCTGTTGTAAAGCGTGTATCATTTAATTCACTATGAAATGAAATGACAGGAAATGGTAAGTCTGCAGTGACATAGTTGCATACAGTTTAGTTTCATGAATTGATGGAGAAGACAACTCAAATACACAGAACTTGCCGCTAATCAATATATCATGCCTCAAGTTATGCTAATCACCAGTTGCCTACTTGAAACCAACTCACCATTGATTGTCAATTCAAGGTCAAGGTCAATGTGTCAGCTACCTGTCTACTAATAGACTCGCTCTTCTATAATGTTCCCCCACCCTAATACAGCAGGTATCCTATGAAGAGTTATCCTTTCTTGGAGAACTGTGGATGTGGTTAATAGCTTTATTGATTCTGTCATTCATGAACAGTCAAACCTCAAGTGTCCATCACTTCCTGTTTCAATCCGTCAGCCTCTAACGAACAAAGTGGCAATCAATTTCTGCAAGAAAAAAATATGCGACATGCTGACTTAACTGCTTACCTGGATTAAACATCAGCATCTTCAGTGCTGCTATGGTGGCCTACTTCGCTGACTACTGAACAAGTCAGGTGAGTGGAACTAATATACGGGCAGCCATGCTGTTTACTGCTGTAGAACCTGATAACGACGATCTAACGGCTGCGAAGATAGCAACAAAAAGCGATCGCTATCGCTGGAATTCACTACAGAAATTACACCCATGATGCCTTATATAGGAGTTGTCTTCCCATTTATGGGATCGCCATCATTAGATCGCTCTCCTTTATATTTCTTGATGATTTTGAAGGAAACGCTAACATTTCCGTTCCTATCCAATGCGGTTCTCCAGTGCTATCTTCCCTTACCATTGGTGCAAAGTAGCTAAGTAGACACATCATTCTGAGTCATGTTGGGTACTAGATTCTAACCCTGTATTACAACTTCTGTGTTTCGCTACGCCTTAGTTTTGCTGTTGGTAGCCAGCAAAGATGCTCTATCATAAAGAGGTGACACGTTCGAACATAAAAGGCTCAAATTTCAAAGGAAACACAGAACTGTTTATTTAGGTATGTACTACTTGCTTGTACAAATGAATTATGAGCCCGCATAACTTACAATAATTGATTATTATCTATTACAACTACTGTACATTCATTTCTAAATTAGATAATGAGAGGATTACCTGTGATATCAAGTCTATTGAGATTCTGTTCATATTTTCTTTCACTGTGAGTGATATGATAAGTCAAGTAGAGGTAGTGGTGGTAGTGCAATAACTACTGAACCACTGTACCAGAAGTAAAAACTTCACCTACGGGAAATCACCAGGAGATCTTTGAAGCCACTGAATCTCCATTCTCCGTTCTCCATTCTCTGTTCTCCATTCTCTGTTCTCCATTCTCTGTTCTCTTTGCTATGATAACCAGTATATCTAATCGTAATACAACGGTGTCTCTATTCTAAACACCATCCGATACTCTTATATCCAAATACAGCTGCTCTCTATGGCGCTTGACTCAAAGGTCGGATACTTGGTCGCTGGAACCTTCCTCCTCTCCAGAGTGGCGGCTCTCACAGTGAGATATTCTATAATCAGCCTCTATCCATCTTAGTCTAGACTAGATGTTCTCAATATGGGTAGAGCCAACTGTAGTATGGGTGGAGCCATCTGTAGTATGGGTGGATTCAACAGGAGGATCAGTGGGGCCAACTGTAGTATGGGTGGCCGTGGATATCTCCAAACTTCTATGAGACAGCACATGATTTACTGTCTGATGTTCAGCAAATGAACGCCGAACCATGTGAGAATTCAAGAGTTGACAACTCTTACTTTGACTCTGCCAAATTGCTGTAGTTTGAATGAATTTCGGCCCTCTAAGAGAGGAAACTATCTATCTATCACTACTGCAGCTGAAAGTTAGCCTGATATTCGGAAAGTGAGTGAAATATACGGGCTTATATTGAGTTATTGGCATGATAATGGCATAGGTGAAGTACCGAGCTAAGATAGATGACCAATAACCCACTACTAACCTGGGCTCTCCGACACGCCGAGCGTTCATACTCTGTTATTTATCTTTCAGTATATCAGCATTCTCGTATCCTATTTCGTGGTTGTACTGCAGTTCAACCCTGCGCCAGCCAATGATCTCTCCACCACACCACTGAACTCTGCAGATTTAATGTCAGTATAACGTTCTCTCATTCTATTGATGTATAAAAACTAGAACTATGACTGATTTCTTCATATTCATTTCTTTGCAGGTGAAAAAACCTTTTCACCTCAAATCTAGGAAGTTGAAGTTGACGCAATGTAAGTCAGGAAAATGGAGTGTGGATGAGAACTGCTTACATGCAGCTGCTTACGACAGACTTGGAAATCATTTCGGCGCTGATATTGGAATATTATAAACATAGAAATTTTAGCGTTGTCAAACTATATTGGATTCATTTTTCTAAACACATGAAGTCTGCCAATACACTGACTTCCGTACTCAAACAAGAAAAATGGAGAAGAAAATCTATACAGATGACATTTTACTCTTGGAGTTGTCTTCTTCTGTACAATTGAACAAAAATCCACCGACAGAATGAGCAGTTGAAACTGAATTCACACATTTAAAATCTCATCCACTTATTGGCGTCACACAGAGTTCAACGCGGGATGGAGAGGTTGCGGGTGGTAGACAAATTGGTGATGCCTCACGTGACGTCTGGTAACACGAGCGCCCCCGCTCTGATAATTGGAGAGAAAGCCTCCAATATAATATTCAGTGACTACTTGTGACGTGATCTACACTGGTCCCATTCACCGCTACGCTATCATTGTTTACACGGTTACCATGGTATTCTATTGAGGGTATTAAACTCTATCTCTACCTGATCTGATGACACTATCTACCTGTTTTATATGATACCATGTCATAAATGCTATTTACGATTGGCAGGTAGTTTGGCCTGTTGTCGCAGTACTGATAGCTCCAGTCAGCAATGATCCGTGTCTTCTGCCTTTAGATTTTTACTTTTCTATCAATTTTCTGCCTCGTTTTTCCATATATGCGGGTCGCTCAATAAAACTGGTGAATTTTAATGTATGAAGTACAGAATATGTGATATACATATATAGTCTTGCTTTTGTGAGTTGAGGCTGATGATATACACATATCAAGTGCCATACTGATTGCTGATCAGTTGACGTCACGTTGAGGTCTCACACGGGGTTTGCACTATTTCCCTCCTTTTCCTCATTGTGAGGAACTACCAGAGCTGCAGATCAATGGATATCGCCATGTTGTCGATTTCAAATAAACTTGGTGGCATGAATGTATCAGATGAAGCAGAAATGTCTGTGACCTATTAAGTGTTGAATCATTTGGGACATTTTAGACGCAGTGTCCCATGACGTACCGTGTATATTATAATGTGCCTTAGGTGCAGTTGCAGTCTATGAATATTTTATTTGGGACACTCCTCACCTCATCTTCTTAGATGCGCGTCTGAGAGAACACGGTAGCTAGTGAACAATGCAATCAATTCTTATGTTAGTGAAAGTGAAAGACGAAATCACAAACAATATTTGCTCCATGATGGACTGAGTGTTATGCAGTCTGCGTGACACATATTGTTGCCAAGACTTCTCCAGCAGGTTGTGTTGACAATTTTAATATGTCAATTGATTCCAATCCATTTCTGGTGTTCAAGTCATGTTAATGATTAAATAGTAAATTATTTTTGGTATGTGATAGTCGAAATAAAAACGGCTTCTACCAATAAATCAATAGGACAGTAGCGTGGCTGGCTGAAGGTTAGAACATTTATTGAGAGTACAGAGATGGGAGGCAACAAGGTTTGTGACAGCACAGCTGTTGTTGTACAAGTAAAGCCATATGGCCATGAGACTACAGCTCAGGATTCTGACCTCAACAGAAGAGACAGGAATGTAAGAATTCTGTGCGCCTTTCTCGGACAGTATTCGGGACCAATTGAACGACTCTCCAGCCACCTACAAGCGCTTACTGTGGTATATCAACTGTCCATCTGTTTGGTTGCTACTTTTTGCCTCGGTGTAGTTATTGCCACTGGTTTCACATCCGACGAAGGACTGACTTTGAGTTTTTCCATGAGACTAATGCACATCATTGTTGCTATCTATGCAACAATTTGTGGCTGGTTCAACTTTTACCGTTGTCATGCCAACACTGGATTTCACCTGTACTACAAGGAACTGACCAGATGTGTCCAAAGTTTGAAGGAAATGGGAGCACGAGTCTCTTTCAAGTTCAGCTTTGCACATAGCTGCACTGTCTTCTACTTTGAGGCTGGCACTGTAGCCATGCTAGGGTGGTTTGCTCTCGATGTGGCAATTTTTAACGACAATGGACTAACTGGAGAGGATCTTGAGACAAGAGTCAGCGGTGAAACAAAGCTGAAGTTTGTGGAAGCGTGCGGAATAACACTATTCGTGATCAAGCTCATAACTCTGTCTCAAGATTGTTTATTATTTTTTACCACCGCCTACACTACAGCAAGCCTATTCAAGACTTTTAACGAATACTGCGCTGATTACAATGGCGTAATCACTGCCTATCAATTGAAGGAGGTGAGACTCGTGTATAACAAGCTTTGCGACCTCGTAAGACTCTTGGACACCATATGGAGCCCGTTTATGGGACTCAGTTTGGCGACGCTTTTGGTGGCACCACTAGTGGTGCTATACAGCCTTTCATTGGTGATTGATGATCCGAGTTCTGGATCTGCTCTTCTGGTCCCGATGGCCATTGTGTGGATTCTTGGATCGGTATTCAATACTGGGCTGTTGGCATACGTCTCGGATCTCAACACAACTCAGGTAAGAACTCCACTAAAATGACTGTATTTCATACCATCTATAAAAGCAAGTTTCAGTTCTGCAGCTGTGACATTCAGGCCACTATGATCACTAATAGCATATTGAAATGTAGGTCAATGTGACCTACATCTAATATAACCCGCAACAACCTGTTATTTAGAGTCAAGAGGTCAGGGCTTCTTTGCAAGTGATGAACATAGACACGAAATGTGCTGAAAGTATGCATGAGGTGAGTATTTGTTTTTAATTTGGTATGACATCAATTAGATGCATAGGCAGGCAGATCATAGGTAGACATTTCATCTGTCATATGGATAATCAGCAAATTTATTTTCCTGTTTTCCTCGACTTGCAGCTGATAAGGATGCCAGTGCTGTTGGTACTGACATTGCTATCGGGCACTTTCAGGCACTGTCAGTCATGTCAGGTAGTGTGAATGCTGTCAGTGCTGTCGGTACCGTCAGTGCTGTCCGCACCGTTGGTGCTGTGGTATTTGAACTTTCCCTATACGACGGGACTGATGACAGCTCTAGTTCACTGACTTCTGATTCCAGTGTTCATTAAGAATTCATATGCATTCAGGTTCAGCTACTGAGGCTGGCTCTGGATTCCAAGGTTGGATTCTCTGCTGCTGGAATGTTCATGATATCGAGAGAGACGGCTTTGACGGTAAGTCGCATCCACTCTTGTAACACCTATCAAGTATCCCCTTGATACAAGTTGAAGAGTTATAGAGAAAGATGAAAAGGCGCCTAAATTCCCAATGAGTATTTTAAGTGAATTTCATGAGCCCCCTCATCATTCTAGCTGCCAAATCTCCCATATCTACTGGACTTTCTGATATTTTAGCGGGCAAAATTTAAGGCAAAAATGGTTCTCATCGGCTTCCTAATGTTCCACTGTGCCGGCGGTTTATTAGTTAGATCTGGAGGGAGAGAGGGTGGAGGGAGAGAGGGTGGAGGGAGAGGGGGGGGAGGGAGGGGGGGAGGTGGGAGGGGGGGTGGGGGGAGAGGGTGGGGGGGGAGGGGGGGAGGAAGGAAGTGATAACGTGGGGGGTGGTGTGGAGGGAGG
>ERZ1740065.3136-NODE-3136-length-10337-cov-13.153180_pt1 | contig 10337 bp, 5 predicted proteins | sample MGYA00581738_ERZ1740065 | MGnify/ENA primary metagenome ERZ1740065 (study PRJEB43018, sample SAMN04849749) | marine metagenome | isolation source: floating plastic debris | place: Pacific Ocean | collected 2008-09-01 | study: EMG produced TPA metagenomics...
ATGCACATTGAAATACCGCGACCAGTCCTGGAACTTTTGGATCAGACCTCGTACATGGATAAACATAAAACCCGTACCTCTTGCTGTCTCTTCGTCTGCCAAATTGCAAACGTTTCTGTCCTTGTGACAGACTCTTACTAGAAAAACTGCCCTTGTAGCAGAATAGTCCTTGCGACTATATAAATTGGTCTTCTCCGTTTGGAGGTACGTCATAAAGTGAGCTTTGAGGTACGAGTATGAAATAGTGCTTCTCTCAACAAAACAGCGTAGGGGATAAATAGATGATATCATATCTGGCCAATGGCAGCGCAGTAAACACCAGGCAGCACGGGGAAGAGAGTCCCACACCCGGCAACCAGTGACAGCAATTGCGACACTCAGCACTGCCAGTGAGCTGAGTTGCCTGAGTCTATGATTCACTTTACACCGCTTCTCCGAGTGGTGGCTGTATATTTTCCCTCGCATAATTTCTTAAAAAACAAGAAGTCATAAGATCTTTTGATTCAAGCGATTTAAGACAATACTCGACACTATTTACACAGCAGGTTGAATGTATTCTATGAGCCAGTCAAGTTTCTAACAACTGTGCTGTTTGTTAACAAACCGGAAAGTTTTTACCTGAGGTCATGCATAACTCCTAAATAGAAGCTGACTTCCCTGTTAGTAATGGCTAAGGGCCGCTGACTCATACAAAGACTAGTAGCGGCTTGCTGCTGTCAGTCTCTACTACTACTTACATTGCTCATAAGATGCGATGGTCCGTGGATGTGTTGGCTCTCCTCTTCTTGTGTGCACTGACTCGAGGTAGATGTATGTCTGGATGTGAACTGACAGTATCGCTCCTATGTAGTTAATTGCGAGTATCACACGGTTTACTTCTATTCCGGTTTAGTGATATGGTGTATACAGGCTCGGGTACTTGTTCAGAAGCTTTCACAACGGTGAGAGGTTGATTGGCACTCAGCTGTGCAGTTATGCAAGCGGAAGGGTCAGAGACTTGCAACCATCCCAGCATTTTTTGGGCAGGAAAACAAACTAAAAAAACTAGGACAAGACTTTTTGTGGCTAAACCGTAGATGCTCATGGAAAGATACTGATGTAAATGGTATGTGTGGATTGTAGCTCGATAGCCAAGTACACTACTGTACCCAAACAGATGATAGAAGTTTCTATCACTGACAATGTCTACCATTGGCAAACAAACACCACCAAAGAATGGAGCTGTCAATAGAGCTATGCCAAGACATGAAATAGTAGCGGTGAGAGGACAACTCCTAAATCAACCTGCTGAACTAGACCAAATTCGATTGTGATTGTGATTCGATGTGAAAATCTGACAGTGTTTGTCAACAGTAGGTATGAGTGAGGCCTACTTCCAGTACAGCTTCGCATAGAGGCTGACTATGATTTGGATGCATCAGCATATTATTGTCACAATATCAGCATACTCTACGGTAGTTCTTTATGATGATGTATGCTGAAACATATGGAGTGCTGTTGGTAAATAATTGCTCTTTTAGCTCTACTCTGGCTTGTACTGTTCGATAGCGGCCTGATCGCAGGCGATCCAGTTTGGGTAATGGATTGTAGCTACGTAATCTTTGTTGCAAACATTATTTTATATCCAGTTTCTAACACTTATACTCACTCCGCTCGTGTATGTACTCCACTTTGTGGCCAGTGTATTCCACATTTAGCTATCAGCATTGAAGGAAAGGCTATTTGTATGGGTCATACTTGTGATGTGGTATTCACACAATGACCAGGGATACAACGACTACTGTAGAACTATATGAGACAGCGATGGAAATGTTATCGTTTCCTTCAAAGTCATTAATATATCGGAATGATAGCGACCCAAGGATAGCGATCCTATAAATGAGAAGGTAACTCCTATACAAAGTATAATGAGCTACTCTCTATATCTATTAGGGCCTTGACATGGAATGAGCTAATGAAGTGTAAAGGAGGCCTGATCAACTTCCTGGTATGACTTTCCCCCTTGACAGACAGCTGCCAAGGCTATTGCCCTCAGTGCTTGTGTAGTGCTTGCCACCATCCAGGCGCCTTACTGCTCATATTCAGCCATTACTACACAGTCTCCTATGACTACCATAGCTGCCAAAATATAAACATCGACAGCCATATCTATTCTTCTCTAGTGTGGACATAGGCAGGCTGAGTAATAGACGGAATGTAGTTACTAGCTGATCTCATCCTCCTGTTGCTTAGACGCGCTTCGTCAGGAATGCGAGCCTATGGACTAAACATTTAATTTCATACAGTTGAAAGCCACAGCATTGTTATCATGTTATCTTACTTGCCAAGTTAAACAGAGACCATGCAACACCAGTTTTTAACATTCAATACTTACAGGGAAGTCACGGATTCCGGTCTATGTGGGAGCTAGTGTTGGAGGCGTGGCTTTCATTGTTCTACTGATCATCGGGATCTTAGTCTACAGGAGGTGAGTGGGGACATCCCTGCGATTTTTACTCTCTTAAGCCTGGTTTCCATATAGCATCGCAAGCCTGGCAAGCTTCGCAGTCGCAGTGCAGCACTATCGTGCAATAGACTGCGTATACTGCTGTTTGTTTCCATATCACAAGTGCGCAGTTGTTGATGGTTGCGTTGGACAGACAACTCCTATGAACTTTGTTGCCGGAGGTAGACATTGCAGTTTGCCGTGAAAAATGGCTGCGTCCAAGACGTGAAATCTTCGTCCCGAATGATTTGTAAGTAATTGACATTCCCCAACAGTCTTGTTCATTTGCTAAGCTATCTTCTGCCAGGCTTTAGCTTTCTGTATCTTATTCCGAAAGCCCTGCTGGAACTTATCACGTAGAATGGGACAACATTATTGCATTACATTCAGGAGTGAGCTGTCTAATTCGCAATTAGTTCAATTATCATCAAAACCAGGTATCGTTTCACATTTTTCTGCTGTTGTTGCTGTCTGTACGCTGAGTTGTGGGATAGAATAGATTGCATTGTGAGATACGCTATCGCACGATCCAGCGCAACAATCCATCCAGATGGAATCTTGCGACAGCCTTGTGCTGGGACTGCGTAGGTCTGCGATGGACTGCGCTGGTGCTGCGCAAGTGTTTCCACATCGCAGGTTTAATCGTGCGACGGCTTGCGAGGCTTGCGATGCTATATGCAAACCAGGCTTTATTGGTAGGCGCGCCTGTTCCACACACGCTGGTATTACGCAGGCGGTGCACAGGTGGTACACCAGTACTCAGTTGGCACAGATGGTCGACTGCAGAGAACCGAATGATCTGTTAGGATGAGAGAGGATAGTTCTTTCTCTTTTATGTGTAGTCAAAATTTGGAAGTTGACTAGTTCCCTGCCCTAAAGTTTTTCAAGACATCTTTGAAAATTCTTCAATAACTCTTCGTAAGTCTTGAAGAACTTGAAGGAAAGGAATAGGCAACTAGCAGATATCTCATTGGACCATACGCTAGTAAGGAGCTACTTAAAACTCGGCCGGAACATTCTTTTGGATACCTACTATCTCATGAGATTTCCATCGATTGGTCAATATCGAACTTGGCTGTGTGCAGTTAGTCTCACCTTAGACCAAATAGCATACATGTAAGACAAACTTTTTGGGAGATGACAGCGTGCACAACTTATGGACCTCATAGGCTCTCTGCCTACCGTCACTGCATCAACAGCAATCAGTACTACTAATTTACTAGTAATAGCAACAGCTGTACGCCGTAGCATGTCTCATTATTTCCATTACCACTGTGTCTAAAAAATTGTAAACTATTCAAGGGCAGATTCAGGCCGACGCAACTGACGATTGACGCTGGAGCATCAGTCAAATTGCAGAGCCACACAAACCCCAGTCGGCATTGCTGAACTATCGGTTATGCAGTCAACAGAAAGTTTTGCAGTCTACGGACAGCTACGGGGTTTGGAGTACTAGTTGACGAATTGAGCGGTAGTCCAAAAAATTCCTGGATCCACCCCTGACTGGATCGGCCCCTGCTATTAACTGTGAATTTGGTTGAGAACTGGTACTCAAAAAATGTTTAATAAGCTTTAATTACATAAGATTATAATTATGTTGCTACATACACGTTTAGCACTAGTTTTACGTTTCATAATTCGCTATTTCTGCATGGAATTGTGTTTATTCTCAGTTCAATATAGATGTAAATCATTTAGGGAGAGACATATGTCAACCAAGAAACCGGGTCAAGATGGCCGCTCCAAGAATTCCGCTGATCCTGAACTGAAAAGCGGACATGAGCCTAAGCAGCTGCCGCACACCACCATTAACGGTGATTTGTATGCTGTGGTAACAAAACTGAGGAGCAACCCAGAGACAAACAGACAGACAGGATCCTGCAAAGCTTCAGCGGACAGCCAGCCATTCACTTCCTCATCAGTCAGTACCAGTCAGGTGGATTCCGAGAGTGATGAGAGCGGTGATGGCTTGGTTATGGTGGAGAATGACTTGTAATCTGTCAACGGAGGATAGCCTAACTATATCTATATCTGTCTACATATGCATATATGTATATCTCGAATATCTATATCTATCTATACATATCTATGTCTATGCACGATGTAGAACTATTCGAAAAACAAGTGAACCATACTCACTAACATAACGAATATATTTTAGCGCACACTTGGAGAATAAATAATTACTGGGCAGCATATGTTCCTGACATTTGCAAGACGATCGTTTTCACTCACTATGGTGAGGTGTAAGCTGCCGTGGTGTAGTGGTTAGTACGCCTGTATTGCAAGTGGCAGACCTGCGGTCTGAATCCCGGTGGCAGCAGACTTTTACAAGTTATTTTGGTTCTCTTGTTTGTGGGGACGCAGTCAGACTGGCAGGAGAACTGCAGGTATGTGCTGAGAGTCAGCAAGAGGCAGGTAGTGAGGCAAGCAGTAGGCGATGAGTTGAGCTCTGAAGAACTGGGGGTGTATGGTGACGTGTAAGCTGCGGTTGTGTAGTAATTAGTAGGCCTGTGTTGCTAATGGCAGCACACATTAGCACTCACTATTGGATTTATACAAGTGATGCCAGTGAGCAATGCTGTAAGAAATGGGCGGAGTCTGTATGTCTGAGTGTACTGCTGGCTGAAGTATCAGATATTTCATGGGCCAACTTCTAGTCATATAATGGGCTTTACCTGCACTGATTTCTTCAAGTGGTGGCTATATATATCTAGGGATCTCAAATATTCGGATTTAATCCTTAATGCTCAAATTTTCTGCTTGTGTAAGGATGAAAGGACGGATTTCATGTAGCGTAAGGATTTTCTGGCTCACTCGGATTTTGCATTTTAGTTCAGATTTTAGATGTTATCACTCACCTCCCTTGGTAAAAATGATATCACAAGTAAGCAATGTGTCTATAACTATCTCCCTAATGAACTAAAAACCAGTCTTTGGTGCTGCAAATGTAGGAATGTGGTAATAATATGGTAATTCCGCACTGTTTATGACGCCATAACACTGCCCAAAAGGAAAAAAATTCTTGATGAGCTCATGAAACCCGCAGTAAAGATTTTTCCTGGGTTCGAGTTGAGATCCCTGTATTTAATCTCCCAGAATTTCTTCAAAAACAAGAAGTCATAAGATCTTTTGATTCAAGCAATTTTAAATCAATGCTCCACACTATTTACACTGCAGGTTGAATGTATTCTATGAGCCAGTCAAGTTTCTAATAACGGTACTGTTTGATTACAAACCGGAAAGTTGTTACCAGAGGTCACGCATAACTCCTAAACAGGTGCTAACTTCCCTGTTAGTATTTGAAACCGAGGCTGACTCATGCAAAGACTAGTGGCTGCTTGCTGTCGTTGATCTCTACTACTGCTTACATTGCTTGTAAGATGGGACAGTCAGTGGGTATGTTGGCTCTCGTCTTCCTGTGTGCACTGATTCAAGGTAAATATATGTCTGGATGTGAACTGACAGTGTCGCTCTTATGTAATACATTGCGGGTATCAAATAGTTTACTTCTATTCGTGTTTAGTGATATGGTGCATACAGCCTCGGGTATTTGTCCATCAGCTCTCACAAAGGCAAGAGTTTGATTGGCTCTCCGCTGCACAGTTTTGTAAGCAGAGAAGCCAGAGACTGGCAACCATCTCAGCATTTCAGACGACTAGGACAATACTTTTGGTGGCTGAGTGGTAAATGCTCATGGAAAGACACTGATGGAAACGGTATGCGTACATTGCCGTTTGATTGACTAGTACGCTACTGTACCCGTTAAGATGAAATGAGGTGCTCTGATTGATATCTGATTGATGATTGGTGTGTACCATTGGAAAAAAACACCGCCAAAGAACGGGGCTGTCAATAGTGCTGTGTGGTGCAGTGTTTGTCAGGTGTAGTGTTCGTCAGGCCAAAAATGCCACTAAGTGAAATATTATCAGTGAGAGGACAACTCCCAAATTAGCATGCAGAGGTCGACCAAATTTGATCGGGATTGTGTTTTGATGTGAAAATTTCGGATGCTATCACTCACCTCGCTCGGTAAAATGATATCATAGGTAAGCAATGTGTCTATAACTATCTCCCTAATGAACTAAAAACCAGTTTTTGATGCTGAAAATGTGAAAAATATGTTAATGATAGACGATTCTGAGCTATTGATGACATCATAATACTGCTCAATATAAGATTTTCTTGTAGAGCTCCTGAAACCTGCTAAAGAACAGTTTTTGTGCTGCAAATGTAGGAATGTGGTAATAATATGGCAATTCATGGATCCAGGTTGATATCCCTGGACTTGTCAAGAGTAGGCATGAGTGAGGCTTAGTTTCAACAGATGATGCGGTTTTGCCTGGAGAACGAATATGATGTGGAGGCATCAGCATATGCGGATATTGTGATAACCATATTCTATGGTAGTTCTTTATGATGATGCATGTTACAACGTATGTAGTGCTGTAGGTAATATAATGGGTGGCATCCACCAAAAATTCACTATCACCGTTGCTCTTTTAGCAGTCATAAAAGCAGTTTTATCTGAAATGAAGTTTTACACTATCTTCACAAAGCTACCTAACCTCATTTTGTTGTGCAAAACCCTGTCAACATAACAATTTTGTCTCAGGGCATTAACAGAAACAAAACCTAAGACATCTTCACTTTCGACTGTGTGAGGGTGTTGTTTCGCAGGTTTTAGAGCCCCTAACCAAAGTGCAAGACAGATGCGAGCAGATTAACATTTCAGGGCCACTATCGGTTGAATACAGTCAAGTGACATTTTAGCCGTACGCAAGCGCGAGGATACTTTGCTAAACTTGCCTGTTAGTACAGATTGCAAGTATGGCTTAGTGGTCATAGGCTGTGCCCTGCAACCCATAACCTACAGGTTCGAGTAGTGACAGTGGGAAAATGTTTTTTTCACAGGGATTTAGTGCCAGTTAGCGTTCTGAAACAGTCCACCATCTTGGATACTTCCACCATGGCAGTTTTCTCGATATAACTTAGATCACGAAAATCTCAGGACCTAGATGTCTGTATTGAAATCTTATTTCAGCTTTAGATTCATTAATTAATTTTCCATCTTCCGATGTCAGTGGAAAGCTCTATCATCAGAAAATGGTGTTTTGAGAATACAACTCCCATTACCTTTGTTTGCCCAGAGGTCTCTGGTTTGCCTATATCTCCGGATCTAGACATCCGTTTTGAAATCTGATTTAAGATTATGAAAGATCAGAGTTTTATTTGTCCCTTCCAATTCACTATTGTACGACAGAACACCATAGAAAATAAGGAATCTCAGTTCGTACAGTTATTTCTGTCTTTTATCGATGGAAGAAGAAAATCTGTCTGTGGCATTGATTAAAAAATGCTACCACTGTAAAATAGTATAAGTATAAGGCAAATATATTTTGGCAAATAGATGCTGATTGTCTTTGAGAGTGTAGCTGATGACCTAAATAGTCATCATGGCTTCCAACTACCAATGGTGGGATGTCAATGAGTGTCCGCCGAAAACCTAAGAATTGGCGTAATGCGGCCTTAGAGAAGGTAGGAACAAGTTCTTAGACTTGAAGCCTATCTGTACCCTATGCGATCATAGGGATGCCTAACAAAAAAGATGATCGCCTGAGGAATAGGCAGCCCTGAGATGGGCCTATGAGTTCATAGGCGGGCCGACCGGCCTAAGAATCATTACTACCGTGAATTCTATAGCTCAGAAGCGAGTGTGCTGTGACAGGTTCACTTTGCTGCTAATCAGGCAGCCGGTTAATCATGTAACCTGGTTTTATTATTGCTGACTGCTAATAAGTCCATATTTTCATGCTTCTCTCTTAATATCTACTTTCCTCACGATTAAAGTAAGTGTAATTCAAGATTAAAACAACTAATCGGAAGATTAATGGAGATTAAGTTTTTTGAAGAAACGCAGCTCTACTATCCAATAATTGTTGTATAAGGTTCAGGTACATATGTATTTCATTTCCTCTTCTCGGTATCAGTCATCCATTATTCAATATGTGCCATCGACGGTCCATCCTATGGCATCAAATTTTTTAACTTTACAGGGAAGGCTATCTGTATGTGTCATACTGTTGACGTTATATTTACACGGTACATATTCATGTCACATATTAACACGATGACCACAGAGATAAGCGTCACTGTAGATTACATAGCGACCGACCTCTTATCGGTCTCTTCAAAATCATCAATAAATCAAAATGATAGCGACCCATCAATAGTGATAGTGATCCCATACATGAGAGGGCAACTCCCATTTAAGGTATAATGAGCATAATTTCTACAGCGTAATACATTATGTTACAATATATTATATATTAAAAAAATTAATTATTATATTAAATATATTTACTATTGATACCGATGATTTTTTTTCACTATTCTCACTGCCGTCAGACTATCGCTATCAAATCCAGTTCCATCGCACATAGTAGAACTTTGACAGAAGTAAGAAGCTATCACCACTCCACTTTCGAGTTTGGTGGTTTTCATGAAACACATCGTTGACCCGTTGACAGTCTGACAACACTAAGTCGTGGAAGTAGCCATAACAGCTTGACGACTAGGAGTACTATAGCGAAAATGGAGCCGCCTAGATTTCATTTGCATTTACAATCTAAGCTTCCTCCTCAAGTACTTAATCAACCGTACCGTCTATCTCTATCCCGACATTTACCTAATAGTACTCTATTCTAGTCTTAGCGAAAAATCGATCTGATTCTTTTTCCAGAGTTAGAGTTTACAGATGAATGGTGGTATCTTGGACCGTACGGAGGGGAGTACTGCTTGTACTTGCGATGCAGGACTGGTGCGATATGTCACTTGGCTAGTTGCGACTGTGATGCCCAGCTATCGTATACTCGACCTGATTTACTGGAGAGGAGTAGCAGATATGCCGCAACCGACACTGCATATGAGGTATATCTTTATAAAACATTCTTCGGAGAACACCGCTACTCCTATTACTCTAAGGACAAAGTGACTTGGTCGGAGGCTTTAAACAGAAACAAAGACAATGAAGCTTATACAAACAGCACTGCAATAATAAACATGATAAAGGCTGGTATTCATCTGAAAATTGCAATTAGGCACTTCCCGACGAAAAGATATGACTATTCATACTGGATCGAATTGGGTAGCTACACATGCAGCTCAGGTAAGTATACTTAGTACACTTCAGTTATCAATGACAGCGCAATGAAAACGTTCAACTGAGCATTAGCTTTACTTGCAGCAGGGGGCATGGAGTTGTCTTCTCCACAAGGTAATGCTCCTACTGGAGCAGAAACCTGCTTATCTTACTCATTTGATACCTATGGTGACACGAACTGTTCCATGTCTGAGGAGACGTTATATATAGCCTGCGAATCAGGTATGACGCCATTGATTGAAACGTTTGGCGTTGATCTCAAAACTAAGAGTAATTTTATGTTCCTGAATGTTGAATAAAAGCTCAACGCTCTATAGTGCATAGAGTGAAGTCAGCACTTTTTCAGCTGTAGTGACTTGAGAGCGGAGTTTGAACGATGAGCTTACCGGGCCAGCTGCTAATCCTCACCTTTGGTGCTAATAGAACATTGGGCACATTATTTAACTGTAGAATCTGGTAAAGCTGTTGAGCAGCCATTGTGCGCACAAGTTAGTGGTTGGTAAAGTGGACCTGTTTGAGTAAGAGTTAAAGTTCCACCCGCATTAAGAGTGATAATCGAGTGCTGACACGAGTGAGAGTGATAATCGAGTGCTGACACGAGTGAGAGTGATAATCGAGTGCTGACACGAGTGAGTGCGATAATTGAGTGCTGACACGAGTGAGGGATATTTATTTGTCATGATGTGAATC